>ENA-ORTP01003314-ORTP01003314.1-human-gut-metagenome-genome-assembly--contig:-NODE-3314-length-11255-cov-2.788482_pt1 | contig 11255 bp, 9 predicted proteins | sample MGYA00241913_ERZ509190 | MGnify/ENA primary metagenome ERZ509190 (study PRJEB26280, sample SAMEA2338839) | human gut metagenome | biome: human gut; feature: human-associated habitat; material: faeces...
ATTCTGCATTGCTTTGCCGATCCTATCATCATGTTATTTATCGGTGGACTGGCCACTTACACCGTTGTCTGGGATCTGGGCGATGTCGGCGTTGGCCTGATGACCCTCTTTAATATCTTTATGCTGTATCCGCTGTCAAAAAAAGCGCTTGCCGCTTTAAAAGACTATGAAAATACCCGGCCACAGTCCAAAAAGAAATAATCCGTAACGCATCGGAAAACACAAAAAGGAAGACCGCCACAACGATGGTTTTGTGCGATCTTCCTTTTCTTTCGCTTATCCGGCTCTTTGTTGCTCTCCTTCATTTATGCCGGGTCAATATTGATAATAAACCGATCTCCCAGCGGAATCCATCCATAAGGATCTTCTTTTTTCCCTTTCGTCATTTTCCTAAAATCTTTCTCGGTCATTCCCTCTTCTTCCCAGGAATCATCCGAAACCTCTTCCTCGATTACTTCATTTTCAAGAATTACCCCTTCTCCTTCCCAGGAAATTTTTCTTCCATAGAGTTGCAATTCCAAATAACGGCTGTTCATGGCAGGAATAGCCGACCGCTGTTGAGCTTTTTCATCCAGCGTAATCTCTTCCCCTTCTTCCCAGGGACCAAAGTAATCTGTTTTAAACATAAATTGCTGATTATCCGGGTAATAGGATCCCTCCACATAGCGGATCGGATTGCCTTCACTGTCTTTTCCTTTAAGCATCAACGTAAAACCATTGTAGATCGGTTCGCTGAGCCTGGTCATGATCCTGCTGGAAATATGGTTCATTTTCAGTTCCTGCAAATGAATATGAAAGTCATCGTATGCATAAATCTGCATACCAAGAGACTGTCGAACGGTTTGTTTATGCAGCTCTTCTGCAGACAGGAAAAAAGAAAACTTCCATGTGGCTTTCTTTCTGTCTTCCTCTCTTGAAAAGCCGTCGATCACCAGATTAATTTTATTTCTTCCCTCGTTCAATTTTATCCGGTCATAATCTAAAGCCAGTATTTCTTCCCGTTTTTTTTGCGTCGGCTGCTTCTGCATCTCCGACAGCCTGTCCTCTTCCTCCCCAAAGAACAGCTCGTTTTCCTCCGCCGCCATTTTCTGATCGTAGACTCCGCTTCCCATACAGTTCAATTTTTTTCCATTGATTTTTGTTTTTTCACTGATATTAAAATACATGTCTTTCTCATGGCCAAAATCTTCCTGCAGACTGACTAAAAGCTGATCTTCATCCAGAATCACTTCTTCCAGCGTAAGGGTAACGCCCTTTTTCGTCACCGCTGAATGAATAATTTCCGTATAAGGTTCCAGATTACCATCCAGACCAAGACTCAGGCCGATTTTTCCGGTCAACGCCCTGACCGAAGCCTGTGCGCCGGGACTGATCAGATAAATACCGCCCAGCAACAATACAAGGATAAATACCGCCGCTTTTTTTCCACACAAATGAAAAAAGGACTCTCTTTTTTTCTTCCAGGGTTGCTGCGCGTCCTGTACCAGTTGCTCATCAATTTTTCCCATTTCCTTTGAAAAATCGAAAATGTTTTTCATTCGCTTTCTCCTTCTTCCCGTAATTTCTTCCACAGTTTTTTTCTGTTTCGATACAGATTCATTTTAATGCTTCCTGCCGTTACACCATGTCTTTTGGCAATCTCTCTGATTTCATCCATAAACCAGTAACGTCGAATAAAAATATCCCGGTCTGCCTCCGGTAGATTTTTTAAAAATGTATGCAGCGCCCTTTGTAATTCCTGATACGCCACCTGTTCATCCAAAGTATAGGAAACATTCAGCTCGTCCATCTCCCTCAGCATTTCCGCCTGATGAGCGTCTGCTCTTTTTAACGCCATCTTTTTTCTTAATTTATCGATGGCCAGATTTCTGGTAATTCTTCCGACATACACAGATAAATTGGCCGGTTTCTGCGGAGGGATATGAGACCATACGGCATACCAGGTATCATTGAGACATTCCTCCGTATCTTCCTGATTTTTCAGCAGATTCCACGCAATTTTTCCACAGTAAGCCTGATATTTCATACTGAGCATCTCAATGGCTTTTTCCTGTCTTTGCAGAAACATTTCCACAATCTCTCCATCGTTCATTGCTTTCCTCCTGTGTTCTCTTTTTCATCCCTTATATTATATATCGTAATCTGTTCCTTCCGGTCACCGTTTTTTTCATTTTTCCTCATTTTTTTATGCTTTTTTCCCCGGACGTTATCCTTCCTATAGATAATTCCCATAGATAATTTTCCGATAAAAGAAAAAACTGCCGTTTCCGCACAATTGCAGAAACGGCAGTTGCTTTATTGATTTAGATTGTCTGTCTTTTCGCCACAAAAACAGGGAAAGTATCTGTTCCCTTGACTTCTTTGTCTTCCGTTACCGTAACCTTTTTATCGGTAATGACATATTCCAGATTGGCTCCGGCTTTGATCTCTGTATCCTGCATCAGAATACAATTCTTCACCTTGGCGCCTTTTCCTACTTTAACTCCTCTGAAAAGAATAGAATTTTCGATTTCTCCTTCAATGACACATCCATCGGCAACCATCACGTTGGAAGCCTTGGCATCGCCGATATATCTTGTCGGGTTGTCATCACGGATCTTTGTATAGATGGAATTACCGGAGAAAAGCTGCTCCAGATTCTGATCGTCAAGGAGCTTCATATTTTCATCAAAATATCCCTTTAAGCTGCTGATTCTGGAAATGTATCCGGTATATTCATAACCGCAGATCTTCAATTCTTCGATACGTGGAACCAGAACGTCCCGTTCAAAGTAAACGCCGCCGCTGACGAAAGCTGTGTGGATCGTATCGATCAACTGCTCTCTTTCCATCACATAGATGTTCATACCATAGTTCTGTACGCCGGTCTTTTTGGAGTTGATGTTGATCTTGGTAATACGATCTCCATCCAGATCAAAGGTGAAATAGGAATCTCCGCTGGTGGTCTCACTCTTCAGTGCATTTTCCGGCAGTTCTTCTCTTGTATAAGCCGCCGTCACATCTGCGCCACTGGCAATATGTGCGTCAATCAATGCTTTAAAATCAAAGTTCATCGCAATGTGCGTATCACACATCACCACATATTTTTCTTTCTGTGACTGCAGGAAGCGCAGAATACTTGCCAACGCTTCGATACGTCCGCCATTTACTCCCATGCTCTTTTGTGCAAACGGAGGGAAAATATTCAGACCACCGTTTTTCCGGGTTAAATCCCATTCTCTTCCTGAACCCAGATGATCCAGCAGAGAAAAATAATTTTCGCGAACAAGAATCGCCACATTGTTAATTCCGCAGTTTACCATACTGGAAAGAACAAAGTCAATCATACGATAACGGCTTCCAAAAGGAATCGACGCCATCAGACGTTCACTGGTCAGCTCTGAAACCAGTTTATCATAAATATTGGGAAAAACGATACCCAGTGCATTTACGTTAGATTTTACCATTGTTCTTCACCATCCTTTACATTCTCACTTACCATGGCATTTGGTCCGATTTTCGCATTATCTCCGACATAAACGCCAGCTCCTACCGTAGCCACTCCAGACTCTTCTTCCGTCGGCATAGCGCCAATCTGTGCATTTTCTCCGATCACAACGTTTTCTGCGATAATACAATGTTTCACCACTGCGCCGGACTTGATGATCGTTCCGCCCATCACGACAGCGTCTTCGACCACTGCACCCTGTTCTACCTTTACTCCTGAGAATAAGATGGAATGTTTTACCTCACCGGAAACTTTACAACCATCGGTAATCATAGAATCTTTTACTAATGCGCCGGCATTGATCTTATGTCCCGGCATGCCGCTGTTTCGGCTGTAAATCTTCCAGTCTTCATCAAACAGGTTGATTCCGCTATTTTCCGGATCAAGAACTTCCATATTTGCTTCCCAGAGAGAAGAAATGGTTCCGACATCTTTCCAGTATCCACTGAAATGATAAGCATACATTTCCCGTCCGTCTCTTAACAGGTTCGGAATAATATTGTTTCCAAAATCATTTTCTGATTCCGGATCTTCTTCATCTTCGATCAGATATTTTTTCAGAATATCCCAGTTAAATATGTATATTCCCATGGAAGCCAGGTTAGATTTCGGATTCTTCGGTTTTTCCTGAAATTCGGTAATCTTGTCATTTTCATCGGTGACCATCAGACCAAAGCGGGAAGCCTCATCCCACGGAACTTCCATAACTGCCACGCTGAACTCTGCGCCCTTTTCCTTATGGAAACGGAGGAAGTCACTGTAATCCTGTTTACAGATCTGGTCACCGGAAAGAATAATCACATATTCCGGATCATAGCGCTCAATAAAAGAAATATTCTGATAAATTGCATTCGCCGTTCCCTTATACCAGTCTGAACCTGACGCCTGCTGATATGGCGGAAGAACATGTACGCCACCGTAAAGACGATCCAGATCCCATGGCTGTCCATTACCAATATATTCATTTAACACCAGTGGCTGATACTGCGTCAGAATACCCACTGTATCAATTCCCGAGTTTACGCAGTTGGATAACGGAAAATCAATAATACGATATTTTCCGCCAAACGGTACTGCTGGTTTTGCCAGCTTCTGAGTCAGCGCATAAAGACGTGAGCCCTGACCTCCGGCAAGAAGCATTGCAATCATTTCTTTGCCCATTTCAAAATCCTCCTTAAAAATTAGAACAAATAAGTGGAATAAACAAAAAAATACCTTTTCTCTCTCATTTTTTTCGTTTAACAGTATTTTTTTATCTTAACATTATTCACATTTATTTTATATTATTATAGCAGAAAATACATATTATTTACAGGTAAAATTCTGTTTTTTGTACATTATTTTTTATTTCTTTTATGATTGCTGCAAATTATCTACTTTTTTCTAACTTTTTTCTCCTGCTTTTCTTTTTTTCACTGAACAATTTTTTCCTGCCAGCGGTTCTCCATCCAGGGCGGCATAGACCAGCCGATCGCCTTCATAGGATAATTTCAGGGAGAAAAACGGAACGTCTTCTGCCAGCAGTTTTAAAAAAATCTTATCGCCTTCCCAAAGATTTAAGTGACACAGTTCTTTTTTGGGTACCCACTCCAGCCTGCCTTCCGTACAGGCGGTCATCTCTCCCTCGTAGGCGTCCGCCGTATATAAAAACATATATTCCGTCACCCATCGGTCTGAGACAAAGGTAACGATACCCCGCAGCCGGTACGAGGTGAGGGTCAGTCCGGTTTCTTCTTTCACTTCTCTTAACAGACATTCCTCCGGACTTTCCTTATCTTCAAATTTTCCGCCTACGCCTATCCACTTATCTTTATTGATGTCCACCTTTTTGGCAATGCGATGGAGCATCAGATACTTTTCTTCCTTTTCTATGTAACACAATGTTGTTGGTATCATGCTTACCTCCTGAAAAAAGCCCGGCCAGTAAATTACTGGTCGGACCAAAGTTCCTCCTCGATCCAGTCGAGTGCTTCTTCATAATCTTGCTGAGCTTCTGCAATTTTTTCCGGATTCTGCTTATCCAGAATATATTCAAACTGTCTCGTCACGGCTTCCAGTTGTTCCCTTAATTCTCCGGTTGCTTCCTCATAAAGCCTTTCGCCGCGAAGAAGCAGCACCTTATTGGCCTCCTGCTCTCTGGGATGTATTTTCAAATACGATAATTCCTGCATTCTGGCCTGCATTTCTTCCAGAGTCATATCGGATTCTTGATTTTTAATTAATTTCGTTACTGTCTCTCCTGTGGATTTGATTTTTGCTTCCACTTCCAGAAGAGCATTGACGTCATAGGTGTAGGTCACGGCTATTTCTTCTTTGCCTGCTTCATTATCCGGCACGGTAAGCTGTAAAGTCCCCAGAGAAACATTGTTGGAAGCGAAACGGCTTTCTCCCTGTAAAATCTGAATTTCCACCTGCGTCTGATGGTCGTACACCGTGTAGAATTTCTCTGTGCGGCTGGCGGGGATCACCGTATTTCTTTCCATGATCGGGCAAAAATGGTTGCTTTCCAGACGTCCGCTTTCCGTTTTGACCGAAACTTCCGTCCCCAGCGTAAACGGACACACATCCGTCAGGATCACCTCCCGGATGGCGGAATGCCTTTCTTTCATGGCTCCCTGTATCGCTGCCCCCAGCGCCACAGCCTCATCCGGATTGATGCTGGCATCCGGTACGCGGCCAAATAATTTACCGACAAACTTCCGTACTGCGGGCATCCTCGTTGTTCCTCCGACCAGCACGATTTCATCAATATCCCGAAGACGAACGCCGGCATCCGAAAGACTTCTGCGAATCGGTTTTCGGATACGTGCAAACAGGTTCTCCGCTTTTTGATCAAACTCTCTTCTGGTTATGATGGTTTCCAGTTTTTCTCCCTCTTTCACTGCCTGCATACGGAAAAAACTGTCATTTCCATTGCGGATTTTACATTTTTCCGCCTGATTGCGAAAATAGGTCAATTCTTTTTCTGTCAGACTGTTTTTTTCTATCTCATGCTCTTTGAAAAAAGTATCCAGAATCAGTTCAGTAAAATCTTCTCCGCCCAGATAATTATCTCCGGCCACTGCACGGACTTCCATAATATCGTCTTCCAGATCCAGGATAGAAACATCAAACGTTCCTCCGCCCAGATCAAAAACAAGGAAACGGCTGTCCTCTTTTTTCTGGTATAACCCATAGGCAATGGCGGCGGCCGTAGGTTCGCTGATAATTCTTTCCACCTTAAATCCAGCCAGCTCTCCTGCCCGCTTTGTCGCTTTTCTTTTTTTATCGTTAAAATATGCCGGCACACTGATTACCGCTTCGGTGACTTCTTCTCCTAAAAAGTACTCGGCGTCTTCTTTCAGCGAACGTAAGACAAACGATGCTAATTCTTCGGCGGAAAAAATCCGCTTTCCCAGGTGAAACTCTTTTTGGCTTCCCATACTTCGTTTGAAAAGGCTGGCCCCCTGTTCCGGATGGACAGCCATTCTTTCCCGGGCTGTTTTTCCCACATAAATCTGATCTTCCTCATCAATACTGACCACGGAAGGGGTCAGTATTTCTCCCAGTCGATTAGGAATGATTTTCGGACCTTCTTCCGTATAGTAAGCTGCCAGAGAATTGGTTGTTCCTAAATCTATTCCAATAATCACAGCGATTCCTCCCATTTTTTCATCTGCTCATACTCAAACCGATGCTCCATATCATCGGGCATGGCCTGCACTGCTTTTTCATACAGGGCAAGCGCCTGCTTTTCCTTTCCATTCATCCACAGGATCATGGCTTCCCCAATACATTTTTCATAACAACATGCTTTTCCGCAGCCATCGCATCGAAATGGCTCTTCACACATTTCCCGAAAATATTTTTCGGCCTCCGTTTTATTATCCATAAACAGAAACAGAAAACCAAGGCGCAGTTTTCGGCGGCTTTGTTCTCCATAGAACGAGACAAATTGCTCCAGATCCCCCTGCTCATCCTGACAATATCCCAGACACTGCTGAAATATCTCCATGGCGCCCTCCTGATTTCCCAGAAGCAGACGGCATCTTCCAAGGAGATACAAACTGCCCCGGAGTCCTTCTTTTTCTTCCTTTTGTTCTTCCATAAGTTCCACGGCCCGTTCCAGATTAACTTCCGCCTGACGGTAATCCTCCAGCCCATATAGCCAAATTTCGCCCAGAAGCTGATAAAGCACGCCGTCCTCTCCATAGGCTTCTTTTAATTTTGCTGCTGTCTCCTCCACCCGCACCCGGTCTTTCATGATGCCGTAGGTTCTTAGCAATTCAAACTCCAGCGCCTTTGCCTCTTTACCGCGGACGATTCCCTGACGGTAGGTGGCAATGGCCTCAGCAAAGCGCTGATTTTCCCGATAAAACTCTCCCAAAAGTAAATACATTTCCGAACGATCCGGGAAAAGATCTCTGGCTTTTTCATAATAAAATAAAGCCTGTTCTTTTTTCCCCATCATCCGGTAACATTTTGCCAGATTAGTATATGGCAAAGGGACAATTTCATTCTTCATCAACTGCACGGCTTTTTGCAGATACGCTTCCGCCTTCTGGGGCATATTCATGGACATATAGCAATTTCCCGCATTATTATAGGCGAAGATACTTTCCGGATTTTTTTCATAGGCCTGCCGGAAAAAAGATAACGCCTCTTCATAGCGGTCCATATCCAGATAAAGTAATCCCATTTCCATCAGGAAATATTCTTCCGGATAACGTCTGACCTGCTCCTGCATAAATGGCAGCGCTTTTTGATAATACAGATTATTCTCTTCTTTTCTGGCCATTCTCTCATAGATTTCCGTAATGAGCTGGCGTACTCCCGGATGATTCTCATTGAGGCGCAGGACTTTTTTCATATAGGCCAACGCCTGGGCATACTCTTTTTTTCTTTTATAGCACCAGCCCAGCCGATACAGGATTCCTTCATCCTCCGGCGCCAGCGTCTCTGCTTTATGCAGAAAAACGACAGCCTCCTCATCCTGTTCTGCCTGCATCAGTGCGGAAGCATAACTTAATAATCGCGGCACATCCTCTTCGTGATCCTTCAGGGCGCAGCGCAGCGCTTCCAACGCTTCCTTTGTCCGATGAAGATCCGTAAGGATAAGGCCACGGCGATAGTCGATCTCATTCCACTCATTTTGTTCTATATCCGATTCCATGGACCACCCTTTTTCTTTCAACCGGTCCAGCAGCGCAAGGGCTTCTTCCAGCTCTTTTGGGGTTTTTGCCATCAACGCTTTGTATCTGGAGGCAAGCAGACCCAGAGAGTCGCTTTCGATTTCTTTCTCCCGGGTAAGCGCCAGAATTTCTCTGACTTTATCATATTCGCCGAAGATAAAATACATTTTTATCAATGTAGCATAGGGTTTCCCATAATAAGGGTACATATACACTGCTCTATGATAATCATCCATCACTTCCTGAAACATGCCCAGATGCAGACAGGCGTCCTGCCGCAGCAGCACTGCCGGATAATATCCCTGATTGATGGCCAGCATATGGTCGCAGGCATCCACGACTTTTCCATACTCTTTGATCTGACGCCAAATATCTGCCACCGTATGATAATAGCTGACCACCTGGCTTTCTTCTTTTTCTTCGGCAATGGCCTGTGCAAAATACCACATTGGTTCCGTAAAATCTTTTTTCTTCTCTTTAAGGAGAATGGCTGCCTGCGCAGAACCGATGGTATAATAGGCATAACCCAGTCTGGCCAGTTTTCTCTGGGTTTTCTTCGTTCCGTCCGGACGGACTTTTTTAATTTCCTGCAGCCAGGGAAGAAGATGGTTTAGGGCCTCCTCATTTTTATCCAGAGTCAGATACACCCTGCCTTTCAGATTGTGATAATCCAGAAGATGCTCTTCGTCAGGTTCAAACTCATCCAGCACGTCGATGGCTTCTTCAAATTTCATGTTCTGGTACAGGCACCAACTGTATTCCATCCATTCGTCCTGCGATAACTCTCCCTCTTTCTTTTTTTCTTCCAGTTCATCGATCATAAAGACGTTGGCGTCCATGAGATCGTTTAATAATCTCTCGTCCTGCGGACTGCACTCCAGCAGATCAAGAACCATTTCCCTTGCCTTGCGGTACTCTCCCTGATGCAGGGTTTCTTCCGCCTTTCCCATCCGGGCTGAAAGGGAATCCGAATTGTTTTCCAGTAACCGATCATAAAATCCCCGTAATTCTTCCCAGCGTTCTTCCATCTGCAGATACTGCCCATAGCAACAAAGGATTCTTTCTTCTTCAACATATTTTTCTGCCAGGCTGCGAAGCAGAGCGCCCGCTGCTTCCTTTTCCTCTTTCTGCAAAAGCAGTCTTGCTTTTTCTACTTCTGCATAAGGATGATAGACATCCAGAGCAGAAAGAGCCATTAAAGCTTCTTCCGCCTGATCCAAAAGCCCCATATCCGTATACTGCCTCAGCTTCTGATACATTTCAATATAGGCGTCAAAATCGGCGTCCGCTTCCCCTTCAAAAAGGGCGTAGTTTAATACGCCCTCATATTGCACTGCCTGCAGCAGAAAATCCACATAATCTTCCGGAAACCATTCCACCAGTTCTTTTCTGTTTCCCCGGATAGAAAAAATCTGGTCAATCAACTGCCACACTTCCCATGGCAAATGAAAATGCGTCATCAAAAAAGTCAGAAAAGCTCTGCGGAACTCTTCTTCCGTATCCAGATCCAGATTAGTCTGAGAAACCAGAAGTTCTTCCCATTCTTTTCGCTCGATACGACGAAAGAAAGAAGCATACACGTCTTCGCACTGTGTAATAAACTGTTCTGATGCACTTTCCTTTTTTTTACTCTTTTTTTCACCGGCATATTTACAGGCTTCTTCGTAAGCTTCTCTTAATGCCTGAAATCCTTTTGGATCATCTTCCGGATTCACCTGATGCAAAAGGCTTCGATAAGCCTTTTTAATTACCGTTTTCTCTTTCGTTGGCGCAATATGCAGCACATCAAAACAGTCGTTGATCATAATGCTCCCAATACCTCCCCAATACTGTCATTGATAATCAGATCAGCCTGTCCATCACGGGGCGTAGAAGATTTATTGATTAGAATCAGATGTTTTCCCCGAAAATAATCGATCATACCTGCTGCCGGATAAACGGCCAGAGAAGTTCCTCCGATGATCAGCACATCTGCATGGGAAATGGCATAGACGGCGTCAGAGATTGTCTGGCTGTCCAGCCCTTCTTCATAAAGCACCACATCGGGTTTGATCAGACCGCCGCAATCATCACAGACCGGAAGACTGGCACTGTTTTTTACATAGGCGGCGTCAAAAAACTTTCCACAACGGGTACAATAATTTCTGTGGATGCTGCCGTGCAGCTCCATCACCTTCTGACTGCCTGCCATCTGGTGCAATCCATCAATATTTTGTGTAATGACCGCCCTGCATTTGCCTTCTTTTTCCCACTGCGCCAGTTTTTCATGCGCTTTATTGGGTTTTGCGTCAAGCGCCATCATCTTATCTTTATAAAATTCATAAAACTCTTCTGTTTTCTGTACAAAGAACGTATGGCTGACAATGGTTTCCGGCGGATATTTATATTTCTGGTTATACAGCCCGTCTACACTGCGAAAATCCGGTATGCCGCTTTCCGTGGAGACACCGGCTCCGCCAAAGAATACAATGTTGTCGCTTTCATTGATCCAGTCTTTTAACTGCTGCCATTTTTCATCCATATGCGTTTCCTCCTATAAAATGTAATGTACTCTCGGAATCTTTTTGTACTTGATTTTGCGAGAAATTTACACTACT
>ENA-ORTP01003319-ORTP01003319.1-human-gut-metagenome-genome-assembly--contig:-NODE-3319-length-11230-cov-2.697092_pt1 | contig 11230 bp, 8 predicted proteins | sample MGYA00241913_ERZ509190 | MGnify/ENA primary metagenome ERZ509190 (study PRJEB26280, sample SAMEA2338839) | human gut metagenome | biome: human gut; feature: human-associated habitat; material: faeces...
GTATGGGATGAAAACAATTGCGATTGCAGGTACCTTTGATACAAAAGGAACAGAATACGCCTATGTGAAAAAATTGGTGGAAGAGCTGGGGTTATCGACTTTCATGATTCACACGGGAGTTTTTGAACCACTGTTTTCCCCGGATGTCACCAATGGAGAGATCGCTGCTGCAGCCGGGTACGATATAAAAGAAATCGTGGAGAAAAAAGACCGTGCACTGGCAACAGAAGCGCTGGCTAAAGGGATGGAAATCCTTGTGCCGCAACTGTATGCACAGGGAAAATTTGACGGAATTCTTTCCCTTGGCGGTTCAGGAGGAACTTCCATGGTTACGCCGGCCATGCGTAAACTGCCGATTGGAGTTCCGAAAGTGATGGTGTCCACCATGGCGTCTGGAAATGTAGAACAGTACGTGGGAACCAGTGATATTATTATGATGCCGTCCATTGTGGACGTGGCAGGGTTAAATCAGATTTCCAAAACCATTTTTAAAAATGCGGTGATGGCCATTGCCGGAATGGTGGAAATGAAAGAAAGATTTAAACCGGAGACAGAAGAAGCAAAACCGCTGGTGGCAGCGACTATGTTTGGCGTGACCACACCTTGTATCGACCAGGCAAAATGTTATCTGGAAGAACAGGGCTATGAAGTGCTGGTTTTCCATGCCACAGGCACAGGAGGCAGAACCATGGAAACGCTGATCCGTGCAGGATTCTTTAAAGGGGTTCTGGATATGACGACCACAGAATGGTGTGACGAGGTTGTGGGCGGTGTTCTTGCCGCAGGACCGGAGCGCTGTTCGGCTGCCATAGAGATGAAAGTGCCACAGGTTGTATCCGTAGGCGCGCTGGATATGGTGAATTTCGGACCGATGGATACCGTGCCGGAGAAACATAAGGGCCGCAGGCTTTATAAACATAATCCAACGGTAACGCTCATGAGAACCACCGAAGAAGAAAACAGAGAAATTGCCCGTCGTCTGGCAGAAAAATGGAATCAGGCAGAAACCAAAATGGCGCTGATGCTTCCATTAAAAGGGGTTTCCATGATCGATGGCGAGGGCCAGCCTTTTGATGGTCCGGAAGAAGACAAGGTATTGTTTGCTACGTTAAAAGAAAATATACACAATGAAAATGTGGAAATTGTAGAAAAAGAGCTGAACATCAATGAGGAAGAATTTGCGCTGGAAGCAGCAAAACGACTGGTTGCTTTGATGGAAGGCTAAAAGAGCAGAAAGAAACAGCAGAAGGAAACAGAACGGAATCATAAAAAAATAATCATACATAGCAGGAGGTAAGTCTTATGTTAAGAAAAACAAGAAGTGAAATTTTAGCAGATTTTAAGGAACAGGTAAAACAGGGAAAAATTCTTGTGGGCGTTGGCGCAGGTACGGGAATCACAGCAAAATGTAGTGAAAAAGCAGATGTGGACATGCTCATCATTTACAATTCCGGTCGCTTCCGTATGGCTGGACGTGGATCTTTATCAGGACTTTTATCTTATGGTGATGCGAACCAGATCGTACAGGAAATGGGACAGGAAGTACTTCCTATCGTAAAGAAAACGCCGGTTCTGGCAGGGGTATGCGGAACAGATCCTTTCCGTATTATGGATACTTTCTTAAAACAGTTAAAAGAACAGGGATTTAATGGTGTACAGAACTTCCCGACCGTGGGATTGATTGATGGCACATTCCGTGCAAATCTGGAAGAAACCGGTATGGGTTATGGTCTGGAAGTAGAAATGATCCGTGAAGCCCATAAATTAGACATGCTGACCTGCCCATATGTTTTTGATCCGGAACAGGCAAAAGCTATGGCAGAGGCCGGAGCAGATATTCTGGTTGCGCATATGGGACTGACCACAAAAGGAAGTATCGGCGCGGAAACTGCCATCACCTTAGATGACTGCTGCGATAGAATCAGAGACATCATCAAAGCCGGAAGAGAAGTAAATCCGGATATTATGGTTATTTGCCACGGCGGCCCGATCGCTGATCCAGAAGATGCGGAATATGTAATCAAACAGGTACCGGAAATTGACGGTTTCTTTGGTGCATCCTCCATTGAACGACTGGCTTCCGAGAGAGGAATGACCGCACAGGCTGCAGCTTTCAAAGCTATCCAGAAATAGTTCCTGCCACTAAACATTCTCCGCAGGAAAAAAGAAATAAAGGGGACGATGAAAGAAAAGAACAGATCCCCACACAAAAAAGACCGGAATTTGTACCGGTCTTTTTTGTATGGAAAAGCTTTCTTTGGGATACGAATGGTTTTACATTCCCTGAGAAGCACGTTTATGCAGAGACAGAGGGAAAGACCCTTTATCCAGAGAGGCAAAGAAGCCGGCCAGAAGGGTTCCGGAAATGGAATGCCATACGCAGGAAACGGCGCAGATGATGGCAGATTCCGGTGTGGAAGCAAACTGGGCGGTGGTGGTTGCCAGATTGGTGGCAAGACCGGCGTTTTGCATACCGACTTCGATGGAGATGGTTCGTTTTTTGGCTGTGTTCATTCCGGTAAGTTTTCCTGCGCCGTAACCGAGAAGATAACCAAGGCCGTTATGGAGTAAAACGGCGGCAAAGATCACGATTCCCGACTGGAAGAAATTGGCGCCCTGTGAGGAAATCACGCCGCCGACAACGCAGGCCAGACCAAGAACGGCAATGCCGGGCATGACCTTTTGCGCTTCCTGAAACCAGCTTTTTTTTCCGAGAAAATAATTGACGGCAAAGCCGAAACCAACAGGCAGGATCACAGTTTCCATGATGGATACCAGCATGGGAAAACCATGAATGGAAATTTTCGTTCCACTGGCCAGAAAAGAAACCAGTAAAGGGGTCATCACCGGGGATAAAATGGTGGAAGCGGTAGTCATTCCCACGGAAAAAGCCACGTCGCCGCCGCAGAGGTAGGACATGATGTTGGAAGATACTCCACCGGGACAGCAGCCAACCAGAATCAGGCCAAGGGCGATTCCATCGGGGAGGTGAAGGGCTTTGGAAACGCCAAAGGCCAGAAACGGCATAATCAAATACTGGGCGGCAGCGCCGATGCATATATCCAGCGGGCGCTGTGCCAGAATACGAAAATCTTCGGTGGTCAAGGTCAGCCCCATACTGAACATGATGACGCCGATAATGATCGATTGACTGGTGAATTTATTGGACACGGGGTCTGTGAATAACTGGTAATTTACCCATCCCATGAGGGAAGGCAGGAAAAAGGTGACGACGGCAATGGCGATGACCACGACCGACGTGTAGTCAGATAAAAATTTACTGCATTTTTGTAACGTTTTCATAATGTCATTCCTCCTGAACTATGGTGTCTGCACATTGCTGTACAGAAAGATAAAATGAAAAATGCAAAAAAATTCAAAAAATCCCTTTTGACCGAAGCCAAAAGGGACGAAAAATCCGCGTTACCACCCTGATTCTGCGAAAAACGCAGCGCTTAGTACGTACTGACATACGCATTCCCGGTAACGGGGGATACCGGCGAGCCTTACTGTGTGTTCAGGCTGCTTCTTGGAGAGGATAACCGTAAATGAGGATATACCTGTTCGCACCATCCACAGGTTCTCTGAATATCCGGACAGATACGGTCTTGTTCTCGTCAACGAATTTTGGTGAATTTCTTTGTATTGTCGGTATCATTATAACGCGGTATTTCGAATTGTCAAGAAAAAAATTTATGAAAGTAAAGTGATAAAAGCTCACAGGGATAAAGGGAAGAAAAAAGGGGAGAAGACGAAAGTGTAGACAAAAATCACAAAATAGATTAAAATATTACTGAAAAGTGAAAGAAGTAAGATGTTTTTTTATGATTTTATGGTGAAGAAATGAAGGCATATCAATAGAAAAACAGGAACAATGTGCAGATTGAATCCAGGGAAGGGATAAAAGTTCATATTGTCATTTTGATGCTCATCTCCATGTTGGTGATTGGGTACGCATTGTATTCTACGATTTCCATGAGTATGGAGGGTTCCCGTGCCACGAAAGAATATATGGAGCATTACATAGCGCAGAGAAAGGAAACCGTTGATCTGGAAATTGGCCATTTGAAAGCGGTTTTGCTGAGTTTAAGAGAATCCATAGAACAGGGGAGTGTTTCCGAAGATATGGAAGGATTTCTGGATGATAAGAGGGAACTGTATGGATTAAAAAAGATTGTGTATAGAAATTTTCGTACAGATACGACCATCAAAGTCGGAGATTTTTCTGAACAGGAAGAAGACCACCAGGAAATCAGCCTGAAGAAACGGGCCCAGTGGGACCATAAACTCAGAAACGGCGGCGCTGTGATCAAAATAGAGGGGAATGAACTTTTCTGTGTCACCAACCTTTACCATAAAGGAAAAATATACGGCCAGCTGCGGATGGAAGGTTCCGGCGAAAAACTGCGTGGTATTTTGACCAACAAGGCATTTGGAGGAAGAAGCAAAAGTTTTCTGATCGACAGAGAAGATTGTTCTCTGGTTTTTTCCACATCAGCGGAAAATGAAAAGTTGTGGGAAAAAATAAAAAATCAAAAACAGAATGATGCTCTGAAAGAAAAAATGGAACACGTAAAACAGGATTTACGGGAAGGGAAGAGCGGAAGTCTGCGTCTGAATCAACTGCAAAGCCAGAACTGTTTTCTGGCCTATACAACGGTGGGCAATGGCGAATGGGCAATGATCACCATCATTCCCACAGATTTGTTTACCGGATTGTCAGAGGAATATGTCGTGGAAATGCTGGGCAGTCTTCTGGTTACCATGATTATTTTTGGCGTCTTTTCCGTGTTTTTGTATTATGGAGTGAATAAGAACCGGGAGAATCTGGAAAAGCTGGCTTATGTGGACGAGGTGACCGGGGGAAATAACAAGGCGGAGTTTCGTCTGAAATACGAGCGGTTAAAGAGCAGAAAAATCGCTGACCAGTTTGCCATTATTCTGATGGATTCCGCAGATTTTCAGCTGATTAATGAGATTTTCGGCAGAAAAAACGGCGATAAAATGCTGGCGCATTTTTACCGTACCATAGATGCGGCTTTGCAAAAAGAGAGGGATGAATTTGTGGCCAGAACAGAGATGGATCATTTCTTTTTGTGTATGCGGGAAAGAGAGGATAGGATTATCCGGATGCGGCTGGAGCAGATCGTTCAAAAGATCAACACCTGTCAGTCGGAGGATATTCCGCAATATAAAGTGATGTTCCGACAGGCCGTCGCCTATGTGACGGATAACGAAAAGGATGTTATGGTTTTTCAGGATCAGGCCAGACTGACCCTCAAATTTCAGGATCGTACCAATAAAGAGTATTGTGCTTTTTATGATGAAAATATCGCCGTACAATTTCAAAAAGGCAGAGAACTGGAAAGAATATTTCCTCTTTCCATCAGGCGGGAAGATTTTCAGGTGTATATGCAGCCGAAAGTCAGTTTAAAAGAAAAAAGGGTAGTGGGAGCGGAAGCTCTTGTTCGTTGGGAATGTCCCGGTCTGGGGATGATTTCTTCGTCAGATTTCATTCCTCTTCTGGAAGGAAACGGTCAGATTCGCGTTCTGGATAAATACATGTGCGCCCATGTGTGTGCCTGGATGAAAAAATGGCAGGAGGAAGGAAACGAAATGTTTCCGGTTTCCATTAACCTGTCCCGAAGTCATTTTCTGGGGGAAAATTTTATCGAAGAATTTGCCCGGATTGCAGAGAGTTATGGGGTAAAAAAAGAATGGATTGAATTTGAGCTGACGGAGAATATCTTTCTTGAGGGATCCCAGATACAAAAAGTAAAGCAGGGAATAGAAGATATGCATCGCTATGGATTCCGCTGCTCGCTGGACGATTTTGGCGTGGGATTTTCTGCGCTGACCCTGCTTAAAGAATTTAAGATCGACACCTTGAAACTGGATCGGTCATTTTTTCAGGATATTCACAATAAGAAAACAAGATATGTTGTGGCTTCCGTGGCAGAACTGGCAGAAAAACTCAGGATTGACATTGTGGTGGAGGGAATCGAGACAGAGGAGCAGATTTATTATCTGCAGCCGCTTCACTGCGATGTGGTTCAGGGATATTATTTTTCCCGTCCGCTTCCTCCGGATGAATTTGCCTGTTGGATAAATAAGTTTAATTTCTATGATTATTTTGAAAATAAAGAAAATAAAGAGAATAATCTGAATATTTCGGGGTGGGACTTTAAAACTGGAGAAAAAAATGAATCAGGAAACAGAGAGAAGAAGCAGATATTTAGATAATATGCCTGTGGCCTGCTGTGAAATTAAAGTACTTCTGGACGCAAAAGGAAATCCCTGTGATTTTACGTTTTTATATACCAATAAAGCGCATGCGAAACTGGAAGGTACCAGAGAGGCAGAACTGATTGGGGAAAATTTCTATCAGTTTTTTCCAGGTGCAGAGAAGGTTTGGCTGAATTATTATTATGAAACGGCCTTTTTGGGCGTCAGTCACGTGATTAAAAGATATTGCAGCGCAATAAAAAAACATCTGACCGTCTATACATTTCCTCTGGAGAAGGGATGTTGCGGCTGCGTTCTTATTGATACAACAGAAGAAGTTTGTCGGAAAGAGGAGCTGGAAAGAAGCCGGGAGATTCTGCGAAAAGAAGCGCAGCTGGATTCTCTGACCGGGGTGTTGAATGCAGGAACCGGGAGAAAGCTGATTGAGCACAGATTAAATCATAAAGAACCCGGTTATTATAATGCCATCTTTCTTATGGATATTGATGATTTTAAGAAAATTAATGATTCCAGAGGGCATATGACCGGAGATGAGGTGTTAAAGAGTTTTGCCCTGTTGCTGAAGGAAACTTTCTTTCCGGGAGATGTTGTCTACCGACTGGGCGGCGATGAGTTTGTGGTTTTTGTGGAAAACATGCGGGATCCGGACAAAGAGGTGGAAGTGATCATGAATCGCTTTTTTAAAAATCTCAGAGAAAAACAGAATACGTATCCTTATCTGAGCAGCAGTGTGGGAATTTATGTGACCAATGAAGAAGAAGGTTTTATAGAATATTATCAAAATATGGATAAAGCGCTTTATATTACAAAAAAAGAAGGAAAAAATCATTTTACTGTGATTAAAAAAGAAGGAAAAACAGCGTAAATTTGTAAATCCATGACGTCTTCATGAGATTTTTTTTTCGTTTGGTGGTATAATGATATACTGATATACTGTTAAGTATCACGAAGGAAAAAAAGCTTATGTATAGGGGGGTGTACAATGGCAGCACAGATTTCGGCTGTTTCGATCTTTGTCATCATGTTTATTCTGATTATTACGGAGAAGATTGAGCGGCATATTGTGACGTTATTGAGTGGGTTTGCCACTTTGGTGGTTGTCTTTGGTTTTTTTATGAAAGATATGGCAGCCGTCACGCGAACGTTGAATGTTGCAGGTATTTTTACAAAAGGATTCTGGTTTCAGACGGGGGAAGCGTCGGCAACCTCCAGTGGAATCAACTGGGCAACCATTATTTTTATTCTTGGAATGATGATCATGGTGGAAGGCATGGCCAGAGTCGGATTTTTCCGGTGGTTGTGCATGAAGATTGCCCAGCTTGTTGATTATCGGATTATTCCGATTTTTGTGACGTTCATGCTCATGTCGGCTATTCTGGCGATGTTCATTGACAGCATAACCGTGATTTTATTCCTGGCAGCGGTAACGGTGGAACTGGCGCAATTGCTTAAATTTGATCCGGTGCCGATGATTCTGGCGGAAATTTTTTGTGCCAATCTGGGAGGTTCCGCAACCATGTGCGGCGATCCGCCAAACATCATCATCGGGACTTCGCTGGGATATTCTTTTTTTGATTTTATCACCAACACGGGTCTGATGGCCGGTATTTCTCTGCTTGTGGTGGTCGTCTATTTTTATTTTGCTTTTCGCAAAGAACTGAAGGCGTCCCAGAAAAAAGGGATTCAGACGGCAAAACTGGAAAAAAAGGTGACCATTGAGAATAAAAAAGAATTTTTCACCAGTTGCTTTATCTTCGGCTGTGCCATCGTCTTGCTGGTTACCCATGCCATGACCGGACTGACCGTAGCGTTTATCGGCGTTTTTATTGCCGCATTGACTCTGCTGACTGCACCGCGGCATATGGGAGAAATCTTAAAAAAAGTGGATTATAAAACCCTGCTGTTTTTCCTGGGACTGTTTGTGGTGGTCGGCGGACTGGAAGAAAGTGGAGTATTGTTGGTGGCTGCGCAGTTTATTGGACAGCTGAGTGGTGGAAATGCAAAGATGATGATTGCCATTATCATCTGGGTTTCTGCCTTTGCCAGCGCTTTTGTGGATAATATTCCGTTTGCAGCCACGATGATTCCGATTATCCGGAGTTTGTCGGTGACCAATCATGTGAGTCTTCCGGTTTTAGCCTGGGCATTGTCCATGGGTACGGATATTGGGGGAAGCGCTACTCCGATTGGCGCCTCGGCTAACGTTGTAGGTATTTCCGTGGCGGCTAAAGAAGGTTATCCTATCGGATGGGGAAGATATTGCGCCAAACTGGCGCCGGCGACAGCTATGGTCTGCCTGATTTCCATGATATTTATGTTCCTGCGTTATTTCTGAGAAACGCGTCCTGAGGGAGAAGCGGAAGGAGAAAGCAGGGGAGAAAGAAGATTGAGGAGGAGTGCATATGTCAGAACAGATGATTATTGCGGTTAGTCGTGAATTTGCCAGCGGAGGTCATCTCATCGCAGAGATTCTGGCTGAAAAATTTCAGCTTCCGTTGCTGGATAAAAATCTTCTGAAAGAGATCGCTCTGGAGAGAGATCTTAACTTGAGAAACCTGGAAAAATATGACGAAGTTCCACGAAAACAATTCTGGTCAAGAACTGTTAATGGGTACAGTAATTCTCCGGAGGAGAATATCGCCAATCTGCAGTTTGACTATCTGAAAAAAAAGGCCGATGCAGGAGAGTCGTTCGTGGTGGTTGGCCGCTGTGCTTCCACCGTATTAAAAGGAAATCCTGCGCTGATCTCCATTTTTGTGCTGGGCGACTGGGAAGAAAAAGTCAAACGGGTGATGGAGAACGACGGATACACCAAAATGGAAGCGGAACTTTATATTAAACGAGAAAATAAAAAAAGAAAAAATTATCATAATTATTACAGTGATCTTAAATGGGGAGATTCCCGTAATTATGATTTGACCGTCAATGATTCTCGAATGGGCATCGCAGAAACCGCAGATTTTCTGGAAATGTACATTCGTATGCGACGGGGAGAAAGGATGTATTGATGATTTCATTTGAACTAATCAGAGGGATTATGATTCCTTTTCTGGGAACAACATTGGGAGCAGCCTGCGTCTTCTTTATGAAAAAGAATCTGAACCAGCTTGTGCAAAGAGCGTTGACCGGCTTTGCGGCCGGGGTCATGGTGGCAGCTTCTATCTGGAGCCTGATCATTCCGGCCATCGATCAGTCGGAGCATATGGGGAAATTTGCTTTTGTGCCGGCAGCAGTGGGATTTTTGCTGGGGATTGCGTTTCTTCTTTTGCTGGATGAAGTAATTCCGCATCTGCATATGAATACTAACCAGGCGGAAGGGCCAAAAACCAGTCTGCCAAAAACAACAATGCTTCTGCTGGCAGTGACTTTGCATAATATTCCGGAAGGAATGGCGGTAGGCGTGGTGTTTGCCGGATGGATTCAGGGAGGAATGGACATTACCGCCATGGGCGCGCTGGCGCTCTCTCTGGGTATCGCTCTTCAGAACTTTCCGGAGGGAGCAATTATTTCCATGCCGTTAAAAGCAGAGGGGATGGGCAAAGGAAAAGCCTTTCTTTGTGGTTCCCTTTCCGGTATCGTGGAACCGATCGCCGCCTTTTTAACGATTCTGGCTGCCAGCTTTGTTGTACCGGCTTTGCCGTATCTGCTGAGTTTTGCGGCAGGAGCCATGATTTATGTGGTTGTGGAGGAGCTGATTCCGGAGATGGCAGAAGGAGAACACTCCAATACGGGAACGATCATGTTTTCTCTTGGGTTTGTGGTCATGATGATTCTGGATGTGGCTCTGGGATGATGGCAGACTATTGTTATGGAGATGTTTAGAAGAAAGAGAACGTTCCTCAACGAAAAATGATGATAAAAAAGACGGGAAGATCCCGATGGTTATCCTGAAAGATGAAAAGGAAAGGATAACTTTCGCAGATTCCCCGTCTTTTTTTCTTTGTCAGGCAATGACGTCCTGTTGCAAAAAAATAAGCAGGAGCATTGTCCGGTGAAGGAAATTATCGCAAAAGGATATTTCCGTTGATGGTGGAAATACGCACATCCTGGAAAGGTTTTTCCCCCAGAATACCGGTAATATTTTTCACATTTCCCGGTTTGATTTTCAGTGTAAGTCCTTCCGGTTTCGCATCGATCTCTCCGGTTTTGGTGATGCCGTCTATTTTCATTCCCTGAGAATCCGGGAGAGCAATCTCAATATCACCATTTAAGGTATTACATTCTACGATAGTATTGAGAGAGGAGAAAGCGGCAAAAATCGAACCTCCGGAAGTCGCCAGTTTTCCGCCGCCAAGGATGTGCCGGGCCAAAATCGAACCGGAAACAGAATGCAGATCGGCGAATCCTTCGGCTTTTTCCAGACGGATACCTTTCACCGGACTGACCAGATGGATACGGGGCGCTTTCATGCTCTTTAAGGTAATGGCGCCTTCGTTGGTTTCCGCGGCAAAACGTTCAAATTCCCAGTCATGCTCTGTGGTGATGTGTCCGTACTGGCTGGAAAGCGATAATTCGCCATGCCAGTTTTCCGGCAGAAACACTTCGACAAAAGTCTCTCGGTTTACTTCTTCTCTTCGGCCATAACGAATCGTTGTTTTAAAACGATTGGCATTGACTTTGGCGTAATATTCTGTACCGGAAAGACCGCCGATATACTCTTTGATGACAAGCAGGGAGCTTTCGGAAGGCAGAAGAAAAACGGTCTCTGCGTGGTAGCCGATCTGTAAATTTTTTGTGGAGGAGATGTCCAGTTCCAGAATGTTATCTGGTTCACTCTGAAAATGTTTTGGATTGGATGGTAATTCGTTGGTCATATTTTTCCCTCTTTTCTGTTAATTTGCTGTAAAAAATCCGCTCTTTTTTAAATTCCTTGTCTATTATAGAATAGAAAAAGAAATTAAGCAATGCAAAAAGACAGACGATGTCCTGTGGAAAAAGGAAAAAATCATAACAGGAAGTTCAAAAATTTACTGACCAATAGCAA
>ENA-ORTP01003320-ORTP01003320.1-human-gut-metagenome-genome-assembly--contig:-NODE-3320-length-11229-cov-2.423573_pt1 | contig 11229 bp, 10 predicted proteins | sample MGYA00241913_ERZ509190 | MGnify/ENA primary metagenome ERZ509190 (study PRJEB26280, sample SAMEA2338839) | human gut metagenome | biome: human gut; feature: human-associated habitat; material: faeces...
TCGCGGGCGAGCTCTTCAGCCGAGGCGGAACGGACGGTGCCGACCGCCCCCATGCCAAAGCCGCGCTCCGTCGCCGGAGGTTCGAGCGGCCTTGCATCCCGAAGTCCGGCCAGCTGCGCCAGTTTCTCGTTCACGCCGCCGCGGGCGCTGTCGAAATTCGTATGGCAGGCGACGAGGCAGACGTCGTTTTTAAACGCCGCCTCGACGATCTTCGGGTCGCAGCGGTCGCAGATCATATCTTCCTGCGGGGCGAACATCGGCGGATGATGAGTGATCAAAAGCCCGCAGCCGCGTCGCGCCGCCTGTCTGACGGCCTCCGCGGAGGGATCCAGCGCCACGGCGATCCCGCCGACAAGCGCGTCGTATCTGCCAAGCCGCAGGCCGCAACGATCCCAGCTTTCCGCAAGTTCAAAAGGAGCCAGCTCATCGATCAGCGGGATCAGCTCTCGTACTTTCAACGCGCTCATTCGCACCACTCTCTTCATGGCAAAACTACAAGGCGCCGGAGCAAACTCCGCCGCCAAATAACACACAGAATCAATTTCAGCCTTTTATTAAGAACAATTTTCATGATTATACCACGACGCCCGAGGAATAAATTTTTCATCTCGTTTTCGTTAAAAAGGGCACGGGATCTTCGCCCTTTTGAGAGCGCGCAAAGGCCCGCCGGATACGGATAAGGTCTTCCCCATGATGAGGAAGACCTTATCCGTATCCGACATGTACAAGAAGAACGATCATGCTCTGTAATCGATGCCGGCAATTTTGTCAAGCTTATAGAGACTGTGCACCGCATCGATGTAACGGACCGTTCCGCTTTTGGCGCGCATCACAAGAGAACTTGTATAGATTCGTTCGCCCTCATAACGGACGCCTTTCAAAAAGTCGCCGTCCGTAATGCCAGTGGCGGCAAAAAACACGTCGTCGCTGCAAACCAGGTCGTCGATGGTCAGCACCTTATTGAAGTCCATTCCGGCATCGAGCGCCTTCTGACGCTCTTCGTCGTTGCGCGCCCAAAGTTTGCCCTGCATGTTGCCGCCCATGGCCTTGATGGCGCAGGCCGTGATGACGGCTTCGGGGGTGCCGCCGATGCCCATGAGCATGTCGGCGCCGCGCTCCAGCTTGCAGGTCAGGAGCGCGCCGGCGATATCGCCGTCGGTGATGAGCTTGATGCGGGCGCCGGCGGCACGGATCTCCGCAATGAGTTTCTCATGACGGGGGCGGTCCAGCACGACCACGGTGATGTCGCCCATCGCTTTTTTACGGGCTTCCGCGACGCGGCGAATGTTTTCCGCCACCGGGGCTTCGATATCGATGACGTCTTTCGCTTCAGGGCCGACGACCAGTTTGTTCATGTAAAAAACGGTCTTGGGATTGAACATCGTGCCGCGCGGCGCGCCGGCAACGACGCTGATCGCGCCGCTGATGCCGAGGGCCGTCAAACGCGTTCCGTCGATGGGATCCACCGCGATGTCCACCGCGGCGTTCTTGCCGGTGCCGAGGTGCTCGCCGTTGAACAGCATCGGCGCTTCGTCTTTCTCGCCCTCTCCGATCACCACGATGCCGTCCATATCCACCGTGTTGAGCATGTAACGCATAGCGTTGACGGCCGCGCCGTCGGCCGCGTTTTTATCCCCACGCCCCATCAGACGTCCCGCCGACATGGCCGCAGCCTCCGTGCCGCGACAGAATTCAAGCGCCAAATTTCGATCGGGCAGACGAGCGTCGCCAAACAGACTTTTCATCACAGACCCCTCCCTAAGATGATATCGTCAGAACTATTCAAAGCGGGCGAAAATTTCATCGACAAAACGGAAGTAATACTCGTTCGTAAAAAGCTGCGCCAGTTCCGTTCGGTCAATTTTCCCCTTGATCAGTTCGTCGCCAGCCAATAGATCAAGGAAATGACCTTCGCCGTTCCACGTTTTCATGGCGTTGCGCTGTACGGCCAGATATGCGTCTTCGCGGCGCATGTTGTATTTCTCCACCAGCTGAAGAAGGACTCTTTGACTGTACACGAGCCCGCCGGTCAGTTCGAGGTCCTCCTGCAGGCGCCGCGGCGACACGTCGAGACCGCGGACGACGCGCCCAAGAGTTTTCAGCATGTAATGGGCCAGATGAAAGGCGTCGGGCCAAATGAGCCGTTCGGTGCTGGAATGGCTGATGTCGCGTTCGTGCCAAAGGGAGACGTTTTCCTGCGCCACGACCGTAAAGGAGCGCAGCATGCGCGCCATGCCGCAGATTTTCTCGCACTGGATGGGGTTGCGCTTGTGAGGCATCGCCGACGAACCTTTCTGTTTCTTGCCGAACGGTTCGAGCGCTTCGCGCACTTCGGTGCGCTGCAGGTGGCGGATTTCGGTGGCGATCCGTTCCATCGCGCCGCCAAGGCTGGCCAGGGCGAACATGACGACGGCGTGGCGGTCTCTCTGGATGATCTGCGTCGAAACGAGATCCGGCTTCAGCCCCAGCTCGGCGCAGACGGAAGCTTCGATGTGAGGCGGGCAATGAGCGTACGTTCCGACGGCGCCGGAAATTTTTCCGCAGGAGATTTCCTCCCTGGCATTTTCCAAACGCTTATGATCGCGCAGCAGTTCCGAATACCAGTTCAGTATTTTCAAGCCGAAAGTGATCGGCTCGGCGTGAACGCCGTGGCTGCGCCCAACGGAAGGCGTGTGTTTATACTTTTTCGCCTGTTCGAGCACATCCTTCATAAACACGTCGAGCTCGCGGATCACGACGTCCAGCGACTGCCGCAGGCGAAGGGCGCTCGCCGTGTCTTCCACATCGCTGCTGGTCAGCCCGAGATGGATGTAACGACCTTCCGGCCCCACATGGTTGGCCATGTCCGTATCGAAAGCGATCATGTCGTGCTGGACTTCGGCCTCGATCTTCAGGATCTCGTCGGCGTCGAAGCCGCTGCGCTCGTCGATTTTTTTCATCGCTTCGGGGGGAATGACGCCGTCTTTCGCCCACGCGTGGCAAACGGCCAGTTCGACGACTTCCCAGCTTCGGTACTGGTTCTCGAGAGACCAGATTTCTTTCATTTCTTTCGTCTCATACCGTGGGATCATGCTATACGAGCCTCCAATGAGTTAATTTTCCGGCACCGTTTCTCCGAAAAGAGCTTCCACGAATTCCTCGGCGTTGAAAAGTTTCAGGTCTTCAGGCGCTTCGCCAAGACCGATGTAACGAATGGGCAAACGCAGCTTGTCGGCGATCGGCAGGACGATCCCGCCTTTGGCCGTGTTGTCGTATTTGGCGAGGATGACCCCGGTCAGCGGCGCCACTTCGTTGAAGACTTCCGCCTGCCGGAAAGCGTTCTGGCCGATGACCGAGTCGAGCACGAGAACGCTTTCCATGCGTTCTTTTCCGACTTCACGTTCGATCACCCGATAGATTTTTCCCAGTTCTTCCATGAGCTTGGACTGGAGCCTTCCCGCGGTATCCACGATCAGAACGTCCGCGCCGGAGGAACGGGCCGCCGAGAGCGCGTCGAACACGACCGCGGCCGAATCTCCGCCCTGCTTCTGCGCGATCACGCGGATCCCGCTTTTTTCGCCCCAGACCTGCAGCTGTTCTATCGCCGCGGCCCGAAAGGTGTCCGCGGCGGCGACGATGACTTTTTTGCCCGACTTTTTGTAAAGCCAGGCCAGCTTTCCCGTCGTGGTCGTTTTCCCGCTGCCGTTCACGCCGACCATCAAAATCGCCGCGAGGCCGTTTTCGCCGCTCAGCAACGGCGCGCCCATGCGCGGGACCCCGCCGAGTCGTTTTACCAGTTCGCTTTTGAAATGCCGGAGCAGTTCTTTCCCGTCGCAGCGGCGTTGTGCATGATACGCTCTCATTTCGCCCAAAAGAGCTTCCGCCGTTTCCAACCCCACGTCGCCTGCGATCAGCACATCTTCAAGATCCAGCCAAAAGTCTTCGTCGATCGTGCCGCCGAAGAGCCGCGTTATATTGGCGCTCCAACGGTGACGAACGCCGTCGAGTTTCTCTTTCAACTTGCCGAAAAAGGACATGGGCTAGCGTTTCCCCTCCTCAGAAGAGTCTGTCCGCGAAGATGGTTCGGAGACAGGTCTTTTCCTGTTGCCGGGGCGATGGAATCCGCGACTCGAGGTCCGGCGCCCCCACGCTCCCGAACGGCTATGCTCCTCCGGAACCGCCCCCCCGTGCTCCCATAGGCCGGGGGCTGCGGAGCGTCAGTCCCCTGCTCGTCTCTGCGTTTCTGATTTTTTGAGCCGGTCGGTCTTGAGGGGAGTTTTGCCTTGCCCCCCTGGAGAATATTTTTCTGTCCCGCTTTCTTCTGCTCCAAAGCCGGTTCCTCTTTGTTCCCCGAATCTGCTTTGCCCTCTGTCGCCAAAACGCGGGTGTTCTTCCTGCGATGCCGGCGGCGCGCTTCTTCTGTATATTCCGCAGTGCCTTTCCCATTGCCCGCCGTTACGTCGGAAACGTTTACAACCGTCACCCGCGTTTCGTCGCAATCGTCCGATATCCTTTTTGTTCTGCTGCACTGGCGGCAGCCGTCACATCCCGAACAGCCGCGCTCCTCACCGACGATCGGAGCGCCTCCCTCAAACGCCGTCAACGGCTGCCCTTTCTCGTCAAGGCCGTGCTCTTCGTTGTTCCACGTCTTGCCGGCGAGCAGCGTTTCCTTGAACTGCTGATACATCGTCACGGGGATGCTGATGTTTCCTTCCGGCCCGTGAACGCTACAGGTCCGCGTCGCCAGATCGACGCCCGTCAAGATCCACGTTCCCTGTTCCGTTTTGATCTTGGCACCGTGGGACGGCAGACTCTTCCACAATTCATGGTACGAGTTTTGTTCGAAGCTCATGCAGCACATAAGCCGCCCGCACAGTCCGGAGATTTTGGTCGGATTGAGAGCCAGATTCTGCTCCTTGACCATTTTAATGCCGATCGGCATAAAACGATGGAGCCAGTAACTGCAACAACAGACGCGGCCGCAGGCGCCGATCCCCTTGACCACCTTGGACTCGTCTCTGACGCCGATTTGCCGCAGCTCGATACGCGTACGGAATTCCCGGGCCAGGTCCCGGACGTAAGCGCGAAAATCGACGCGCTGCTCGGAAGTGAAATACAAAAACAATTTTTTACGATCGTTCATGTATTCCACGTCGACCAGTTTCATGTCAAGATTATGACGGCTCAAGACCTGTCTGGCGGCGACAAGAACGCGCTCTTCTTCGCCGCGGTTGTTCTTCTCTTTTTCCAGATCTTCCATCCCGGCCTTATGCAGGAAGGTTACGTTCTGAAGCCCGGAATCATTGCCCGACTGCCCCTCCTGCCGGTTGTCTATGGCTCGGTAAAGGGCTTCCTGGCGTTCCGTGATCTCTCCGGCGACGACGGCGATCTCCGTCCCTCGCGAACTTTCTACGAGCAGCTGTTCTCCTTTTTCAAAACGAATGTTATTTTCGGCAACGATCAGCCCCAGGTAACGCGGTTTGCCGAAAATCGTCAAATACATGCTCAAAGGGATACTCCTCTCTCAACAGAAGAAACAAAAGATCTGTCCACATCGCCGCAGACAGGTGGGTGGCGAGCGCCGTCTCGGCAAGCTGGCGCAGCATGCCGGCGCGCTCCAGCTTGCCGTTTTTGCAGAGCCACGACGCATAGCCATGCGCCATGGCGTACCATTTCTGTACGTCGTTTTTCTCGTTTTCTTTCAACCAGCGCAGCCATTCGGACTGAGAAGCCGGAGGCGACAAAGGCGCGATTTTTTCTTCCACGGAGAATGATAACATCCACAGACGACTTCGCAAAGTGGAAAGAATGGTGCCGCGGTCCATCATATACAGAAGGTGCCCCTTGGGCGGCGGTTCTTCGGTAATCTTGAGCAGACTGTTCACCGCTCCCGGGCTCATCTTTTCGGGAGCGTAAAACACCAGAAGCCGCACCGGCGCGACGACGGGCGAAAGCGACAGGTCGGCGCTTTTCGCGCGGCATTCGTCGATGGGCGCGGGCGCGTCCGGCTCGCCGGCGACCAACAAATCGGGATGTTCCGCATCGACCCACGCCCGGCACGACGGACACTGGCCGCAGGCGGAACCCGACTCGCACAGGATGCGGCGAGCCAGCGAAAGCATGACCTCCCGCTGCCAGGGCAAACGGATCTCAATGCCGATCGAACCGGGAACCGAGCCCCGAGCGATAAATTTCAGCAACTCATGCCAATGAACGTCGTTCTGCCAAAAGATTTCGCTCTGACTCATATGACGCAACGCCTTTTCAATTCGGAGAAGATCGTCTCCTCGATCTCGTCCTCGCCTGCCCGGGCGTCGACTCTGAAAAATCTCGAGCCGTTCCTTTCGGCCAACTCTTTAAAACCACGGGCGACGGCCTCATGAAATTTCAAGTCTTCGCCTTCGATCCTATCGCTTCCGCCGCGGCCGGCCATCCTCTTCCTCGCTTCTTCCACCGGGAGATCAAGCCAGACCGTCAGGTCGGGCTCCGGAATCCCGCACCACTTTATCAGGCTCTCCAGAATGTCTTCTTTTAGTCCGCGTCCCCAGCACTGGTAGGCCCGGGTGGAGTCGTTATAGCGGTCACAGACGACAAATTCCCCTTGATCCAGAGCGGGTTGAATGACCTGCGCGACGTGTTCGCACCGGTCGGCCACAAAAAGCATGATCTCGGTCATCGGGTGCCGGAGCCGCCCGTTCAGCAGAAGAGCGCGCAGAATATCCCCGTGGGGCCAGTCTCCCGGTTCATGCGTCTCCGTCACTTTTTTGCCCTCGCGCCTCAAACGCGCCGCGAGGCGCCTGGCCTGTGTCGACTTGCCGGAGCCGTCGATCCCTTCTATCGTGATAAACATTTATGCCTCACTCCACCAGAATGAAATTTTTACTGGAATACGTGCGCTTCTAAAGTTATACTATAAGCTGCGAATATTTTACACGAATCAATCCATTGGGAGGCGATCCACGGTGAACCAGCTCGTCAGAGAACTCGAAAAGAAATACCGCGAAAGCTGCATGACGTTTTACCGCCATCTCCACGCTCATCCGGAGCTCAGTTACCACGAAGAGAAAACCGCGGCTTTCGTGTACGACATTTTGAAGAGCCTGCCGCTGGACGAAATTCGTCCGAACGTCGGCGGTCACGGCGTCGTCGCGCTTTTAAAGGGCGATCGTCCGGGGCCGTGCGTCGCGCTCCGCGCCGACATGGACGCGCTGAGCATCCAGGAGAACACGGGCTGTCCCTTCGCCTCGCAGATTCCCGGCGTGATGCACGCCTGCGGGCATGACGCCCACACGGCGATCCTGTTGGGGACCGTTCATGTGCTCTGCGAAATGAAGAAGCAGATCGCCGGTTCGCTGAAATTTATCTTCCAACCCTCGGAAGAGATGACGCCGACAGGCGGCGCGCCGGGGATGATCCGCGACGGCGTTCTTGAAAATCCCGATGTCGACGCGATCATCGGCCTTCACGTCTGGCCGACGCTGGCGACGGGGACGATCGGTTTGCAGGCCGGCGCGGTGTCCGCCTCTTCCGATCATCTTCGCGCCACGATCCATGGCGTCGCCAGTCACGGGTCGATGCCCGACCTGGGCGCCGACGCCATCGTGGCGGCCTCGGCCGTCGTCATGGCGCTTCAGCCTATTATTTCACGAAACCTGTGTCCCCGCAATACCGCGGTCATCACCATCGGCACCATCAAAGGCGGCGACCGCTACAATATCGTCCCCGACCGCGTCGACCTCGACGGCACGGTGCGCAGTTTCGACGAGACGGATCATAAAAAGCTGCCGCAGTGGATTGAGCGGGCGATCTTCAACACGGCCGCCGCGTATGGCTGTACGGCCGAAATCGATTATCAGACGGGATTTCCGGCGACGATGAACCACGAACGGCTCGTGAGCATCGGCCGGGAAGTGATCCGCGACGTGCTGGGCGAGAGCGGCGTGCTGCCCGATCTTCCCGTGCCGCCGACGGGCGAGGATTTTTCGTTTTATACGCTGAAAGTTCCGGCCGCTTTTGCCTGGCTCGGCTGCCGCCCTGACGGCGTCGCGCCCGAAGACATGCCGGCGCTCCACAACGACCGTTTCCTTCCCGACCCCGCCTGTTTCCCCTATGGAATCCAGTACCTCGCTTCAATGGCGCTGAAACTTCTCGACTCCGACCTGAAAGGACTCAAAAAATGACGTGCACGCTAACCGAAAACGATCGCATTCAGAAAATGATCGAACGACGCCGCGATTTCCACCGCTATCCCGAGACTGGCTGGACGGAGTTCCGCACCACGGCCAAAGTCGCCCAGATCATGGACGGGCTTGGCTATGCGCTGCGCTTCGGCGGCGATTTCGTCAGACCGGAGACGGTCATGGGACGGTCAATCGACGTCGAAGCGCAGATGCGGCGCGCCGTCGATCAGGGGGCCGACCCCGCATGGGTGAAAAAAACGGGCGGCATCACCGGCCTCTGCGCCGAGCTAGACACGGGACGCGACGGCCCCGTCGTCGCCATGCGCTTCGACATCGATTGCGTGGATACCGACGAAGCCGCGGACGAAGGGCACCTTCCCGCCAGGGAAGGTTTCCGCTCCGTCAACAAGGGCTGGATGCACGCCTGCGGTCACGACGGGCACACCGCGATCGGCCTGGCGGTGGCCGAATACGTCTCCGAACACAAAGACTCCCTCAAAGGCAAGATCCGTTTTCTCTTTCAGCCGGCGGAAGAGGGCGTGCGCGGCGGCTACGCGATGACGCAGGCCGGCCTGCTGGACGACGCGGACTGGTTCATCGCGCTCCACCTCGGCCTCGGCGTGCCGACAGGAACGGTCTACGGCGGCACCTATGGTTTCCTCTGCACTACGAAAATCGACGTCGATTTCACCGGCAAGGGCGCCCACGCCGGCGGCGAGCCCAATCAGGGGAAAAACGCGCTGCTGGCGGCCGCTTCGGCCGCGCTGAACCTCCACGCCATCGCCCCGCATCGCGACGGGCCGACGCGCATCAACGTCGGCGTGCTTCAGGCCGGCGAAGGACGCAACGTCGTGCCTCCCAAGGCGTCCATGAAGATCGAGACGCGAGGCGCGACCGACGACATTCTCAAATATGTGTACGAGCGCGCCGTTCAAGTCATTCAGGGGGCCGCCGCCATGTACGACTGCACGGCGGAGATCTTCAAACGCGGCGAGGCGAACACCGCCGACAGCGATCGGGAGATCGTCGACATCATCTGCGACGCGGCCCGCGAGGTCAAGGGCGTCACGAAAGTCTTCCCCAAACAGCTGATGTCGGGAAGCGACGACGCCTGCTGGATGATGAAGCGCGTGCAGGATCGCAGCGGCAAAGCCACGTACGTCGGTTTGGGGGCGACCATCGCCGCGGGGCACCACAACGACCATTTTGACTTCGACGAGGCCTGCCTGCCCATCGGCTGCGACGTCCTCTGCGGCGCTATCAGGCGTCTCTCCGGAAAATAAAGAAACGACAGAAAGCGGGGAATCTGCTTCGCCGCAAATTCCCCGCTTTCATCATGCTATCGTCCCGCCGCCAGTTGACGAACGATCCCTTCGTCGGCAGGACAGAAGTCGAAATCCAACAGACGCGCCGGCGCGACCCATCGCATCTTCTGATGCACGTTCAGCGTCGCCGTTCCGCCCTGAATCCGGGCCTTGAAAAAATTGAAATGGATCGCCCCATCCGGATAAGCATAGCTCAGATCGGCATAAAGCCCCTCCAGCTTGAGGCAGACGCCCAGCTCTTCGCGGCATTCGCGGATCAGGCATTCTTCCATGGTTTCCCCGGGCTCGCGCTTGCCGCCCGGAAACTCCCAGCGATTGGCGCAGTTTCCGCCGCCTTGCCGCTGGCAGATCAAAATTTTCCCTTTATCGTCGCAGATGATGGCAGCCGCCACGTCGATCATGATATCATTCCCCGCTTTCTCACGATGGCTTTTCCGTCGTTATTTCCATTGTACCAGTCCTCCCAGTTCGCACAAGGCCGTTCCGCCGCTTTGTGGCTGGTCGAGTTCGCCGTTCACGTCTTTCGTCGAAGAAGTGCTATAATGGGACAATGTTCAGCCGGAGCAGACTTTTGCCTCTTCCGGCCAATCTTCCGCATTTCCTGAAAGGAGCTCCATCATGTCTCTTTGCCCTTGTGGTTCAAACCGTGAATTGGAAGAATGCTGCCGCCCCATTATCAAAGGCAGCCGCCGTGCCCGAACCGCCGTAGAATTGATGAAGGCCCGCTACGTGGCCTACACGACCGGCGACATCGACTTTATCATTTCCAGCCATGATCCGGAAACACGGGAGAACGTCAGCAAGGAAGCGACCGAAGAATGGTCCCGTTCGGCGCACTGGCTCGGCATCGAAATCCGCAGCACGGTCGGCGGCGGGCCGGACGATGACGAGGGCGTCGTCGAATTCGTGGCCAGCTTCGAACTTGAGGGCAAAAAAATCAACCACCACGAGAAGTCGTACTTCAAAAAAATCAACGGGAACTGGTTCTTCGTGGACGGTCAGGTCGTTCCCGAGACGTTCGTCCGTTCTGCCCCGAAAGTGGGACGAAACGATCCTTGCCCCTGCGGAAGCGGAAAGAAATACAAGTTCTGCTGCGGCAAAAACCGTTAGGTTCCCTCATGGCTTTTCGGATCGGTTTCGACAACGAGAAATACCTGAAGGAGCAAACCGCGGCCATCGCGGAACGGGTCAGGCAGAACGGCCAAAAACTTTATCTTGAATTCGGCGGCAAACTTATCTTCGATTATCATGCGGCGCGCTGCCTTCCCGGTTTCGACCCAAACGTAAAGATGCGCCTGCTGGAAAGTTTCCGCGACGAGGCGGAAGTCATCATCTGCCTCTATGCGGGAGACGTCGAACGCAAAAAAATCCGCGCCGACTTCGGCACCACGTACGATTCCGAAGTCCTCCGCCTGATCGACGAATTCACGCAGCGCGGCCTGCACGTGGCCGGAGTGGTCATCACCCGTTTCGAAGGGCAGCCCACCGTCCAGAACTTCCGCAGGCGCCTCGAGAATCGTGGCATCGCCGTTTATACGCACTACGCCACCGAAGGCTATCCCACCGACGTGGACACCATCGTCAGCGAAGAAGGGTACGGGCGCAACGACTACATCCCCACGACCAAACCGATCGTCGTCGTCACCGCGCCGGGCCCCGGCAGCGGCAAGATGGCCACCTGCCTCTCCCAGCTCTACCACGACTACAAGCGGGGCATCGCTGCGGGCTACGCCAAGTTCGAGACC
>ENA-ORTP01003326-ORTP01003326.1-human-gut-metagenome-genome-assembly--contig:-NODE-3326-length-11206-cov-2.562461_pt1 | contig 11206 bp, 8 predicted proteins | sample MGYA00241913_ERZ509190 | MGnify/ENA primary metagenome ERZ509190 (study PRJEB26280, sample SAMEA2338839) | human gut metagenome | biome: human gut; feature: human-associated habitat; material: faeces...
CGGTTGTTTTTGTCAGGGAAATTGAAGAAAAGAAAAAAAAGAAAGAGGATCATATGTTAAAAGATTATTTACTGGTATTTTTGATTTCCATGGTTCCTTTGGTAGAACTGAGAGGAGCCATTCCTTATGCTGTCGGATTTGATCTGCCGTTGCTTCCGTCCTACCTTGTGGCGATCATCGGTAATATGCTGCCGGTTCCTTTCATTTATCTGTTTGCCAGAAAAGTGCTGGAATGGGGCAGTACGTCTCGCATTCCCGGTTTTAATCGCTTCTGTATCTGGTGTGTAAAAAAAGGAGAACGAGGCGGTGAAAAATTACAGGCCAAAGCCGGAAAAGGATTGTTTTGGGCATTGCTGCTGTTCGTGGGCATTCCTCTGCCGGGAACAGGGGCATGGACAGGAACTCTGGCGGCCAGTATTTTGAAAATGGATTTTAAATCCAGCGTAGTGGCAGTCATGGCCGGCGTGCTGTTGGCCGGCATCATTATGGGAACCGGAAGCAAACTGTTTTTTGGTCTGCTGCAGATGATTGGCTGAGACAGGAACATGTTTCCTGTGGTGAAGGGGTGTAATGATGGATCGCTTTAAACATTTTTTTCATGGCATACATGGTTTTGACGGGCTGTCCTGGGGGTTGATTTGTCTTGGTTTGCTTATTGATCTGCTGACCGTTCTTGTTTCGCCGGAGACGGCGCAGTGGATGAGTTTCTTCGGACTTTTGCCATTGCTTCTTTGTCTTGTGCGTGTTTTTTCCCATAACCATGAACAAAGAGAAAAAGAAAATCAGAAATTTCTGCGTCTGATGCATCCGGTTTTTGAATATCTGGACAGAAAAAATCAGGAACGGGAACAGGCACAGATTTATCGTTTTTTTAAATGTCCCGCCTGTACACAGAAGATTCGTGTACCGAGGGGAAAAGGAAAAATCGAGATTACCTGTCCGAAATGTGGAAATAAATTCATAAAAAAGACATGAAAAAGGAGCAACCTGCATGGCAGGCTGCTCTTTTTTTCTCCGGCAGGAAGTTCGCTCATACACCGGTTTTTTGTTCGTTTGCCCTTTTGGAAAATACACAGCCGCAGTAATTTTGCCGATAAAGATGGTGTTCTTGTGAAAGAGCGATGGAACGCAGATACCCGCCCTTTTTTTTAAAATCAGAAGGCAGGTGAGGAACACCGTATTCGTTTCCGAGACGTTCCCCGATCTCGTTGATCCACTGTGCGTTTTTATGGGGACTGATGGAGAGGGTGGTGGTAAAATAATCGGCATGAAGGCGGGCGGCCTCTGCGGCGGCTTCCCGCATACGAAGTTCGTAGCAGTGGTAGCAGCGGATACTGCGTTCAGGAAGATCCTCCATCCCTTTTACTGCGTCGAAAAAAAGCCGGGGATCATACTCTCCTTCTAAAAACTCCACCGCATCGTCATAGCCGGCTTCGTGGATCAGCCGGTTGAGTTCCACTACTCTTTTTTGGTATTCCTCCTCCGGAGTGATATTCGGATTATAATAAAAGAGGGTAATACGAAAATACCTGGTCAGATACTCCAGGACATAACTGCTGCAGGGTGCACAGCAGGCATGGAGGAGAAGGTGAGGTTTTTGCCCGGGCGGGCAGTTTTCGCCAATTTGTGCCGTCAGTGTATCCAGTTCTTTTTGATAATTTCTTTTATTCATGATTTGCGTCCTTTCTGCCTGTAGTATACCATGAGAAAAAAACAGGAACAAGGCAAAGAAGAAAATGCACCGAAAAAGAAGCTTTGCATAAACTAATAAAAAATGCTGGTGATTAACATGGCAGAGTATGGAAAAATGCAGGTAAATCTGGTGGAGGCAGGAACAGCCAGGCCGATTTCCGGAGCAAATGTGGAAATCACGTCCACAGGGGAGCCCGATCAGATTCTGGAGAGATTGACAACGGATTCTTCCGGACAGACAGAAGTGATCGAACTGGAGGCGCCTCCGCTGGAGTATTCGCTGGAACCGGTGGAAGAACAGCCGTATGCCGAATACAACTTGCGGATACATGCGCCGGGATTTTCCCCGATTACGGTATCCGGCGCGCAGGTTTTTTCCGGCGAGCTGGCTTTTCAGAACCAGGGGATGCTGCGCGGGCAGGGGGAAGAAAATAACTATCAGATTTTTGCCATCGGCCCCCACACGCTTTTTGGTGATTATCCCCCAAAAATTGCGGAAAATGAAATCAAAGATATACGCGCAACCGGAGAGGTTGTGTTAAGCCGGGTGGTTGTACCGGAATATGTGATTGTCCATGATGGGGCAGTCAACGATCCCACTGCGGCAAACCATTATGTTTTGTACAGAGATTACATTAAAAATGTAGCCTCCTGTGAGATTTATTCCACCTGGCCGGAGGAAACGTTAAAGGCCAATATTCTGGCCATCATGTCGTTTACGTTAAATCGTGTTTATACAGAATGGTATAGAAATCGGGGATTTGATTTTACCATCACTTCCTCTACGGCCTATGATCAGAAATGGATAGAAGGAAAAACCGTGTATGAGAGTATCAGTCGGGTAGTGGACGAAATTTTTAATGCTTATCTGTCCAGACCGGATGTGGTTCAGCCTATCCTTACGCAGTACTGCGATGGAAAAAGGGTGAGCTGCCCCAACCAGATGAGCCAATGGGGATCAAAAAGTCTGGGGGACGAAGGACTGTCAGCGGAAGAAATATTACAGTACTATTATGGCTCCGATCTGTATATCAGCCGGGCGGAACAGATTTCCGGTGTGCCGGCTTCCTGGCCGGGAAGCGTACTTTCCCTTGGTTCTTCCGGAGAAAAAGTTCGACAGATGCAGGAGCAGCTCAACGTTATTGCCAGAGACTATCCGGCTCTGCCGGTGATCCGTGTCGATGGCATCTATGGAGAAGCCACGGGGAATGCGGTGAGAAAATTTCAGAAAATCTTTGCTCTACCGGTGACCGGGCAGGTGGATTTCGCCACCTGGTATAAGATCAGTCAGATTTATGTGGGGGTAAGCCGGATTGCTGAATTAACTTAATTTGAAGGATTATTAATAAAAAATTGCATTTGGCGGTGCAGAAAAACGAAGAAAAACGGTCTGTACCGCCTGAAAATGCAATTCTTCTCTTGTATTTATGGATAATTTATGTTAGAATCTTACCAATTTAAGTTTTTTGGGTGGCATGTGAAAAAAGGAAAGGTCAAAAAGGAAAGATATGCTCCCGGCAGTAATCCGTTCAATGGGGAACAGATTCACTGTGTAAGCCGGGGGAACCCGTCTTTTTTTTTGCGTACATCCGGAAAAACGAAAAACACGATGATTTGCATTTATATAGAAAGGACATGACAGCATGAAAGCATTTCTGATCTTGGAAGATGGAACGGTGATGACCGGGGAAAGCTTTGGTTCGACCAGAGAAGTTGTCAGCGAAATCGTTTTTAATACATCCATGACAGGGTATCTGGAGATTCTGACTGATCCCTCCTACGCAGGACAGTCTGTGGTAATGACTTACCCTTTAATTGGAAACTACGGTATTTGTATGGAGGATATGGAAGCGGAGCATCCATGGACAAGCGGATTGATCGTCAGAGAATATTCTACACTGGCCAGCAATTTCCGCAGTGAAATGACGTTGGATACCTATTTGAAAAAGTATGATATTCCCGGAATCGCCGGAATAGACACCAGACATCTGACAAGAATATCCAGAGAACATGGTGTGATGAATGGACTGATTACAACCAGAGAAGATTTTGATCTTCAGGAAGAACTGAAAAAAATCAGAGCCTATAAAGTGACTGGCGTTGTCCGGGAAGTTTCATGCAAGGAGAAACGGGTTTTACCGGGAGATGGATTTAAAGTGGCGCTGATGGATTATGGCGCAAAGAGAAATATAGAGAAATCATTAAATCAACTGGGGTGCCAGGTGAGCGTTTATCCGGCATATACCAAAGCGGAAGATGTGCTGGCGGACGAGCCGGATGGAATCATGCTTTCCAACGGACCGGGAGATCCGGAGGAATGTGTGGAGATCATTGAAGAACTGAAAAAACTTTTTGCTACAGATATTCCGATTTTTGGGATCTGTCTGGGTCATCAGTTGATGGCGCTGGCCAATGGAGCAAAGACAAAGAAAATGCGTTACGGTCATCGGGGAGCGAATCATCCGGTTCGGGATTTAAAGACCGGAAAAGTGTATATTTCTTCGCAAAATCATGGTTACGTGGTCATCGAAGATACGCTGGACAGAGAAATTGCGGAAGTCAGTTTCGTCAATGTCAATGACGGCACACTGGAAGGCGTTCATTATCTGGGAAAAAATGTCATGACCGTACAGTTCCATCCGGAAGCCTGTCCGGGACCAAACGATTCTGCATTTTTATTTAAAGAGTTTATTCATATGATGGAGGTGGCGAAAGATGCCTAAAAATCCGAAAATTAAAAAAGTACTTGTGATTGGCTCCGGTCCGATCGTCATTGGACAGGCCGCAGAATTTGACTATGCAGGAACCCAGGCCTGCCGTTCCCTGAAAGAAGAAGGCATTCATGTGGTGCTGGTAAATTCAAATCCTGCCACCATCATGACGGATAAAGATATTGCCGATGAGGTGTTTATTGAACCTCTTACGCCGGAAGTCATCAAAAAGCTGATTCTTAAAGTGTCTCCGGACAGTCTTCTGCCGACGCTGGGCGGACAGGCAGCGTTAAATATCGCCATGGAACTGGATGAGTGCGGGTTTTTGAAAGAGCATAAAGTCAAGCTCATCGGAACCACGGGCAAGACCATCCGCAAGGCGGAAGACCGGGAAGCGTTTAAAGAAACCATGGAAAAAATCGGAGAACCGATTGCGCCAAGTAAAATTGTCACCGACGCAGAAGAAGGGCTGGCTTATGCCAGAGAAATAGGTTTCCCGGTGGTTCTTCGTCCGGCTTATACGCTGGGCGGAAGCGGCGGAGGAATCGCTGATAATGAAGAAGATTTCATGGAGATCATTCAGAATGGTCTGCGTTTAAGCCGTGTGGGACAGGTTCTGGTGGAACGCTGTATCGCCGGATGGAAAGAGGTCGAATATGAGGTGATGCGGGATGGAAACGGCACCTGTATTACCATCTGTAATATGGAAAATATCGATCCGGTCGGTGTACACACCGGCGACAGTATCGTGGTGGCGCCTTCCCAGACGCTGGGGGATAAGGAATACCAGATGCTGCGTAATTCTGCCTTAAACATCATTGCAGAACTGGGTGTGGAAGGAGGATGTAACGTACAGTTTGCCTTGCATCCGGAAAGTTTTGAATATTGCGTCATCGAGGTAAATCCCCGTGTGAGCCGTTCTTCTGCCCTGGCTTCCAAAGCAACCGGTTATCCGATCGCCAAAGTGACGGCAAAGATTGCCCTCGGTTATCATCTGGATGAAATTAAAAATGCCGTAACCGGAAAAACCTACGCCAGCTTTGAGCCGGCGCTGGATTATTGTGTGGTGAAAGTGCCTAGACTGCCTTTTGATAAATTTATTTCCGCCTCCCGTCATCTGACCACACAGATGAAGGCAACGGGTGAGGTTATGAGTATCTGCACCAATTTCGAAGGTGCGCTGATGAAAGCCCTCCGTTCCCTGGAACAGCATGTGGACAGCCTGATGCATGGAGATTTCAACCGTCTGAGCGACGGGGAACTGGAAGAACATCTTCATATCGTCGATGATCTGCGGATTTACTGTATCGCCGAGGCGCTGCGAAGAAAAATGGATCCGGCCATGATCCATGACATTACCAAAATCGATCGCTGGTTTATTGATAAATTAAACAACCTTGTCGAGATGGAAACGGCCTTAAGCCAGGCGAAGGAATTGGATAAAGATCTGCTGCTTGCCGCGAAAAAAATGGAATTTCCGGATGAAGTCATCGGTCGTCTGACCGGAAAAGAAGAAGCCGAAATAAAAAATCTTCGTCGGAAAATGAACATTGTGCCGGCCTATAAAGTGGTGGATACCTGCGCCGCAGAATTTCAGGCGGAAACGCCATATTATTATTCCTGTTTTGACAGTTTCAATGAAGTGGAAGAAAACCATGACCGTAAAAAAATCATGGTACTGGGTTCCGGTCCGATTCGTATTGGTCAGGGGATAGAGTTTGACTATTGCTCCGTACACAGCGTCTGGGCTTTTAAGGAGATGGGGTATGAGACGATCATCGTCAACAATAACCCGGAAACCGTCAGCACAGACTTTGATATTGCAGATAAACTGTATTTTGAGCCGCTGACAGAAGAAGATGTGGAACACATTGTGGAACTGGAAAAACCGGATGGCGCTGTCGTTCAGTTTGGCGGCCAGACGGCCATTAAGCTGACGGAAAAATTAAATAAGATTGGCGTGCCGATTCTTGGCACCAGTGCGGAGAATGTCGATGCGGCAGAAGACCGGGAGCTCTTTGATCAGATTCTGGAAGATTGCTGTATTCCAAGACCAAAGGGAGATACCGTTTTCACAAAAGAAGAAGCGCTGCGCGTTGCCAATGAACTGGGCTATCCGGTGCTTATCCGGCCTTCTTACGTGCTGGGAGGGCAGGGCATGCAGATTGCCATTTCCGATCAGGACATCGTGGAATTTATGGACATCATTCAGCGTTATGCGCAGGAACATCCGATTCTCATTGATAAATACCTCATGGGAAAAGAAGTGGAAGTGGACGCTGTCTGCGACGGAGAAGACATTCTGATTCCGGGAATCATGCAGCATGTAGAAAGAGCCGGCATTCATTCCGGAGACAGTATTTCTGTATATCCGGCAAGAGACCTTTCTCCAAAGATCAAGAAAGTCATCGCTCATTATACGAAACTGCTGGCAAAAGCCCTGCATGTGATCGGTCTGATCAATATTCAGTTTATTGTATATAATGAAGAAGTTTATGTGATCGAAGTGAATCCACGTTCTTCAAGAACCGTGCCGTATATCAGCAAAGTAACAGGAATTCCTATCGTGGATCTTGCCACAAAGGTCATGACTGGAGAAAAATTAAAGAATATGGGCTATGCGCCGGGTCTGGCGCCGGAATCCCCATACTGGGCAATTAAAATGCCGGTATTCTCTTTTGAAAAGATCCGTGGCGCCGATATTAGTCTGGGGCCGGAAATGAAATCCACGGGAGAATGTCTCGGTATCTCCCAGAATTATGAAGAAGCCTTGTACAAAGCTTTCCTTGGTTCCGGCGTAGATCTTCCGAAACATAATAAGATGATCATGACCGTTAAAGATGCCGACAAGCTGGAGGCCGTGGAGATCGGCCGACGTTTTGCCGCTCTGGGTTATGAAATTTATGCCACCAGAAGTACCTGTAAATATCTGAAAGAAAATGGCGTGCCGGCAAAGCGGGTAAATAAAATCGAAGAAGCCCGTCCAAATCTTCTGGATCTGATTCTGGGTCATCAGATCGATCTGATCATTGATACCCCATCGCAGGGAATCGAAAGGAGTAAAGATGGATTTGTCATCCGTCGTCATGCGGTGGAAACCGGCGTGACTTGCCTGACCTCTCTGGATACGGCCGACGCATTGTTGACCAGTCTGGAATCTGCCCGGAGAGAAGACCTGTCTCTGGTGGACGTGGCCAGGATCGATCAGGAAATAGAAGAAACCCACAGACGGTAAAAGCATAGAAATGCTGGAGGAGAACCATGAATAATTATACCAAGCAGGAAATCATTCGGTTAGTGGAAGAAAATGATGTACAGTTTATCCGTTTACAGTTTACGGATGTTTTCGGGGCATTAAAAAATGTGGCCATTTCTGTCAGTCAGCTTGAACGGGCGCTGGATAATAAGTGCATGTTTGACGGTTCATCCATCGAGGGTTTTGTCCGTATCGAAGAATCGGATATGTATCTTTATCCGGATCTGAATACCTTTGTGATTTTGCCATGGCGGCCGCAGCATGGTAAAGTAGCCCGGTTTATGTGCGATGTCTATCGGCCGGAAGGGATTCCTTTTGAAGGAGACAGCCGACATATTTTAAAGGGTGTTTTGAAAAAAGCGGCGGATATGGGATATACTTTTGATGTCGGTCCGGAATGTGAATTTTTTCTGTTTCACACGGATGATTATGGACAGCCGACGGTGATTACCCATGAAAAAGCAGGATATTTTGATGTGACTCCCCTTGATCTGGGAGAAAATGCCCGAAGAGATATTATTCTGAATCTCGAAGAAATGGGCTTTGAAATAGAAGCTTCTCATCATGAGGTGGCGCCGGCCCAGCATGAAATTGATTTTAAATATGATAATGCTCTGGCTACGGCAGACAACATCATGACGTTTAAGATGGCGGTAAAAACGGTAGCCAAACGACATGGTCTCCATGCAACCTTTATGCCAAAACCGGTACAGAATGTGGATGGATCCGGTATGCACATCAACATGTCTTTATCCAGAGAGGGGAAAAACATCTTTTTTGATAAAAATGACCCGAAAGGACTCAGTAAAGAATGTTATCATTTTGTTGCCGGGTTAATGAAACATGTCCGGGGAATGACCTGTGTCTGTAATCCGCTGGTCAATTCCTACAAGAGACTGGTTCCGGGTTATGAGGCTCCGGTAAATATTTCCTGGTCAGCCTTGAACCGCAGTCCCCTGATTCGTATCCCTGCAGCCAGAGGTGCAGGGACAAGGGTGGAATTTCGCAGTCCGGACGGGGCAGCGAATCCGTATCTGGTCATGGCGCTTTGTCTTGCGGCCGGTCTTGATGGTATTGAAAATAAGCTGCTGCCGCCGAAACAGGTGGGAAAGAATATGTATATGATGACAGAACAGCAGATGAGAAGTATGCATATCGGAGATTTGCCAAGAACTCTGGGCGAAGCCTGTCAGGCCTTCGAGGAAGACGCCTTTTTGCAAACTGTGCTCGGGCCGCATATTTCTGCCAAGTTCCTGGAAGCCAAGAAAAAGGAATGGGACGACTATTGTCAACATGTTTCCCAGTGGGAGATTGATGAATATCTGTATAAATTTTAATTCATCGGGAAGCAGCAGGTAGAAAACATGACAGGAGTGATCGTCGCTTTTCCCCGGAAAGAAGCGATTGGAAAAATAAAAAGTATTCTGCAGAAAAACGGATATGAGGTTTCCGCCGTCTGTCTGACTGGCGCCCATATCCTGCAAAAGGCGGAACAGATGGATGGAGGAGTGATTATATCCGGAATTCGTTTTCCGGATATGGTGTATAACGAAGTCCGGGAGTGTCTGCCGGAAAACTTTGAAATGATGGTGGTAGCCAACGCCAGACAGTGGCAGGAATACGGAAATGATGATGTGGTCTATCTTCCCTTACCCATGCGGGGGTTTGACCTTATTGATACCCTGGAAGATATATTGGCCGGTCTGCGACGGAAGATGAAGAAGAAAGAACATCGTCCCAAAATGCGGTCTGCCAGTGAGCAGGGCCTGATCGATCAGGCGAAAATGCTGTTGATGGAACACCATGATTATACGGAGGAAGAAGCCCATCGTTATTTGCAAAAGGTCAGTATGGACAGCGGAACCAATCTGGTGGAAACAGCGGGAATGATTCTGCGGATGTTCTGAGAGGAGGATGTTATGAAATTTACAAAAATGCACGGAATCGGAAATGATTATGTTTATGTGAATTGTTTTAAAGAGGAAGTGAGTGATCCGGCGGCTCTGGCGAGGTTTGTCAGCAACAGAAATTTTGGCGTCGGTTCCGACGGATTGATTCTTATTCGTCCGTCACAAAAAGCAGATGTCCGGATGGATATGTACAATGCGGACGGTTCCCAGGCAGAAATGTGTGGAAACGGGATTCGTTGTGTGGGAAAATATATCTATGACTATGGTCTGACGGATAAAACGGAGGTGACTGTGGACACTCTGGCGGGAATCAAGCACCTGAACCTGTTGGTGGAAGAGGGCAAAGTTTCCCGTGTTCGGGTAAATATGGGACAGCCGGTACTGGATCCGGAGAAAATCCCGGTACGTTATGAGGAAAATCCGGTGGTCAGCGTACCGATCAATGTCAATGGAAGAGACTGCAAGGTGACCTGTGTCTCCATGGGAAATCCTCATGCCGTGGTCTTTATGAGAAATGTAAAAGACATGGATATTGAGATCATCGGCCCCCATTTTGAAAATCATCCTCGTTTTCCGAAACGGATCAATACGGAATTTGTAGAGATTCTTGACAGAAAAACCGTGAATATGCGGGTGTGGGAAAGAGGATCGGGGGAAACCCTGGCCTGCGGTACCGGAGCCTGTGCTGTGGCGGTAGCCTGCGTGCTCAATGGTAAGACCGAAGATAAGATTACGGTGCATCTTCTGGGCGGAGACCTGGAGATCGAGTGGGACAGAAAAGAAAACCAGATTTATATGACCGGTACGGCCACAACCGTCTTTGACGGAGAATTACTGGAAATGCCGGATAAATAAAAAGAAAGGCTGATAGGCAAAAAACATTTCTGCGGAAGGGTATTTTTGTGTATTGGCCTTAATTTATTGTTTTATGATATTTTTTCTTACTATACTGTTACAAGATGAGTGAAAATGTGAAGATTCTTTTAATTCTTCGTCAGATTTTTGTTTTTTGAATAAATATGTGCTATGATAGCCAAAGATATGCATTTTTATACTGTGTAAAAAACAGCTATTTAAACAAAAAACAGATAACGGTTTCACATACCTGAATAAGAACCAAGAGCAGGGAGGACAAAGATGTTTCGCAAAAAGAAAACAGAGCATATGGAAAAAAATGAACAGAAAATCACGACAGAATCCATAAATGCTGTGGAAGAAAAAAATGAAAAAGAAGAGAAAAAAAGCAGATTTTCCTTCAGAAAAAAGAAAGAGGAAACAGAAAGCCTTTACGGGGAAGAGATAGAACAGATTAAAGAAACGGTATTTGATCAGGAAGAATACGATCAGGATGCGGAACGTTTTTCTGAAAATCAGAAAGAAAATACCGGGGAAGATGTACTGGATATAAAAGGAAGAAAAGAAAACCGCGAAAAGAAAAAGAGCCTGTTTGGACGAAGAAAAAAAGAAAACCGGAAACAGACTGCGGATGACGGACAGGAGACAGAACAGGTGGATGAGGAAGGAATCATCCATGTGCAGGAGGAAAAAAAGCGGTTTTTAAATCTGTCCAAAAAAAGACTGGCCATTCTGGGCGGAGCCGCCGTTTTGGTCATCGGGGGTATCGGCTGGGTCATGAT
>ENA-ORTP01003334-ORTP01003334.1-human-gut-metagenome-genome-assembly--contig:-NODE-3334-length-11172-cov-3.106594_pt1 | contig 11172 bp, 9 predicted proteins | sample MGYA00241913_ERZ509190 | MGnify/ENA primary metagenome ERZ509190 (study PRJEB26280, sample SAMEA2338839) | human gut metagenome | biome: human gut; feature: human-associated habitat; material: faeces...
CTGACCGGATGCTCTCTGGATGATGTTTTGTACTACGTGAGTAAGGGAAGCCCCGTGCTGGCCAGACACCGTGGCGGACGGTATGTGATCGTAATGAGTTATAATTCGACAAAAATCAGATACCTGGATCCGGTTACGGGAAAATCTACGGTGGAAGACAGAACCGCCGTAACAGAAGCCTTCAAAAAAGCAGGGAATAATTTTTATAGCTATCTTGCTGAATAAAGATCAGTCAGAAGGCAGATACTGGAAAAGGGAAATACGATTATCGTGGAGGTAGTTTATGAGCAGGCAACAACAGGAAGAAGGAGCCCCAAAATCCCGGAGAAGAAAAAAGAATAATCAGCCGATGATCTGGAAAATCGCCAGAATATGGATCATCTGTATTCTGATTGCTCTGGGCGCGCTGGCAGCCCTGGCGGTAAAAAGAGTGGTGATTCCCATAGCGTCCATGTATAAGGAAGCTGTGGAGATGGTATCGGAAAGCGACGAAAATACGTTTAAAGCGGAGCAGACCTCCATTGTCTATGATAGAAACGGCAATGAACTGAAAAAACTGAAAGGGGAAAAAGACGTACACTATCTGGAGTATGAAGACATTCCCGACGCGGCAAAACTGGCGATCATTTCCGTGGAAGATAAAAAATTTACCACCCACAGAGGGATCGATATGCAGGGGATTGCCCGGGCAGTTCTGGCGCTGATCCGCAACAAAGGCGAGATCACGCAGGGAGCCAGTACCGTTACCCAGCAGCTTGCCAAAAATATTTTTCTGAGTTTTGAGAAAACCTACAGCAGAAAAATCCAGGAAATGTTTGTGGCCGTAGCCCTGGAACAAAAGTATACCAAAGAACAGATCATGGAATTTTATCTGAATAATGTTTATTTTTCCAACGGCTACTATGGGATTGAATCCGCCTCCGAAGCTTATTTTCGCAAGGATGTCAACGAATTGACCATTTCACAGATTGCCTTCCTTTGTGCGATCCCCAACAGTCCGACCCGTTTTGATCCTTACGACCATCCGGAAGCGACCATGGAAAGAAGGAATAAGATTCTAAAATGCATGTATGAGGACGGCTATATCAGCAAAGAACAATATGATGCGTCCATGGCAGAAGAAATTCAGGTGGAGCCGAAAAAAGAAATCGAATCCAATGACTATGCAGAAACCTATATCATTAAATGCGCCACAGAAAGTCTCATGGAAGCCAGAGGATTCACCTTCCGGACAAAATTCCGCACAGAGGCGGAAAAAGAAAAATACGAAGAAGAATATGACGAACTGTACAGCAGTTGTAAGAAGAGTCTGTATACGGCAGGTTACCGCATTTACACATCCATTGATATGCAGCTGCAAAGCCAGCTGCAAACCTCGGTCTCCTCAGAGTTATCCATGTTCACCCAAAAGACGGACGATGGAATATATGAGGTACAGGGCGCGGCTGTTTGCATTGATAACCGCACCGGAAAAGTAGCCGCCATCGTCGGAGGAAGAGAAGAAGATCAGGAAGGCTACGGATTAAACCGGGCTTACCAGAGTTTTCGCCAGCCGGGAAGCGCGATCAAACCGCTGCTGGTTTATGCGCCGGCTCTGGAGCAGGGATACACGCCGTACAGCACGCTGGACGACAGCCGAATGACCGGAGAAGACGCGGTTTCCAATGCCGGATATTCTTATCTGGGTCCCGTATCTTTACGCAAGGCGGTACAAAAATCCAGTAACGTGGCCACCTACCGTCTGTATCAGGAACTGGGACCGGAAGATTGTCTCACCTATCTGGAAGATATGCATTTTAAGGGACTGGAGGAAGCTGATTACAAGTATGATACGACCTGTCTGGGTGGTTTTACGAAAGGAACCACAGCAGTGGAAATGGCGGCAGGCTATGCGACGCTGGCCAACGATGGAAAATATCGTACCCCGACCTGTATCGTAAAGATTATGGACGCAGAAAAAAATATTCTCGTGCCGGACGACAGAGAGCAGGAACAGATTTATTCCACCAATGCGGCCCGGATGATGACGGACGTTCTGGAAAGCTGCGTCACCGACAGCGGCGGAACGGCCAGAGGATGTGCCCTTGATGTGGATATGCCGGTGGCCTGTAAAACGGGAACAACATCCAACTATGTAGATGGATGGCTTTGCGGCTATTCTCCGTATTATACGACAGCCGTGTGGGTCGGTATGGACGTTTATGAGGAAGTGGATAATCTTCGGGGAAATACCTATCCGGCGTATATCTGGAAAAACTTTATGGATAAGGCCCATTTGGCGCTGCCGGAAAAAGAGTTTTCTTCTTATTTGGGAGAGCCGGAAGAAACCACCACAGAAAAGAAAGTGACCACGGAAAAGGAAAATACGGAAGTGGAAACCGAAGTGGAAGATGATGCGCTGGATAAGTTTGAAGAGCAAAAAAAACCAGACGCTACGACGGCGGCGCCACAGAATCCGGAAACCGGAAATGACAAGAACAACGGAGGAAACAGTAACGCAACAACTTCTGCCGGAGGAAATGAAACAAAACCGGACAACGGTGGGCAGACCGGAGGAGAAACCGGCGGCGCCGGAAATAACGGAGGAACTTCCGGAGGCGGAAATACGGATCAGGGAAATGCAGAAGGCAATAACGGAGGAGCCAACGGAGAAAATTCCGGAGGCGGTGAACCCGGAACCCCATAAATCTGTAACTTCGTAAAGCCGGAAAATATTGCCCGGGACAAACGGAGAATGGGTAATAGAATAAGCAGGAGAAGCTGTGAAAGAGAATCAGTGATAACAAAAGAATAACCATAACGTATGTAAAAAGACCCCGGAAATCTCCGGGGCCTTTTTTCGTTCCTGTTGCCAGACGGTATACCGGAGCGTCGGTACACCGTGTTTGGAAAAAGGATTATAAATCTTCTTTAATAGTGTGATAAGAAGCGTACTCGGCGAGACGATTCTTAATACGATCATGAGGATCCAGTAATGCGCTGATGGAAGCCTCGTGATTTAAGGAATCAATCAGTAAAGCGATATATTTGGACAGGTCGCAGCTAACATACCATTCCCTCTCCAGAAGTTCCGGCGTCTGATAGGTACAGTTGGTGGTGATCACCTTGTAAATCAGACCCTCTTCATAAGCTTTGTCAAAAGAAGCAAGACCGTTGGTGAACATACCGAAAGTAGAAATACAGAATACCCGTTTTGCATTTCTGCGCTTTAACTCCCGGGCAACGTCCAGCATACTTTCGCCGGAAGAAATCATATCGTCGATGATCATTACATCTTTACCTTCTACGGATTCTCCAAGATATTCATGGGCAACGATCGGATTACGGCCGTCGATGACTACAGAATAGTCTCTGCGTTTGTAGAACATACCGATATTGACTTCCAGTACGTTGGCAAAGTACATGGCACGGTTCATGGCGCCTTCATCCGGGCTGATGATCATCATGTGATCGCTGTCAATCTCCAGATCGCTGGTGGAGCGAAGCAATGCTTTGATAAACTGGTAAGTCGGCATGATGTTATCGAAGCCTTTTAACGGGATGGCATTCTGTACCCGGGGATCATGGGCGTCGAAGGTAAGAACATTGTCTACACCGATATTGGCCAGTTCCTGTAATGCATAAGCGCAATCCAGAGATTCTCTGGAACTTCTCTTGTGCTGACGGCTTTCATAAAGGAAAGGCAGGATTACGGTGATGCTCTTCGGCTTTCCGGAAGCAGCGGCGATGATACGTTTTACATCGGCAAAAATGTCATCAGGGGACATGTGGTTTCTGTGACCACATACAGTGTATTCCAGACTATAATTTAAAACGTCGGCAATGATATAAAGATCGGTACCACGGACTGAATCAGAAATGAGAGCTTTTGCCTCACCGGTTCCGAAACGGGCACAGGTACAGTTGACAAGAAAAGAATCTTTCTCGTAATCTTTAAAAACCACATTACTCTTGTGGTTGTGATTACGCTCTTTACGCCAGTTTACAATATACTGGTCAATCTTATCACCAAGCTCTGAACAACTTGGATGAACGATAATCCCGAGTCTTCCTACAGGAACAGTTGAAAACTTACTATCATCTGGTTTCATAAAATAGTCTCCTTTGTATCTTTTTTGTAAACAACTCCACTGATTAATATCATCAAAAAACAGAACAAGCATACAGGAGTTGTCTTAGAATATAGCAGTCATAAAGTTTATAACATTCCCACATCCTTTAGTCAAGGGAAGAAAAAGCCTTTTTGATGCGAATATCTTCCCCGTAAATCTGAAAATGTTCATAAGATTCAATGATACGGGAGGAAATTCGCTCCGTATAAGTGCGGCTAAGCTGTTTCAGGGACAAATTAGTACTGATGATGGTAGATTTTTTATGGAGAATCCGTTCATTTATGCATAAAAAAAGCTGGGAATTGATGAACCCGTTATTGAGTTCTGTGCCAAGGTCATCGATGATCAGCAGATCGCATTCCAGCAGGAAAGAAAGCGTGTCGGCATTTTCCTGTTCTCTTCGGAAAGTGTAGTCGGCCAGCCGCTCAAAAAACTGATGTGCCGTCAGATAGATGACGCTTTTTCCCCTGTGCAGCAGTTCCGCGGCGATACAATTGGTCAAAAAAGTCTTTCCCACACCGGTGTTGCCGGAAATCAGAAGATTCGCGCCGGGAACCCGGTCAAACGCGTCGATAAACTGATGGCTTTTGGCAACGATATTGATCATATTATCCCGGGGAGAAAGCTGCCGGGGATCAGAAGAAGTCTCCCTATAATAATCCAGACGAAAGGTATGAAAATTTTCCCGGCGGATCAGTTCCTGAAGATTAGACTGTGCATAAAGGATATTGATGATCTGTTGTTGAAAACAACGACATTTCTCCGTGCCGATATATCCGGTATCCTTACACAGCGGGCAGCAGTAAATGGGATCAAGATAATCGGTGGGGTACTGGTGGATGGCCAGAAGATTGATTTTCTCCATAGATAAGGCATAAATCTCTTCTTTCAGAGAAGAAATTTCATTGCCGGCAGGATGAAGAAGCATCTGCCGTCCTTTTTCCACAGAAATATGAACGATTTTTTCATCAATCTTTCGAACCTCCGGGATCGCCGTATAAATCTCTTCTTTACGGCGCTCCTGTTCCATCTGGTTCTGTCTTCGTATCTGGTCGTAGCCATCCATGATCGCATGATATTGATTCGGTGAAAGAGCCATAGCTACCTCCTGTTTTTCTCCAGCAGCCGGGATTCAAGGGCGTCGTAGTCATAATCCCGCTGTTGGAAGTTATGAAAAGAATTGGCGGTATTTCTGCCGGTTGTCTGTCGGGTTTGTTTTTCCGGTTCGGTCTGGGCAGAAGAATGAAACTGCTGATCCAGTGATCGAATATCAGAAAGGTTGCGAACGCCATTTTTTTTCCAGTCTGCAAGAATGCGGTTGGCATAAGGAAAACTGGCTTGATGAGTGGCCAGAAGAGTGCGGTTGCAGGCCTCGATAATAATATCGGTATCAAAACCGAGCGTGTTCCATTTTCGAATATAGTCAAGTTCTGCCGGGCCCGGATTGCGGCTGACTATCCCAAAAGCCTTCATGACCGGAAAGACATTCTGCGTATACTGGCTGGATTCTGCCCGCGCTTTTTTTACGGTGTCGATTTTCTGCTGAAACCAGCTGATGGCCACGGTCTCCATATAGCGGACGCTCTTTTTCCCCCGGGTGATGCAGTATTCGATCAGATATTCCAGTAGTTCGGAAGAAAAGCCCAGAGAATCACTGATGTAACAAAAACTGTTCAGTTCTGAGGAGGAGAGAGGACGGCCAAGATAGGTTTCCGCCATGTAAATGGTCTGTTCCAGATCAGTACCGCTGATGGCCTTTTCCATATCCTTTATACTGCGGCTGTTTTTTTCCGGAACGGCAGGGATACCTTCGCCGGCCATCATCGTTGCCCCGCCTTGTTCGCCGGCGCCGGTAGAAACCGCAGCGTCTGCTTCTGCATCGCCATAGGAAAGAAGGCCGACTTTCTTCCAGTAATTCAATGCCCGGAGAATATCCTTTCTGGTCAGTTCCAGAGTATCGGCGAGCTGGTCGATATGTACGGGAACATTGCTGCTGGTCAGCCGGAGAATCAGAAGATAAATTTTCACGTATTCTCCATCTGCTTTTAACATATATTTATCAATAAATTCATTGGGAAGGATTGTGGCAGTATTGTGCATAGCATTGTTTAATGTGATTTTATCCATAGTAACTCCCTCGTGTTCTTTATAGTAGTCCTTAGCCTGTGGTCTACTATCATAGCATAATCGAAGAAAAAAATACAGGTGTTCCGGGAGTTTTATGCACAGGAGCAGGAGATGGTGGACAAACTTGTGGATAAACTCTGAATACAGGAGTTTGAAAAGAATGTGGATAATGTGGATAACTTTGTGGATAAATTGGGGCTTGACCAGTATTTAGGGGTATTATCCCCGGGTAAACGGTCTATATCGGCAAGATATAGGGGGAGAAGAGGAAAAAGAAGCTGTGGACAACATGGGTATAACGTGGGGATTTGTCAAAGGGAATCGAAAAAAGTAGAAAATTTGTTGTGGATAATGTGGATAACTAAAGCTGCTATTCCTGCATCTATGCCGTTTTGCCGTGTAAAAACAAACGTGTGGATCAAAGAATAGCAGCTTTTTCTTTTTTTCTTCTGTTTTCGTAGCGGGAATAACGAAAGGAAACAGAAGAACGAGATTATTTTTTTGCGGAGGCCAGAAGTTCTTCTCCGATATTCACGACATTTCCGGCGCCCATGGTAATCAGAAGGTCATGCCCGCTGATGTTGGACAAAAGAAAATCTTCGATTTCGGCAAAGGTCGGAAAATAATGAACGTCCGTGCCGGCCTGCTGAAGAAGACGGAAAATATCCTGGGAAGAAACCAGCCCGGTGTCCGGTTCCCGTGCCGCAAAAATGTCGGCCAGTACGACATGATCGGCTTTGGATAAAACTTCGGCAAACTGTGGAAGGAAAGCCTTGGTTCTTGTGTAGGTATGTGGCTGGAAAACCACCCAGAGCTCATCGTGAGGATATTCTCTTGCCGCCTCAAGGGTAGCCAGAATCTCTGTTGGGTGATGAGCATAATCATCGATGACGATGACTTCGCCGATTTTTCCCTTGTATTCAAATCTCCGGTGGGTACCGGTAAAAGAAAGCAGACCGATAAGAATCTGTTCAAGAGGAAGACCGATGGCCCTTGCACAGGCAATCGCCGAAAGGGAATTCATGATATTGTGGCTTCCTTTGACTTTAAGATGAACCTGTCCCACCTTTTCGCCGTCGATGACAAGGGTATAGGAACCGTTGCCTTCATGATCGTAGGAAATATCGGCAGCCGTATAGTCGTTGTCTGCGCCCAGGCCGAAGGTTATGGATTTTTGTGACAGACCGGACAGAATATCCGCCGTATGCGGCATGTCTCCGTTGATGATGATCAGGCCGTCCTCTGCGGTCTGAGAAGCAAAAAGATGGAAGGAATGTTTAATATCTTCAATATCTTTAAAGAAATCCATATGATCTTCTTCTACATTTAAAATGATCGAATAAAGAGGGTGAAACTCCAGAAAACTGTTGGTGTATTCACAGGCTTCCGTCAGGAATACATCTGACTGCCCCACACGGATGTTGCCGCCGATACGGTCAAGCATTCCGCCGACGCTGACGGTGGGATCCATCTGTCCCTGCAAAAGAATGTGGGTCATCATGGATGTGGTGGTGGTCTTTCCGTGGGTGCCGGCAACGGCAATGGAACGGGCATAGTTATCCATGATCTGTCCCAGTAAAGCGGCCCGGGTCATCATAGGGATGCCTTTTTGACGTGCGGCAGAAAATTCCGGATTCGTATCGTGGATGGCGGCAGTATACACAACGAGATCAAGATCGTCGGTGATATTTTCCGCACGCTGTCCGATGGCGATTTTTGCGCCAATGCTCTCAAGATGATCGGTGATGTCCGACGCCTGCATATCCGAGCCGGAAACGGTAAATTTTCTATCCAGAAGGACTTCGGCGAGCCCGCTCATACTGATGCCGCCGATACCAATAAAATGAATATGAATCGGTTGTTGAAAATTAATGTTGTACATTTGTTTACCCCTGTTTCTCTTTCCTTACTGTACATGATGATTACACTACATTATAACGCAGTGAAAAATTAGATTCAAGTGTCAAGTTTTTTTGGGATTGTCGGAAAATGATGTGGAAATTTACGAAGAAAAAAGGAAAAAAGAAGAAAAATGACGAAAAATATAATGCAAAATAGATAAAAAAATAAAAAATAAGCATTATTTTTTGTGCTAAAATACTTTTAATTTATAAGGTGGAGTGCTATAATAGGCATATACGTGACAAAGGGGTGATTCTTTATGATAAAGAAAGAAATGATAGCTATGTTACTGGCCGGCGGACAGGGCAGCCGTCTCGGTGTTTTGACATCTAAATTAGCCAAACCGGCAGTTGCATTCGGCGGAAAATATAAAATTATCGATTTCCCGTTGAGTAATTGCATCAACTCCGGTATTGATACGGTAGGTGTGCTGACCCAGTATCAGCCGCTTAGACTGAATCAGCATATCGGCATTGGTATTCCGTGGGATCTCGACCGGAATATCGGCGGAGTAACGATTCTTCCACCATATGAGAAGAGCGAAAATACAGACTGGTATACAGGTACGGCCAACGCCATTTATCAGAACATGGAATTTATGGAATATTACCATCCGGAATATGTCATTATTCTCGGCGGCGACCATATTTATAAGATGGATTACGAGCTGATGCTGGAGTTCCATAAAAAGAATGACGCCAAGATTACGCTGGCAACCTATGAAGTTCCGTGGGAAGACGCCAGTCGTTTTGGTCTGGTCATAACCGATGAAAATAATCAGGTGGTTGAATTTGAAGAAAAGCCGGCGGAGCCAAGAAGTAATAAGGCTTCCATGGGGATTTATATTTTCAACTGGGACGTGCTCAAAGAGTCTTTGGAAGTATTAAAAGACCAGTCCGGCTGTGACTTTGGTATGCATGTTATCCCTTATTGTCATGAAAGAGGCGATAAGATCATGGCATATAATTACCAGGGATACTGGAAAGACGTAGGAACGCTTTCCGCATACTGGGAAGCCAATATGGAACTGATTGACATTATACCGGAATTTAATCTTTATGAAGAATTCTGGCGGATCTATACCAAGAATACAATATTACCGCCGCAATATTTTGCGGACACCGCAAAAGTGACCGGCTGTATTGTCGGAGAAGGAACGGAGATTTACGGAGAAGTTTATAACTCGGTCATCGGAGCCGGCGTTGTCGTGGAAGAAGGCGCAGTGATCACGGACTCCATCGTGATGAACGGTACGGTGGTGAAAGCCGGTGCAAAGATTGAAAAAGCGATTATTGCGGAAAATTCAGAAATCGGCGAAAACACGCAGTTGGGTGCATTTGAAGAAGAGCCAAATAAATTTAAACCGAACATTTATAATGGCGGTCTGGTGACGATCGGAGAAGGTTCTGTGATCCCGGCAAACGTCACGATCGGAAAAAATGTGGCCATAGTGGGACAGACCACTCCGGAAGATTATCCGGAAGGCATTCTGGCAAGCGGCGAATCCATTATCAGACAGTAGAGGGCAGGTGACATAGATGAAGGCAATAGGTATTATTTTAGCAGGTGGTAATAATAAAAGAATTGGCAAGTTATCCGATAAAAGAGCCATTGCGGCGCTGCCAATCGCAGGAAGCTATCGCGCGATTGATTTCGCACTGAGCAACATGACCAATTCAAGAGTATCCAAAGTGGCGGTATTCCCACAGTTTAATGCCCGTTCCCTCAATGAACACTTGAGTTCAAGTAAATGGTGGGATTTCGGCAGAAAACAGGGAGGGCTCTATGTCTTTACCCCTACGGTAACCAAAGAGAATAATTTCTGGTATCAGGGCACGGCAGATGCGCTGTATCAGAATATTGATTATTTAAAGAAAAGCCATGAACCATACGTGATCATCGCTGCCGGCGACGGTGTGTACAAGCTGGATTACGGTAAGGTTCTGGAAAAACATATTGAAAAAAATGCAGACATTACCGTGGTCTACACAACCATGTCCGATACCGATGATGATCTGACCAGATTTGGTATTCTCAAATTGGACGAAAACGAAAGAATCGTGGATTTTGAAGAAAAACCATTGGTGGCTCAATCCAACAATGTTTCCATCGGTGTTTATGTCATCCGCCGGCGTCATCTCATTGAGATTCTGGAACGCTGTGCCAAAGAAGATCGTCATGATTTTGTTCAGGATGTCCTTGTCCGCTATAAGAGCGTGCGCAAAATATACGGCTATAAACTGGATACATACTGGAGAAATGTGGCGACAGTAGATTCTTATTATAAGACCAACATGGATTTTCTGAAAAAGGACGTCCGGGATTATTTCTTCAAAGAATACCCAGACGTGTATTCCAAGGTAGACGACCTGCCGCCGGCAAAATATAATCCGGGCTCTGATGTGAAAAACAGTATTATTTCCTCAGGCTGTATCATCAATGGTAAAGTAGAAAATTCCGTTTTATTTAAAGATGTTTACATTGGAAATAACTGTACCATCAAAAATTCCATTATCCTGAATGATGTGTATATCGGGGATGATTCTTATATTGAAAACTGTATCGTGGAAAGCAGAGATACCCTGCGTCCGGGTACCAATTATGTAGGCACAGATGATGAAATTAAAATAGTAGTAGAGAAGAATGTGAGATATATTCTCTGACATTCTCTGGGAGGATTTATATTTATGCAGATTACTGATATACGCATCCGCAGAATAGCAAAAGAGGGGAAAATGAAAGCAGTTGTCTCCATAACCTTTGACAATGCCTTTGTTGTTCACGACATCAAGATTATCGAAGGGGAAAAGGGTCTGTTCATTGCCATGCCAAGCCGTAAGGCCGCAGATGGAGAATATCGGGATATTGCCCATCCGATCAATTCGGAAACCCGGGACATCGTGCAAAACGCAGTTCTTCAAAAATATGAGGAACTGCTGGAAGAAGTCGAAGAGGCAGAAAAAGAAGTGGTTTAATCGTTACAGGACGGTATGATATAATGTCAGACCGTCCTGTTTTTTTCTTCTGGTAA
>ENA-ORTP01003339-ORTP01003339.1-human-gut-metagenome-genome-assembly--contig:-NODE-3339-length-11152-cov-4.244390_pt1 | contig 11152 bp, 9 predicted proteins | sample MGYA00241913_ERZ509190 | MGnify/ENA primary metagenome ERZ509190 (study PRJEB26280, sample SAMEA2338839) | human gut metagenome | biome: human gut; feature: human-associated habitat; material: faeces...
TAATCGGTCGAGGGCATAACCAAGTGGTGATAGGAGAATGGATGGAAGAGAAAAACTTAGAAAAGTAGTTGACTGTATGTGATTTTGAAGGTATATTAATAATATATAGGGGATTGGTCAAATGGTATGATAGGAGTCTCCAAAACTTTTGGTGGGAGTTCGATTCTCTCATCCCCTGCTTTGAAAAGCCTTAAGAACAGCGTAGAATTGTTGTTTTAAGGCTTTTTTATTTTAAATTTTAAAGAGTAGAATCCCTGTAGGCTGAATATATGGAATACAGTTCTAATGAAGTAGCTGCACGATAACTCTATACTTTTTAAACGATTCAACAACCCAAAGAATTTCCCTTAGTACTTTTTCTTTAGGAACATAGAAATCAGCATCGCCAAGATCCCTAAGAATAAATAGACCAATGCATATTGTTGTAACCTCTATGTATCAAATTCTAAAAGATACATTATGTCCGTATCTAAATCATATAGTGCTAAAGAAAAATTGAAGGAACCTCTAAATATATTCGTGTCATCTTTAGTATCTTTGCTATTTGCATGTCTATCATAAAAATAATAATATCCATTCTTAATTTCAGGAATATTTGAAGCATCAGCCAAATTATAATTATAAAAATGATCTTCTTTTTCACCCCCATACATTAAAAGCTGAAGATTTTCCGTCAATGGAAGGCTTTTCCATTCCTTTGTATATTCCAATGCTTTTTCTTTATTTTCAGAGCAATCTAATATTAGAACGTAATCTCCATCTCCATGAAAACCTCTGTGGCTATCTGTTTCTTTTAAAACCTTAAACTCTTTTTTATTAAAGCCAAAGGTATCTTTCATGAAATGATTCCGTTTTGCTTTTAATATGTAATCAAATAAAAATGGGCTACTTAAAGTAATGATCACCAACAATACAACAACTAGTTTCCAGCGTTTCATAGAACATCTCCTTTCGTTCCTTTTGTCATCGTATTTACTATGTTTCGTTTTTCACAGTATATCATATTTTTCTACAAACATTTCTTAATATTTTTTATTTTTTAGTTCCAAAAGATCAAGTGTGTAATTACTCTGTCTATAAAATTTAAATTACAACATAGCCTATAAGAGTTGTTTTACATTGTGCCGACATAAAACTATATCTGACGATTTTTGCTTCCAAAAGTAACTATTGGCATGTATGTATCACCGATTCATGTAGAAAAAAGCCTTAAGAACAGCATAGAAGCACTGTTTTAAGGCTCTTTAACACTTCAAATGAAAGTTAATCATAAGTTTTGTACATGTGATTAAAAAAACTCCGAGAACCTGGAATTTTACCAGTTTTATCCAATGTGTTGTAACATCTCTTGCTTTAGCTATGGGGAGTATCAAACATATTACTTATTACACTTATTTGTAAAGTAAATGTATGCATCTTCCAATGTACCAGGAATAGACACACAATCTAATTCAGGTTGTGTGTCCGAAAGCACTCTTAACTGCAAACCTCCTTCTACATATTGTTTTGATGTAATGCGATACTTGCCTTCCATTTTTCTTGCTTTTTCCTCATCAGATACTTTACAGATCCATATCTTTCCCTGTGCTTCTTCTGCTAAATTTTTCATAGAACCCGCATATAAAAATCTGCCTTTATGCATAATTGCAAGTTGATTACAGGTAGCAGCTAAATCTTCTACTACATGAGTTGAAAACAAAACCGTTCTGTTTTCAGAAAAGTCTACTAACAAATTCCGAATACGAATGCGCTCTTCTGGATCTAAGCCGGTAGTTGGTTCATCTACAATTAAAAATTCTGGTTCATTCAAAAGCGCCTGGACTAATCCGACACGTCTTTTCATACCGCCTGATAGTTGTTTCATTTTCTTTTTTCGATGTTCGATCAGACTGGTTTTTTCCAAATAATAGTCTATTCGTTTTCTGCATTCTTTTTTCTCTACACCTGCCAGAGCCCCCATATATTCCAAACATTCCTGAACAGTCAAATTCGGATAAAGTTCAATTTCCTGTGGAAGATACCCTATTTTTTTCTGAATTTTTTCATAATTTCCTTCACTGTATAATATTCCATCCAATGTGACCGTACCGCTGACTGGTTTCAATACAGTAGTCAATACCCGCATGAAAGTTGTCTTACCAGCTCCATTTTCTCCTAACAGTCCGAAAATTCCGTTTGGTATGTCTAGGTCTGCATGGTCAATTGCTGTCACACCATTCTTAAATCTTACCGTTAAATCCTCAATATGAATACTCATAAACTTACCCTCTCTTTCTAACTATCTTTGGCAATGCTATTAATAAAACAAATCCTATACAAATACACAAAGCTTTCCCATATAGCCACGTAATATCAGCAGTATTTTCTATATTTCTAAAGGTATAAGAAAACAGATTCCATGCCCCAAAAAGCTTGTCTCCCCCTGTGGAATTTGTTGCTACCCAGATCAAAAGGCAGCTTCCAATTCCCATCCACATATTGCGAAAAAGCATAGACAATGTATTAGCCAATATTCCCCAAAAGAAAATGGTTACTGTAATTGCCAAAAAATAGGAAATAAACTGAAGTAGTTCACTTTCTGTTACTGGATGTGTGACCGGTTTCTGAAATGTAAAAAACAGTCCGTATCCTAGAACAGAAAGCAGTAATAAGAAGATTTCCTGTATCATTATTCGCTGCATGATGGAAGAAATTCTCTTTTTTATTGGATACAGTCTGTGTACTTCGGAACGTTTGCTTGTAATTTCCTGTACATACGTGTCTGCACAAAAAGTAGCAGTCAATATCGCAAAAGGGGGTTCTATGGAAAGTCCTATTTCATTTGTGAATATAACACCACGAATCAAACTTAAAATCACAACAAAGGATGAGGCATAAGCAATCTTATAAAATGGCAGGACTATCTTTAGTTCTTTCTTCATTTACATCCGCCTCCTCTTCCAAATCTGTATCGAAATCAAAATAATTGCTACAGATGCTAAAATAAGAAAACTCTGATTTAAAAGTGCCATTGGCGGCGGTGTCGTATCGAACAGCTGTCCGGGAAATCGAATCATAATTGCAAAAGGTCTTCCCCAATATCCATAGACTCCTTCCGCATTTCTTCTGCCCATATTGGAATACACCATGTAAAGAATCAGAAGCGGCACTCCCGGAAGCGGATTTTTAAACAGGAGTGAAATCAATGTATATACACTTACAATCATCAGCATATTGGGAAGTATATAAAGTGCAGTAGAAACTACAAAATCCCATAACCGCACTTCAAATCCACTGTCTTTTGTATAGATGAGACATAACACCCAAAATAGCAGATTTAAAATAGTCAAAGCAATCAAACATGTTACAAATCCTGCGCTTACTTTTGCCAGTACATACTTTCCAGCAGAAATCGGTTTTGTGTGAAGCAATTCATAAGTATGCTTTTTCGTGTCCTGTAAAAACAGAACTGCTAACATGACTGTTGAAAAAAAACACATAAACAGTCCTGCAAAATCAGCAAATTTTCTTGAGTAATAAAAAGAAAATGTCTTATTTTTCAGCTTTTTATTTAAATAGGCGTTGATTTCTTCTGGAGTTCCCTTGTAATAAGTGCTGTCTTCATATACATAACGCGCGCCATACCAATCATATTCGTCATCCAGATATGTAAACGCTTCTTCTAACTCCATATTCGCAAGCTTGTTTATTACTGATTGTGCATCTGAATCAGACATTTTAAATTCATCAATTAGTGCTTGCTTTATTTGGCTGCTCCATATTTCCCGGTGCTTTTCTAGATTAGCAGGCACATACCCTTCATAAACATCTGCTAAACGAACTGTATCAGGATAGTCATTAACAATTTTTTCTTCTTGTGCCAGATAATGTGTAGTTAGATATGGACTTGTTGTATGAAACACACCATAGATTACAAGCAGAATACCTAGCCAAAATAATGGTTGCTTTAGATAATTCTTAATCTCTCTTTTAAAAATAGCAATCATATATTTGCCTCCTTTCTTGTTATAGACATCATAAAATATAAATCACAACAAAAAGACAACATCATAAAAAAATCGGACTGCTTACGCAATCCGATGAAATATTGCTGTTATTACAGCTCCATTCTGTTTTTCGTTTTCTATAAGTAACTGTCCACCATGCTTTTCACAATATAGTCTACTGATATACATGCCCATTCCGGAATGTTTCAAACTATCTTTCATATTTTGCTGATAAAAAAGCTCTGTTGCCTTTTGCTTGTCTGCTGTAAATCCCACTCCATCATCCTTTACTCTGATTTGTAATTCAGAATAAGCAAGGAGCACTTCTATTTCCACTTTTGTCTTGGCGTAACGGAAGGCATTTGACAAAAGGTTTTCTATAACCTCTAAAATCACTTCCTTATCTCCTAAAAATTTTTCTGCTGTTTCCAAACATTCTAATTCGCATCCCTTTCCAAACGCTTTCTCAAACACATTCAGCTCTGCCCGTAAATCTATTTCTAACAGCTTACTTGTAATTTCTTCTGCTACTAACTCTCTTGTATCTAAACTGCTTATCTTCCGCATTGTTTCTACAAAGGTATCCATGCGTTTAATCTGTTTTTTACTTTCATTTACCATATCTAATGCTTGAACTATATCTATCTCTTCTTCAGGGAGGTATTCCGAAAGCATTTCCTGATACCCAGCCAGTACGGATAACGGAGAACGGATATCATGTGCAATTGCTGCGCGCAAAGCTTTTTCCTCCTCAATCATTTCCCATAATTTATGGTTATTTTCTGCGAGTTGTTCCCTCATTCGTTCAAATTCTCTGCACAATTTTCCCATTTCATCTTTATTTTCATAGGTAATATGAAAATCCAAATTATTTCGACCAACTTGTTGTGATGCCAGTTCTAATTCCTCAATGGGATGTTTTAATTTATGCTTATAAAAAAGAAATACTGCTATGAGATTGCCTATCACAGACACGATAAGTACTGTAAACGTCTGAAGGAAATCGCATATTTCTGATGCAAGATGATCAAATGTTGTCATTTTATAAGAATTTGGTCTCGGAACATCTGTTAAATACTTTCTACCATCACCTTCAGCCATTTTAAAATACTTCTCTTGATCTACGTATTTCCACCAAATGTCATCTTGGATCGTGTCTGCGATTCGCATAATCAATGCCGAAAGATAAAAACTGACTATCAAACTCACCAGCATATATAAGACAATGGTTTTTCTTAACGAAAGATTTTTTATTTTGTCCATTTATATCCTATCCCCCATACCGTTTCAATATATTCATGTTCCGTATATTGTTTTAATTTTTTTCGAATTCTGCGGATCAATTCAGTCACCACCCGACTATCTCCTTCTGCATCATATCCCCTAATCTTTTCATAAATACGTTCTTTGTCAAACACCATTTCAGGATTCATGGATAAAAATTCTATAATCTGATACTCTAATTTTGTAAACTCCAACTCTTCTCCTTTTATCTGTACATGTTTGCTAACATAATCGATTATCAAATCTCCATAAAATCGTTGTTCTGTTCTCCTATGTAAACGTTCCTCGCGTTTTAGGTGAGCAAATATTCTAGCATCTAATTCTTTTAAACTAAATGGTTTTAAGACATAATCATCGCCACCAGACAACAAGCCTATCACACGATCCTGTTCTTCTACCTTCGCAGTCAAAAAAATAATCGGACAGGAAACTATATCTCTGATTCTTCTGCATACTTCAATTCCATCTATTCCCGGCATATTTACATCCAATAAAATAATATCAGGATTTACACTTATCTTTTCCAATGCTTCCACACCATTTTCAGCAGTAATTATTGTATAATTCTTCAATGTGAAATAACGATGCAGCATCTTTAATAATTCTCTATCATCATCGACTATTAAAATTTTATATCCCATAGTGTTTCCCCCAGATTCTATCATTCTTAAATTATAGTATATTTCATAAAAAACAACAAATAAACAATCGTTGAAAATGAAACTATTGGTGTCTGCGGAAGATATATGTGGCTATAGTAAGAAAAATGCTATCTGTAAAAATGGCACACTTACAAGAAAAAATTAATTAAATATTTAATTAAATTTTCGGTGAAAAATATTAAAAAAGTATAAATAGTACGAATGGATATTGACATTTTTTGTATAGAAAAATAAAATATTAATTAAATGATTAACTAATTTAGAAAGGAGAGACAGAATGGGAGAGAGTACACAGTTATTGATGTGTCATGTGATGCACCTGTATTTGCAGAGAAGCATTTGTCTGTTTAAGGAGTTAGATATACATCCGGGACAGGCGGGACTTTTGTGGGCGTTGAATTGCAAAGATCAAGATCACAGAGGTATGGCACAAAAGGAACTGGCAAAACATATCGGTGTAAAGCCTCCTTCGATTACCGTAATGTTAAAGAAGTTGGAAGCAGAAGCATATATAGAGAAGAAGCAGGATGAAAATGATCAGAGGATCATGAGAATTTTTCTTACGGAGAAAGGAAAGAATATTGCGGCAAAAATGGAAACTGTGATGGAGCAGTTGGAACAGGAAGCGTTCGCAAATATGAATGAGCAGGAAGTAATGCTTTTTCGCAGACTCTTGCTTCAGATGAGAGACAACTTAAAGAGTGCAGGCAGAAAGGAAGATTAAAATGGGAAAATTATTTAAATTTATGAAGCCGTATGCAGCAACCATTCTGATGATTGTTGTGTTTCTTGTACTTCAGGCTTACTGTGACCTGTCGTTGCCGGGATATACATCAGACATTGTAAATGTCGGTATCCAGCAGGGCGGAATTGACACGGCGATACCAGAACAGATTTCTGTGGAAGATATGGACAGATTATTTTTGTTTGTTTCTGAGCAGGACCAGAAGACGGTTCTGGACGCGTATGAAAGAGATACAGATACTTATGAGTCTGAGGCATATGTGCTGAAGGATGGAATTTTGAAGGATGAGAAGAGAACAGATAAAATCGGGGCAATCTTAAGTAAACCGATGATGCTTGTGACTGTGTTTTCATCAGACAGTGAGGAGACAAAGGAAATGACAGATGCGATGTTTGCCAGTCTCCCAAAAGAAATGTTAAGCGAAGACATGACAGTTTTTGATGTGCTTGGCATGATGCCAGAAGAACAGCGGGCGCAGATGGTGACTCAGATTGGAGAGAAGGTCGATGAGATGCCGGAGACGATGTTGGAACAGGCGGCGACCATTTATCTCAAAGAAGCATATAAAAACTTGGGAATGGATACAGATAAGATTCAGACTGGTTATATGTTGCGCACAGGAGGAAAAATGCTGGCGCTTGCTGCGGTTGGAATGATTGTGAGTATGATCGTTGGATTCCTGGCATCCAAAGTAGGTGCTTCGACAGGGCGAGATCTGCGAGGAAAAGTATTCCGCAAGGTGGTAGAATTTTCAAATGGAGAATTTGACAAGTTTTCAACTGCATCATTGATTACGAGAAGCACAAATGATATCCAGCAGATTCAGATGCTGACGGTAATGATTTTGCGAATGGTACTTTATGCACCGATCATGGGAATTGGAGGTGTATTCAAAGTATTCCATACGAATGTGTCTATGTCTTGGATCATCGGGCTTGCAGTTGTCCTGATTGCGATGGTCGTAATGGTCTTATTTGTTGTAGCAATGCCGAAATTTAAGATCTTGCAAAATCTGGTAGACCGATTAAATCTTGTTACAAGAGAAATTCTTACTGGATTGCCTGTTATCCGTGCGTTCAGTACAGAAAAGCATGAGGAAGAGCGATTTGATCAGGCAAACAAAGATTTGACAAACACAAACTTATTTGTCAATCGTGCTATGACCTTTATGATGCCGACGATGATGCTGATCATGAATGCGATCTCAATCCTGATTGTATGGGTAGGTGCAAATGGAATTAACGATGGTCAGATGCAAGTTGGAGATATGATGGCATTTATTCAATATACAATGCAGATTATTATGGCATTCTTAATGATCTGTATGATCTCAATCATGCTTCCGAGAGCGGCAGTTTCTGCAACGCGTGTGGATGAAGTGTTGACAAGTACAACGCTGATCAATGATCCGAAGCAGCCGAAACATCTGAAAGAAGGCAAGGGGATGGTAGAATTTGACCATGTATCGTTCCGGTATCCGGGTGCGGAGGAAGATGTGCTGCATGATATTTCCTTTATAGCAAAACCGGGTGAGACGACAGCGATCATCGGAAGTACCGGAAGTGGTAAATCTACAATGGTAAATCTGATTCCAAGATTTTATGATGTGACAGAAGGAAAAATTACGATTGATGGGGAAGATATCCGAAATGTAACACAGCATGAGTTGAGAGACCAGCTTGGCTATGTGCCGCAGAAAGGAGTTCTGTTCTCAGGAACCATTGCAAGCAACATTTTGTATGGAAATCCAGACGGAAGTGAAGAGACAATGATGGAAGCTGCCAAAGTGGCTCAGGCAGCAGAATTCATTGAGGAGAAGCCAAAATGTTACGACAGCAGAATCTCCCAGGGGGGAGGAAATGTTTCTGGTGGACAGAAACAACGTTTATCGATCGCAAGGGCAATTGCGAAAGATCCAAAGATATTTATTTTTGACGATAGTTTTTCTGCTTTGGACTATAAGACAGATGTAACATTGCGGAAAGCATTAAAAGAACATACTGTGAACAGCACAGTCATCATTGTTGCACAAAGAATCAGCACGATACTCCATGCAGAGCAGATTATTGTTCTGGATGAAGGAAAGGTTGCGGGAATTGGAACGCACAAAGAATTGCTGAAAAATTGTGATGTATATTATCAGATTGCGGCATCTCAGTTATCGGAAAAAGAACTGGAACGAGATCTTAATCAGGATGAACAGGAAGGGGGCAGATAGGCATGAGTAAAGGACAAAGACATGGTGGTGGCCATATGGGCGGCATGAGAGCCGGAGAGAAAGCAAAAGATTTCAAAGGCACAATGAAGAAACTCCTGAAATATATGAGCGCATATAAGTTGGGAATATTTGCAGTGATGCTTTTTGCAGTCGGAAGTACGATATTCACTATCGTAGGACCGAAGATTCTTGGAAAAGCCACAACAGAAATCTTTCATGGACTTGTAAGCAAAGTGTCAGGTGGAAGCGGAATTGATTTTGACAAAATTACGCAAATCCTTCTGTTTCTGTTAGGATTGTATGTGTTGAGTGCGCTGTTCTCCTTTATTCAGGGATTTATTATGACAGGAGTGTCCCAGAAGCTGACTTACAAACTCAGAAAAGAAATTTCTGAGAAGATCAACCGTATGCCGATGAATTATTTTGATACAAAGACGCACGGCGAGGTGCTTTCCAGAGTTACCAATGACGTGGATACATTAAGCCAGAGTTTGAACCAGAGTGCGACACAGATTATTACTTCTTTTACGACGATCATAGGTATTTTGGTTATGATGCTCAGCATCAGTCCTCTGATGACTGTTGTAGCATTGTTAATTCTTCCGGTGTCAATGCTCCTGATTTCCACGATTGTAAAGAAATCACAGAAACACTTCAAGAATCAACAAGAGTATTTGGGACATGTCAACGGACAGGTAGAGGAGGTCTATGGAGGCCACAGCATTGTCAGAGCATTTAACAAGGAAGATGATGTCATCCGGGAGTTTACTGAGACAAATGAAATTTTATATCAGTCTGCATGGAAATCTCAGTTTTTCTCGGGGATGATGATGCCGATCATGCAGTTTGTTGGAAATCTTGGATATGTGGCAGTAGCAATTTTAGGAGGATATCTGGCGATCAAAGATGCGATTGAAGTCGGAGATATCCAGTCCTTTATCCAATATGTAAGAAGTTTTACACAGCCAATCACACAGGTGGCACAGGTGGCCAATATGTTACAGTCTACAGCGGCAGCTTCTGAGAGAGTTTTTGAATTTTTGGAAGAAGAGGAAGAAGACCAGTTTGCAGAGCATCCGGTTTCCGTAGAGGGACTGAAGGGAGATGTAGAATTTAAACATGTTCATTTTGGATATAATGAAGATCGTATAATTATCAATGACTTCTCTGCAAAGGTGAAGGAAGGACAGAAACAGCCTAAAACGTGTATGTGCAAGTGTATCAAAACGTGTGATATAACCAAGAGCCCTTATTGTATTATTGCGGCTCTGTACAACGCTTTCAAGGGAAACATGGATAACGGTTACGCTTTTGCCGGGGCGAATGCTTTTCGGGCCACGAAGATTGTTTCCGTGAAAGAGACTTTCCGTTCTTTATTGGACGAGTTTAATCGTGCTATAAATAAATAGATGACCTAATTTGGTGGTTTCGTATCGAGATCACCAAATCTTTAAATCTAAAATCGTAAATCTAAAATTATCACGTTCTCCACCAGATACTATACACGGCGAAAGCGGCAATCGTGAGTAATCCCGTGTAAATAATGATTGACGTGTGTTGCATGTGAGATGGGTGTTTCACGAGTTTACGATCTAGATGAAATTTTAGCCCGTTGGCAATGCTATCCACCCGAAGACAGAAACGGTATATTCCATAAGTGACGGCTCCCACGGCAAACCCGACAACTGTTCCGAAAAGTAGATCTCCGGGATAATGTACTCCCACGTACACCCTCGTGTAACAAGTTACAATCGCCCATAGCATAAAGAATGTAGTTAAGGCTCTGTTCTTGAACAGTAACATCATGAAACAAGCTAATGCGAACGTGTTAGCCGCGTGGCAGGAGGGGAATCCGAATTTTCCGCCTCGCTTTCCATTGACTAAATGTACCATGTCTGCAATATCCGGGTTGCGTGATGGTCGAGGACGTTCGAATATAGGGCGCAGGAGGGAACTACATGTTTGGTCTGCCAATGCTATAAGCAAGGCGAACATCAAAGTAGTGAAAATGACCATACGGATATTCATGTTTTTATACAAGACGTACAGGATGGATACGTAAAGAGGAATCCATACGAGTTTACTCGTGAATATGTACATGAAGGAATCCAAATAAGGGGTGTGCATTCCGTTTAAGGCAAGAAATACCGTACGATCTAGTGCTTGTAGTGATTCTAACATGGAATTTGAATCTATAAGTTTAAATAAATAATGTTCAACCGCTATTTGAGGGGATGATTGAAGAGCAAATATATCA
>ENA-ORTP01003348-ORTP01003348.1-human-gut-metagenome-genome-assembly--contig:-NODE-3348-length-11121-cov-2.900416_pt1 | contig 11121 bp, 10 predicted proteins | sample MGYA00241913_ERZ509190 | MGnify/ENA primary metagenome ERZ509190 (study PRJEB26280, sample SAMEA2338839) | human gut metagenome | biome: human gut; feature: human-associated habitat; material: faeces...
CCATCCAATCGTTTGGCTGCATACTCACGTTCTTTTTTAGAGGCTTTTCGTTCCGGAGAGAGCACCCAGTTTTTCGATTCTTCTACTAATCGGATATCTTCCAAGTGGGTTTCTTTTTTGACAGTAGCAGTAACAACTTCAACTGCTTTGTCATAGGCAATATCGGAAACCTCATCAATCAGTGCTTCCACATCTTCAATTTTCATAGTCAATTCTTCGAGCTTTTCTTCCTGCAAAGCCAACTGTTCTTTCTGTTTGGCAACGATATAATCCTGTTTTTCAAAATATTTTCGTCCGCCATACTCCGGTTCTTCTTCTAACTGTAATTCATATTTTTTTGCAATATCAAACAGTAATGCACGACAGACAGAATCAAATACCATCTTACGATTATTATTTCGCCCTGCTGGTTTTTCTGGATTTGGGAAATCAAAACCAAGCTTTTCTAACGCTTTTTCCTGTTGTGGAAATAATTCTCCATATTGATTTTCGCAATCAAACACATGACGTTCATGAATGTGAGGCGTACTCTCATCCAGATGAAGTGCCCAATCCAATATGTGAACATGAGCACCAAATCGTTCGGTAATTTCAACCATAAAATCCATAACTATCTGTAATAATATATCTGGTGAAATGTGATTGTCTAAAGTGCCAATTTGATAGATGGTTTCTTCCGGGCAGGTTTTCTTATGTTTTAAGATATCTGATGTGGTGCGATTGCGTTCCGAGTGCCGATTCTTAATATTACGTTCATTTTGTCTTTCAATAAATTCTTTATAATGAACAGAATAATAAAGTTCTTCTACTTCTTCAAATGTGTTTGCCAGTTCACATTCATTTTCTTTATCATAGAAAGTACGATAACCGTTGAAACAGTCCCAGTAGATATTTCCTTTTGCTCGTTCTCCATCAATGTGCCCACTATTGTTAATATTAAAACTGCGGTCATTGTGCTTAGGATTGTAAGCACCATTTTTCCCGGCACGACCATTGTGTCTTGTTAATTTCATTATGATAGTCCTCCATTCTTTGAAAATTTCCCTGAAAGGGATTTCGACAGCGAAGCTGATTCCTGGCTGCTTTTAGCGTCAAGTAATACCCAGTACTAAGTGGCGAAGCGCCACTGAACCGGGCAAGGAGGCTGCCCTTGACCTGCACAGGGGGATTGCATTCCCTGTACTCATGCACAAAGGAATTGCATTCCTCTGTACACCTGCTCCGAAAGAGCAGATTTCATCACAGATGTGATTTCAAGCAGTTCTTTCGGTTTATGCCAAATCATTCGCAGGATAATTTCGCATAAGAAAAGCCGATGCATTGACTCTTTGTTCAAAATGCATCGGCTGCTTCATCTGACTTGATTGGTCATATTCAGTTATGAAATTATGTTGATTATTTTTGTATCAATTTATGCCAGCGTTCATTGCCCTCAAGAAAACAGTAGGTTTCTTTATCTTGGAAGCAATTCAATAACTCTTGTTTTAGTTGCTCTAAAAATGTGCTGTTTGATTTTTTGAAATCCATGTGTTCATACAATGGGGAGGTTGAAAAACTGGTGATATCATCCAGTGTAGTAAGCATGATTTCCATGGTATCTAATATAGTATCGATATCTTTTTCAGCAGTTGCAAGATCCAGTCTACAGGATATTTCATGGTATTTACCCATTTCAAATAATTTTGCCAGTTCTTCCTGCTTGTCTGTAAAGAAATGTGCTTTATCAAAATTTTGTTCTTCCAAGCAGAGTATGTATAAACTGTTTAAAGTCATACTGAGAATCCCATATTCAGAAAACAAGATTTCTTCATAAAGTTTGTAAGCATCATCTGTTCGGTTTGTTTTGCTGTAAATAATACCTTGTTTTAATTTGCGCTGTGGATTTTGAGTAGAATAATACTGCAAATATTGTTCTGCTGTTTCGTATTGTTCGTTTCGAGAATAATACCCAAAGAGAGAATCCGCAGCACGAGTGCGAAGGGATTCTTCATCACTTTCCAATGCACGCTTATAACAGTTTAGGATATAGTCATCATAATTCATGGCATTTGGTATATCTTTTATCAAACGCTGTGCATCAAGAATGGTTGCCAGCTGCCAAATTAGCATTAAGCAATTTGGATAGGACTCGATGATGGATTTCGCCCAACAGAAAACTTCATCATAAGTTTCAGTTTTTAGTTTTTGATCTGCTTCCATAACAATGGAAGCGATTTCTTCTTTTGTCAGATCTTCCTGAAACGAAAGTAGAGTATCAAGGGATATTCCCAGAAGTCGTGCAATTGGTGCAAGCAATGTGATGTCCGGATAAGAATTTTCATTCTCCCATTTATTCACGGCAGGAGTTGTTACACCTAAACGATTTGCCATTTCTTCTTGTGTCATACCTTTTTCTTTTCTATATTTTCGGATGGTTTTTCCTATCTGCATGATTTAAGCCTCCTATGATTTATTAACATCGGCCGTTGTTTATAGTTCAATCATAACAAAATGAGAGGCAATCAACAATTGAGCAGATGTTAATTAAAGAGAAATAAATTTAACCAGTATTCAATGTAGCAAACGCAGATTGACAAAATGGCAAAAATGATACCCTGCTATATCAATAAACTTTTCATCAATTTCCATATCCAAGAATAGCCATTTGTATTTTGTCATTTTTATCATTTCTGTCATTTACGATAAAGTTAAATCCATCTGTTCAAACGGATTCGTTATCGTATCGTCTATCGTTTCAAAATCGGATTCCTTTGCCGAAGTATCTTTGAAATAATACACTCCGTCAGAGAATCGTTTGATCACAAATCCTTTGTCAGCCATATACTCCCAGAATCGTGACTTTCCATGAGATGTTCGTCCATTATCTTCACAGTAATCTTCATACATTTTATACACATCACTGCGTTTCATTTTTTCTCCGACTTTATGGCAGAGCACATCATCGGTAAAAGCTTTTACACTGTCAGCAGAACGATAAAGATTAGCGATACATTCTTTACTGTGATCACTTTCAGTGAAATGATTATCTGTGTACAACTGTTTCAATTCTAACATTGCCATGTGAATGGCATAGTCAGATTCCTTGCACATCTTTTCTTTTAGCTGAGAATCTTTTTGTTCTTCTGGAATCGTACGGTTGATATCTAGAACCAGTAGACGTCGATAGTAGGCATTTGTTTTATCATCTAAATTCAAAGGCATTTCGTTGGCTGAAAATAATAGCTTCGCATAGCTGTTAAACTGTGTTGGGTCTTGTCCTTTCTTTTCATAAAGGAGTGTATCTTCTCCAACTGCTTTCTTGATAATATCAACACTTTCCATAGCTGTGCTTGGAATATCTGCACAGGCATTTAATAACTTACCGAATAATCCAGTCGGATAAAATCGTTGATTCAGATTCTGTAAAGACATACTGGAATAATTGCCATTTCCAACGATGTGCTGGATAAATGAAATAGCAATGGATTTTCCAGTTCCACCTTTTCCCTTTACCATCAGAAACTTCTGAAAACGAGTATCTGCGGTCATGCAATAGCCAAGATACTGCCAGAACATCTTCTGGTCAGTTTTATCAGGAATAGAAAAATCCAGATACCTGCGAATTTGTGTTCCACCTGTGAGAATCGTTTCCACTTGTTCCGGATGAAAGGAAAAAGGTATTTGGTTAATCATCAGATATCTTGTGTCATGTTCAATTAATCTCCATTCCATCACGTCAAAATATCCGTTTTGGAAATTTACCCAATGGGATGGCTGATTGTTCAGGTCAGAAAAGTGTTTCTGCACCTGTGTCTGTGATACCAACAGATTGTAAATGCCTTGGATAGTCGTTGCTTTGATACAATCACGAAATATCAGCTTCTGAATGTGAGATTTTAAATGTATGCCATTGCGATCTTCATGGTAACAGCCGTCTTTATAGATATAAGGGGTACTTCCGAGCATAAAAAAAGGAACCGTCTGTATTAGATAATCTACAATCTCCATATCAAATACACCGATTCGTTTTCCTTGTTCGTTGAATCTATGAAATTTATTTAAGTCCGGTTGGTCTGATGGTTTTCCTTCGAAGCGTTTTATAAAATCCGACATAACCGCTTTTAACTCGGGTAAATACTCTGATTTTGCAAGGTATTCTTTCTCTTTGAATAAAATCCATCCCTTGTGTTAGGGTCGGGTGGAATCGACCACCCAGAGTCGCTTAGAATTAACCATTTTTAGTCGGATAGAAAAAGCCATTGTATTTTCCTTTTCGTGTTCTAAAATGATGTATGCCAATGCATCAGTAGAAATCACAATGGAAGAAAAACACAATGACTTAACTGAAATAATAGCACATGCCCTCGATGAAATGAAGAGGGAAAAGGGAGAAAAATTCAATCCTGATAAAGTTAACCTTGCGGAGTTAGAACGTAGGACAGGGATTTCACGAGCCAAACTGCGAAGAATTAAAAAATCTGGCTTTATTGACCTTCCACATGCACTCACCGGCCGGAAAGCTGAACACACTCTTCTGACAGGGTTCTCAGGTATTATTGATGAACTACTCCGAAAAGGAATTACCAACTCTGCTGTCTGCTATGACAGATTAAAAGAGAATGGTTTCCAGGGTGGCTTAACCATCGTTAAAGAGTATATTTCCAACCATAAGGAACTTGTCCCACCTAAAAGGCAGCTTGTAGCCTCTCAAGGCAGTCGTGGACAGCGTTACCATACGGCACCGGGAGAATCATACCAGATGGACTGGGGATTCGTAGAAGTGGAGAATGCTTCCGGTAACACTTATAAAGTTGCCTGTTTTGCCATGATCTGCCATTGCTGCGGACAGCGATATATTGAGTTTTTCCCAAATGCCAAACAGGAGAACCTGTTTATCGGAATGATCCATGCATTTTTATATATGGGAATCCCTGAGTATGTCCTGACAGATAACATGAAAAGCGTTGTAATCCGACGTGATGAACAGGGACATCCGATCTGGCAGAAAGATTATGAACTGTTTATGGGGAATCTTGGCTTTGAAACAAAACTTTGCAAACCAAGACACCCATTTACAAAGGGCTCGGTCGAACGTCTGATACGGTTCGTAAAAGATAATTTCCTGCCGGGACGTGTCTTCAGCGAAATCACGGATCTAAATTATGAGCAATCCGTTGGTGCAATACTCAGAACAGTATTTATCACCGCGCAGTAGACTGCATTCCGAATGATAAACATACAGTGTTTTGTATGAAAAACTCCTCTGTACTGGAGGAGTCGATTGAATTATCGTATTATCTGTGTCCGGAACGTAAGATTTCCTTTGATGGGTTCGTTCACTATGAAGGACGCCGCTTTGGAGTTCCTTACTGGTACACAGAAAAGACCTGCCGTGTAAAAAGAGATGGGTACATACTCTACATATACGACTCAAAAATGACAAAAGTGCTCACATCACATGATGTTACATGGAGTCGCCGGGACAGCTTCTGCAAAGACCAGTATGTTACAGAGCAACCGGAAGAAAGGCCTACTGCACCGGTAAAGATACATATCCAACAGCTTAATCCGCCTCCGTATGATTCCGGTTTTAGTAAATTTAACTTTGAGGAGGGGCTGTGGGATGAGTAAACCGTTTTTTGAACAGATCCAGGATGCAGCTGATTATTTAAATCTTGACCTGAATGCACAGGAAATGGCACAGCTCGCAGTCGACCATGAATATAGTGAAGAAAATATACGGATAGTTGCTGAAATGTTTACTTATCTGCAGCAAAAGAAGAAAGAAAACATTGTTTCAACATTGCTCCGCTTGAGCCGCCTTCCATTAAAAGAGCCAAAAACTTTTGAAAGTTTTGATTTCGGGCAACTTCATGGAAAACAAACAGATGCTCTGCGTAACCTGCCATCCCTTTCAGCTCTCTACGCACATAAAAACCTTGCGTTCATTGGCCCTCAGGGAGTTGGAAAAACACATCTTGCGATGGCATATGGGCGTAAATGTTGCCAGAGTGGTCTGAAAGCGTATTTCTTAAAAGCAACTGAATTAAACCAACGCTTGACCGATGCCCGGAAGTATGGCCGAGAAAGCAGTACCATAAATGGCCTGGTAAAACCATCTTGTCTGATCATTGATGAGATAGGCAGATACATTTTTGACAAAGAAAACACCCGAATGTTTTTTGATGTCATTGACCGAAGATACAATAAAGAAGGGCCAAATACTATGATATTTACAAGCAATAAAAGGCCGGATAAATGGGGAGAATTCTTCAACGAAGATTCCTCCCTGTTATGCGCCCTTGACCGTATATTTGATGATGCCACAGTATTCATGATCAAAGGAAACAGTTACCGTGGAAAAAACTGCGAAACGATAGCATTATCAGCCGGTGCTCCATCAGCACTACCTAAAGCACAACATTAAAGAAAGGAAAAGCTGATGCATTGGTTATTTCTATCCGCCTGAGATTGGTCATTTTCTCCCGACAATAAATGGCTAATTTCTCCCGACGCTAACACTTGCGATAGTTTAGGTAATTATTTTGACAATACACCTCCAGTAAATCATTTATTTTTTTACTGGAACAGGCTGGAACATAAACGTAATCCATCTGATAAGTTCCGGTACAGGCAATATCATCCATGTATTCGATAAAACTGTTTGAAGAATGGTAAGCATCTGATCCGTTTATAAGAAAAATAGCAGGATATCCGGCATAGATAAGTGCATATGCAATATCCAGATTATCTACAAGAAATAGATATTTTTGTTCTGTGGTTTCTGGTTTGGTTTTCATATAGTGTTCTAAAAAACTTTTATTCAATGTAAATCCCTCCTAACGTAAAAAAAGACGCTCCAATCAAGGACCGCCTTTCGATAAATATTTTATTTATATGATGGCTGAATATAAGGCTTTTGCCTTTGTCAGACCATCAATCCAGTTACATATGATAACGATAGACTCAAGATTTACATTGATTTGTGTACGACACCTGGCCGCCCGCCAATAATTTCTTTTCCTTTCAGATCTTCCCACCGAAAATCTGCTATTTTTTTACGACTGACAACAAAATTTCCCGCTCTCTGGGTCAATTGGGCGAAATTAACCAGATAGTCTTCATTACCCTCGTTATACTGGTAGATCGTAGCTTCCGGTCCCATCAGCGCAATGTCGGCATCTTTACTGATGACTGCCGTCGCACTTTTATCGGCACCGAATCCTGTGGTCACTTCCAGATCAATTCCTTCCTCTTTAAAATAGCCCTTTTCCATGGCCACATACTGTGGTGCATAAAAAATAGAATGCGCCACCTCATTAAGGCGAAGCTTTTTCAAAGATGTCTCTTTGTTCTGACACCCTGCCAGCCCCATGGCTGCTGCCAGAACTGCCGCTCCTGCCACAGAAAATAAGAAGATTCCCCGTTTCTTTTTCCCTGGTTTCCACATACTGTTCATAACATAAAACTCCATAGTTTATTCTAAAACAGTTTATGCTAAAGCCACTTTTTTGTTCCTGTAAAAAAGAAAAAGAGCAAAGAAGAATCTTTGCCCTTGAGAAAATAATTTTAACGATATTTCTGCGTAATCGTCTGAAAATCCTCTTCGCCTTCGATGTACTTCTCGTAAACGATCAATGGATCTTTTCCGCCATATACCTGACAGATTCCGCACAATTCACAATTGTTCCGGCAGCGAAAAGTCTCTGCGATATACTGATACCGTTCTTCTTTTGTTGATTTCTGTATCTCCGGTGGTCTCATAAAGCTTGCCTCCTTTTTTCCATATCCTCTGGTAAATCAGCGGTAAAATCCATCTTTTCTCCCGTAAATGGATGCAAAAAACGCAGGCGAAATGCATGAAGCGCTGCACGGGCAGGCTGTGACTGTTCTTTTCTGCAGGCAGGATTGTACAGGGAATCCCCCAGCAGCGGATGGCCGATCGCCGCCATGTGAAAACGAATCTGGTGGGTTCGTCCGGTGCCAATGGTCACACGGCAGAGGCATCCTCCTGCAATCGTCTCAAGTACCGTGTAGTGGGTTACCGCAGGTCTGGCTTTTTCACTTTTTCCTGTCCGCATTTTTAAATAACCTTCCGACCGGTCTTCTTCCATGGGAATCAGAATATCCCCCTCTTTTTTCTCGGGAACACCTTTTACCAGCGCAAGGTACTCTTTCTCGTAACTGTCTTTTTTGTTCATCCTTTCCGCCGCCACTTTATTTTTGGCAATCGCCACTATACCCGAAGTATCTTTATCCAGTCTTCCCAGTAAATGTATGGCGCTGCTTTGTCCGGTATCTTGAAAGTGAGCCGCAATGCCATTACATAAACTGTCGGTCAGATGTCCCCGGGAAGGATGGCAAACCAGACCGGAAGGTTTATTGACCAGCAGCAGATCCTCATCCTCATAAAGGATCTCCAATGCCATTTTTATCGGAATAATTCGCTCTGTTAAAGAAGAATCCTCCAATAAAACCTGTAAACGCTGTCCTGTTTTTACCTGCTGACGGACGCCGGCCGGCAGTCCGTCCAGCAAAATTCCCCGCGGATTTTGCTTTAACATACGAATTTTCCGGGTACTTAGATGCAGTTCTTCATACAGCAATTTTTTGATTTCCTGATTTTCCAGTTCTTGTTGTATAAATAATTCCAGATAATGCATTGCTATTCTCCCTGATCAAAAAATCTGTTAATTCTTTTTGCTAAAAAACTATCTTGCCTTCTTATGCAAACCAGTCTATAATAGCATAATGCTGCTGATAATCATGATAACCTTAATGAGAGGAAATGTACATGAAAATGAAACTAAGGAAACGATTTCGCATAACAAAGGAAGCCCTGCATAAAGAGCTACGGGAACATAAAAGTTCTTTTATCGTCTATATGATTTTGCGTATCCTTGTTATACTCATGATGATTTTACAGTTTTTCAACGGAAACTATGAGAATGTTTTTCTGTGCATATTGACTTTGCTGCTTTTGATCGTGCCAAGTCTCATTCAGATCAATCTGAAAATAGAGCTTCCTACCGCTTTGGAGATCACGATTCTCCTTTTCATTTTTGCCGCAGAAATTCTTGGCGAAATACAGTCGTATTATTTAAAATTTCCATTTTGGGACACTGCCTTACATACCATCAACGGTTTCCTGATGGCTGCCATCGGCTTTGCTCTCGTAGATATTTTAAACCGCAGTAAAAAGGTTTCTTTCCAATTGTCTCCGGCTTTTGTATCCATCGTTGCTTTTTGTTTTTCCATGACCATCGGTGTGATGTGGGAGTTTTTTGAATTTGGCATGGATACCTTCTTCGCGCTGGATATGCAGAAAGATACCATAATCCAACACTTTAATTCTGTTGCTCTGGATCCGACAAAAAGCAATATTCCTGTCGTGATCAGCAATATCCATGAAGTCTTTGTCAACGGAAAAGATCTTGGCATAAACGGTTATCTGGACATTGGTCTGATCGATACCATGAAGGATCTGATCGTCAACTTCATTGGCGCAGTCGTCTTTTCCATCATCGGATTTTTTTACATCAAAAACCGGGGAAACAGTAAACTAGCCAGCAGATTCATTCCAAGATTAAAGAATAAAAATGCAGATTTTCTTGCGCAGGCTGAAAAAAGATTCAACAACCATACTTCTGCTAACCCTGAAAACAGTACCCAAAAAGATCCTGTACACGATGACAGAACGTAATTATTTATGATACGGATGATGATGCATGATCCGGTAGCCCCGGTAAATCTGCTCATATAAAATCATCGCTGTCATCGATGCATTCATCGTAAAGTCCGAAAGGGAAATGATCGGTCTATCTCCATCGCTCTCCTTTCGGGCTTTTTTGTCCTGTTCTTCTTCGTCTGGAATAAAAAATGTTATTTTTCCCTGTCCCCTCATTTCCCAGGCCTCGATCTGTTTACTTAACGCTTCTGAGGATAATGCGTTTCTTCCCGGCAAAAGAATATATGCATGTTCCGTTGCCTGATATAGCTTTTCCCATTCTTTTTCTTTTTTGATTATTTTATAAGAAATTTTACAATACCGTCCTAACCTTTTTTCATATTCGGCAATGGCTTTTTTATAAAAAGACTCTGTTTTATTTTTTTCCAAAAGATATATTTCGTATTTCATTCATTTTCCCTGTGTTTTTCTCTGTGGATAATCAATATCACTAAACTTTCAACACGCTGAACCGTCGTGTTATATTATAGATATAAGAGGAACAGCCGCCCACTGGGTGAGTTGACCGGATAAATTGATAAGCAAAGGCACCCGAACCGACCAAAGTATCCGGGTGGTTTTTGCTACGTTTTTTCTATGTATTGCTCCCCACAAGCATTTTATCATGTTTGTATACCTCTGACAACTCACATAATCGTTCCCTATAACATTAAAAATGCACCAATTTCCAGAATCGAGTAGGAGGCTAATCATTAATTGATTAGCCGACCTCTCAGTCGAGTAAGTAAGAGGACTTTCACCTCAAACTTCTCACGGAACCGTACGTGAAGGTCTCCCTTCATACGGCTCTTATCATTTAACAATACGAGTACATCCTGCTCCAATGAGCAAACAGCTTCAGCTCTCGTTTCCTGATAGACGAGAGCCATTTCTCAGCTCTCTGCCTGCGTCCACGAAAACTTTTATACTTGCACATTGCCCATTTTATCAGTCTGCGTTCAATACACTGTAACGTGTTTTTCATTGCTGACGGATTAAATTTTCCAAAGTAGAGAACTGCTCCTCAAAGATTGGAGACATCTCCTGTGCGATTGCCTGTTGAATCACTCTATCGACAACCGTAGGTACTCCCAGCTTTCTGTACTCGCCTTTTGTCTCTTTGGGTATTTCTACCCTTCGAACTGGGTTGGGTTTATATTTCCCTCCCCTTATCTCTTGGATTAAGGTTTCTTGGTTTTCTCTAAGGAAGGGCAGAAGTTCATCCACCTGCATACCGTCGATTCCGCCTTTGCCTCTGTTTCTTTTGACTTGCTTATAGGCATTGTTAAGATTGTCCTTTCGCAAAATCAAATCCAAAAGATTGTTCGTCCAATAGTCTGTGATGACACCGCTCTTTTCCGTAATCTTAGAGTAGTCGAACACTTCTGCATACTCTTTCTGTTCCGCAGATACCA
>ENA-ORTP01003353-ORTP01003353.1-human-gut-metagenome-genome-assembly--contig:-NODE-3353-length-11096-cov-3.379857_pt1 | contig 11096 bp, 10 predicted proteins | sample MGYA00241913_ERZ509190 | MGnify/ENA primary metagenome ERZ509190 (study PRJEB26280, sample SAMEA2338839) | human gut metagenome | biome: human gut; feature: human-associated habitat; material: faeces...
TCACTGGAGATGCACCTTATAGTAGGCTACCGCTGACGGAACAGCGGGTTAAATCATGCAATTAATATTGCTGTCTAACAATCAATTACGTGACTTTACAGGTCACACCCAAGTACGATTTAGTTGGTCTTACAGTGGCGGAACCGATGCCGCGTATTGCCATTAAAATCAAAAATATGCTTCACCAACTACCTCTGTTAAAGTAGTATGTGATTTTAAATGTAATCGGGTTGTGATGATTTTTACCGTATGCATGAAGATGTGCTTTCAAACAATCTTCATGCATACGAAAAAGTTAGAGGTACGTTACTTGTTCTCTAAGAAAAAAGATTTTTGTATCAGGATGATATCTCCGTTTTTTATCTTTTGTCTTTGCGGCAATTTGTTATCTGAAACGGAAATAATCTCTTGCTCAAAGATACGTTTTAACTGATTGGCTGACAGAGAAAAATGGCCTCGAAGGAATGAAGACAATCTCAGGTTGAATTCGAAATCGCATTTAATTTGTATTTTTAGTGTTTCTTCCATCGTGTTGGCAATATCCTTTTCGGAGATATTGCTGATCACTTCATACCCGACATTACTGTAATCTAATTTTATATTGTTTTTTCTTTCAAGTTCCGTAGAAAAAGCGTATCTCCAAGCTGTATTTCTGTCATTCATTGAAAAACCGTGGAATAGCGCTTTGTCGATCAAGTCCGGTTTACTTCGCGACAATATAGTAAGGTTACAGGTGTTATCACACTTTGTGCATCTATATATTAGCCATACATCGATATTTCTTTTTTGAGCATTCATTCTAAACTTGTCGCTACAATAAAAACGTTCATTGTTGCAATGAGTGCATCTCTTTATTAATAAAGGACTATTTTTTACCTTTATTTCCCATGTGAACATTGTATTCATACCAAAGCTGATTTTTTTCTTTGCGGATTCTTGATTTTTTTGCAAAGTTGTGTATTAGCTGGTTGTACAATTCACAAGATGTCACAAGATGCTATCAACTTTTTCCTGTTTTTACTTTAGCTTGTCAAGTTTATCATAAGAAATCGTCCCGCCGTTTTCTCTTATTATAAGAGGTATTGGCGGGACGCAAAAAGGTATTTTTCGACTACATAACTTACTGCAAGTAATGCTTTGCGATAGAACATTGACTCATTTAAAATAAAATCGTTCAAATCTGCATTGCCACAGTCGAACGATTTTATAATTTCTTTTATTTTCAAACGACGTACATTAGGTCTTTTGAAAAGCTTCTTCCGTTAGAATCATATTGAATTATTATTCTTTAAATACGTTCATAACGGCTTTGTACCGTTTCAATCGTTTTTCCCTTTGTTCCGGAGTCTCTTTACGGACTTGCTTCATTCGTTCTTCAAATTTCCGGGCATCTTCTCCGAAAAGTATTGGGCTTTTAGTAGTTCAGTGTGAATATAGTTTATCCATCAAGTTCATCCATCATTTGAGTTATTTTTTCTTTTAGTTTATCCAAAAACTGTGTCCTGTTCTTCTTTCTGTTTCTGATTTCCAGAAATATCCGGTAGTAATCGCCTATTTCGATGTTGAAAAGCGTTTCGCAACAAAAAGCGATATCTTTCAGGCTAATGTCGCCTTTATTGAAACATTTACCGGCATATAGTGCATAGATGAATTCAACCAGCGCAACCTTGCTATCGGTCCATTGTAGTAAATTATTCTCGACAATTGAAATAAGTTTGAGATGCAGTTCATCTGATAACAATTCTATTTCGCCTGCCAGATAATGCATTAATTGGTTGTTTGCGAGAATCTCGGCAACACTCGAATCATGCAGGGTAGAAAAGGACAGATCCCTGTCTGCCGATAGGCAATGAACATCCGAAAGAATATCATAATACTCTCTTGTGAAAAACAAGTGATCCGATTCTGTCTTTCCGGATTGATAATAGTTGTAAAAAACTTCGTCAGGATGGCCTTTCTTCAAATGATCGTATTCGTTTTTTAAATATTTGCATTGGGCTGACGGTGATTTTCCGGTACGGTTGTTTTCTATCCGGTACAAACGTACATAATAAATCAGCAGACTGGAAATTTCCGGTTTCCAGACTTTGAAGAAATGAATCTCTTCTTGTAGGTTTTCAAATCGATATTTGGTAATAGCTGCATGCAGTGACGAGAGAGCGGCTTGTATGCAGCTGACTATCTGCTTTATCTTGTCAAGACGGTCAGTGCGTTGTTGCTCAATCCTGTCAATTTCTGCTTCTATCTTTTGCTTAATGTTCTTTACGAAATTTTTCATCTGTATCCGATGCTTTCATAACTTTCAGAGAGACAGTATAGATATTCTGCCTTGAAAAAGCTGAAAAACAAGTTACAATTGTCTCTGAAAAAGACATTGCTGTGAATAATAAAGTGGTATAATGAAAAACCTGCCTGAGTAGGCCTACTCAGACGAAAGAAATTAGCCTGCGGTTTATAAGGCTAATATTAAGCGATAACAAATTTAAGAATAGTACCCAAAATTATTGCTTTTAGAATTCGTTGGCGAAGATAGGATATCCAGTCCGCCCTTCCAAATAATTTGCTGCTTTTTCTTTTAAGGAGATTCTTTTTATTCTGTTTGGCCGCAAGGGCCTGTTCCTTATTAGTAAATTATCAAAAATAGCCCCTAATTTAAAGTTTTGTGTTACAATACAGGCATCTTTTTATTTCTTCTGAAAATAGCATAAATACAGTTCGTATTTAGAGTCTGTTTAAATTTCGCTCAAAATAAGCTGATAAAAACTTTTAAGAGGAAAATTTAGACGGACTCTAAGAATCAAGCGGGATTTTTATGCTAATTTTGTTTTCTGAAATTATAATAAAGAAGAATATGAAGCATTATCCGGTTATTCTTTCCATTGCAGGTTCCGATTGTTCGGGTGGAGCCGGCATACAGGCAGATATTAAAACCATATCTGCTTTAGGGGGGTATGCGGCATCTGTGATAACGGCGGTGACCGTACAAAATACGATGGGTGTACATGCCGTGCATGCTGTTCCCATCGAAATTATTCGCGGACAAATCGAAGCCGTAATGGAAGATTTGCATCCGGAAGTCGTTAAAATAGGTATGGTCGGTGATGCCGAAACAGTTAGAGCTATCGCCGGCTGTTTGCGAAAGTATCACCCGAAATACATTGTATACGATCCGGTAATGGTATCTACCAGTGGCCGAAAATTAATGAACGACGATGCCATCGAAATTGTAAAAAGGGAGCTTTTTCCATTAGTCAGTCTTATTACACCCAATCTGGACGAAGTGGAGGTGCTGACCGGCAAGACGATAACTGCTCCAGAGGAAATGCAACGGACAGCACAGGAGTTTTCTACTCTTTACCAAACTGCCGTATTGATAAAAGGAGGGCATTTGCAGGGAGAAGAGATGCAGGATATTTTATGCGTGGATGGCAATATTTTTATTTATAAAGGACGCAAAATAAAGAGCCATAACCTACATGGTACGGGGTGTACCCTCTCCTCTTCTATCGCCACTTATCTGGCTCTGGGATACATAATGGATAAAGCGGTAGGTAAAGCGAAAACGTATATTGGTGGAGCTATCAGTGCTGGTAAAGAGGTAGTTGCCGGCCATGGAAATGGGGCATTATGCCACTTCTGGAATCCGGTGAAGGCACAGATTATTGATGATAAGGTAGATAGATAGTGGGAAAAAGAGATTGCCATTGCACAAAATTGCTGATTTTGTGCTACTGTATTATAAAAATATGTAACTTTGCCCCGCAAATTTAAATTTTAGAACGAAAATATGAAAGCATTTGTATTTCCCGGTCAAGGTGCTCAGTTTGTGGGCATGGGTAAAGACCTGTATGACAACTCTGCATTAGCAAAAGAATTGTTTGAAAAAGCAAACGATATTCTCGGATATCGCATTACAGATATTATGTTCAACGGTACTGATGAAGATCTTCGTCAGACAAAGGTAACTCAGCCTGCCGTGTTTTTACACTCGGTAATTTCCGCTCTTTGTATGGGTGACGATTTCAAGCCGGAAATGACCGCCGGTCATTCGCTCGGTGAATTCTCTGCATTGGTAGCTGCCGGTGCTCTTTCATTCGAAGATGGTTTGAAGTTGGTTTATGCACGTGCTATGGCTATGCAGAAGGCTTGTGAGGTGACTCCTTCTACAATGGCTGCCATCATTGCATTGCCCGATGAAAAGGTGGAAGAAATTTGTGCGTCTGTTTCTGCCGGAGGTGAGGTTTGTGTTCCTGCCAATTACAACTGTCCCGGACAAATTGTTATTTCCGGTTCAGTGCCCGGTATCGAAAAGGCTTGCGAATTGATGAAAGCTGCCGGTGCCAAGCGTGCTCTTCCGTTGAAAGTAGGTGGTGCATTCCATTCTCCGTTGATGGATCCTGCAAAGGTAGAACTGGAAGCTGCTATCAATGCCACGGAATTTCATACTCCCAAATGTCCGGTATATCAGAATGTGGATGCTTTGCCTCATACCGATCCTGCTGAAATCAAAAAGAACCTGGTGGCTCAGTTGACTGCTTCCGTACGTTGGACTCAAACAGTAAAGAACATGGTTGCCGATGGTGCTACGGATTTTACAGAATGCGGACCGGGTGCTGTACTTCAAGGATTGATTAAGAAAATAGATTCTACCGTTTCTGCTCATGGAATAGCATAAGCATTTTTCTTATTAAATAAATGGAAATAAGACAGGCCGTCTCAATTGGATAAATTGGGACGGTCTGTTCTTTTTTGCCATTGTTCTAAAACATTCTTTCCATATACCGTTCCGATTCTCACTTTTTTTCGTATCTTTGCTTTAGAGTGTGAGTTACGATACTGTTATCGCATAGTTTCTCCTTCTTTATAGATCAATTATTAAGAACAAGTTTCTTCCTTAGTTATCTCCTTCACTCTGAAATAAATAATTAGTAAAAATAAAAGTTTATATGGCAAAATCCGTAACAACAGACAAACGTGAAAATGAAAAAAAGAAGCTCGCCCGTCGTGCTGAAAAACAAAAAAGAAAAGAAGAAAAGAAATTAGCTCCGAAAGTGAACAGTTTGGATGACATGATTGCTTATGTCGATGAGAATGGTATGATTACCTCCACTCCACCGGAAGAAAGCGTAAAGAGAGAAGAAATCAAGCAGGAAGATATCATGATAGCGACTCCTAAGAAAGAGAAGGAAGCTCCGACTATAATGAGAGGCCGGATTGAGTTCTTCAATACTTCCAAAGGATTTGGTTTTATTAAAGACCTTTCGGGTACTGAAAAGTATTTTTTCCATATAAATAATGTAACGGGAGATATTTCCGAAAATGATATTGTAACGTTTGATCTGGAACGTGGCATGAAAGGTATGAATGCAGTAAACGTTCGCCTTGAAGAGACACCGGAAATTTAATTATAGGAAAATGGAATATCTTTGAATTATAATTATGTGTACAGAAAAAGGATTCTTTTCTACTCGTGTAGCGTAGTGCATTTTTTTAATTCTTATTATATAAAACCTTAAATATCCTATTGAAGATTCTTAATATTAATAGTTTTTTCTCAGTATGAGCTTTATTTAAGCCACATATTGATTAATGGTATGAAAATGAGATCGTGTAAATTAAAACAACTTATTCTGTTTACTTTGTATGTTTGTTGTGAAATTTCATAATTAGGTAAATAATATAGCTAAAGATAGAGATGATATTGATATAGAATGTGAGATTTTTACTATATTTGCATAATATCATATCTTCATTCCATATTTACAATTATGAATTTTGACCAGTATATCATCAATTGCGATATATATATATGTTCATGTATTGACCAACTTAAGGCAGACCATCGCGGATTGCTTTCACAAAGTATTTTAGGACATCTTAGAAACTTTGTAGAGCATGTCTCCGCCAAGATTTATTTGGCAGCCGGAGGAGTACCGGCTGCAACAGAATACGAGACATTGCGTAAAGCTAATAGTTATGTAATGAAGTGTGGTAATCTTAATTTTATAGCCAAATTTCATGACTTGTTACAAATATCGGCCTCTCATTATACTTTCGACCCAGAGAGTTCCGAACGGTTGATGTTAAAATATTATGAGTATTTGTTAAGGATTAAGCAATATATGAAAGGCCGGTTTGGTATGGAGTTGTTGCATAATCTCTATTTATTTCCCCTTAATCTTGATCCTGCATTCAAAATATATCATGAAGCAATTGCATATCGGATCGAAAATCAAGACTTAAAGAATGCAGTAACACATACCGGTAAATTCTATATCTACAAAACCAAGCCTATATTTGTAAATGATTCCATATATTATGAAGTTTCATTCAGCCGGGCTAACGAACATGCCAGTAAATTTGAGCGTCTTATTGCTTTTACTAAATATGAAATCACGTCTACCTATGCAGTTGATCTTCGTCTTGTTTCCACAGGAATTAGTGTGTTTGGGGTTAAAATGCCTATTTCAATCATAATTGACTGGGAGGTAGCTATACGTGCATGCGAACTGAAAAATTTTGCTAAAATTCTTAATATTTCTCTTCCTCCTAATAAAAATAAAGAGTACACGAATCTTATGGCATTTATTAAACAATCGGGCACATCGCTTCCGAAACTTTTAACACTCCCATTTGATGAGTTTACACAATTTATAGAATATGTCAAAGACGGTGCGGCTGTTCACAATCTCTCAGCTATGTTGACTGAATGTCGTAGCCGAATTGAAAAGGCTGGTGGCAATGTTTTACTTTATCTGCTGTATCGGCTGAATAATAAAATTATCAAAAAGCAATATCACAGTGATGCATGTGATTTGTTGTCAGAATTATATTTAAACATCAAATGTGTGCCATTTGACCGTATGCCTTATAAATTTTCGTTAGTTAGACATAATCCGTCGATAGATGATATCTTGGCATCCATTCCTATTGAAGGACATAAACATGAATTGTTGGCACGCCACATCACAGTCAATACTGAGCATAATGGAATACTTTACACTTCACAAGAAGAATTGATTGCTTACGGGGATATGCAACCATTGGTTGATGCTTATAATGCCAATCTTTATTATAAACACAAACTTGAGAACAACAATCTCCAATTGGAATGTTGGAATGGTTATTATTACATCCAGAAATACGAAGATAATGTGATGAAGATACTCCAACGATTAAAAGAGTTGAGTAGTAAAGGGATATTTAGTTATACTCATACGGTCAATTCTTGGCTTTCCAAGCCAGGAGTCGCCGTAGATTCAGATGAAAAACGAAAAGCACTGAAAGAATTATTCTCCAATTCGAGAGTTGCTTTGGTTTATGGTGCAGCAGGTACAGGAAAATCTACTTTTATTAATTATATCTCACGCATTTTTGGTGATAAAAATAAAATTTACTTAGCCAATACTAATCCAGCTGTTGAGAATCTACGTCGAAAAGTTGATTCATATGATGGAACATTCATGACCATCGCCAAGTTCTTGGCTGGAAAATCCATAAAGCAGGAATGGGATCTTCTGTTTATTGATGAATGCAGTACTGTAAGTAATCAAGACATGAATGATATACTAAAACAGGGGCAATTCAAATTGCTCATTCTTGTAGGAGATATGTATCAGATTGAATCAATTCTCTTCGGAAATTGGTTCAGTATAGCATATTATGCCATTAAAGGTAGCTGCCGTGTAGAATTGAAGCAAACCTATCGTACTTCCCAGAGTGGTTTGCTTGCTGTATGGAATAAAGTAAGAACTCTTTCCTCTGACATTCTTGAATACTTGACAAAACATGGTTATACAAAAAATCTTGATAACTCAATATTTACAAAATCACATGATGACGAGATCATTCTTTGTTTAAATTATGACGGTTTGTATGGAATAAATAATATTAATCGTTTTCTTCAAAGTAATAATCCTAACCCACCTGTCCAATGGGATATATTGACATATAAAGTTGATGATCCGATTTTGTTTAATGAAACCGAACGCTTTTCACCCTGGATATACAACAACTTAAAGGGAAAAATTCTTGGGATTACTAAACACGATGATTTGATTGAGTTTACGCTTGAGGTTAACACTATTCTTAATGAACTTGATCTTGAATATTCGGAATTGGAGTTATGCCCGCCGGTGTCCGAAACGACGTCAGTGATAAAACTTACAGTGGAGAAAAACGATGACGGAGATGAAGATATAGAATCGGATTCTACGGTAGTGCCTTTTCAGGTGGCATATGCAGTTTCAATACATAAGGCTCAAGGTTTGGAATTCCAATCAGTAAAAGTTGTGATAACCCATGATGTTGAAGATATGATAACTCATAATATTTTTTATACAGCTATTACTCGAACATGTGACAGGCTCCAAATTTATTGGAGTCCTGAAACGGAAAAAAAGGTACTTTCGTCACTCTCTCTACAATTCAACTATAAAGATTATGGATTGCTCAAGGCCAAATATTCTAATATTTTGAAATAATAATATAGTTTATGCTAATATCTGTTCATGCTTTTGGAAAGTCTGAATAGGCTCTCCGCAGCCAGATAGATTGGTAAAGAATGCTCCGGAGATATATCAAAGGTGCTATCGGAGAGTTTTTTTATATGCATTTTGGTTGTTTGCTCTTTTTTCTTTAAATTGCCATTGTTTATCAATTGGATGGAATAAATTTCTATTCATAGAAGATTGTCAAAGATCGGGAAAGTAATTATTAATAAATGAACCGGGTCAATCAAAAACTAACTTCTTAACAATAAAAAATGATGAGTGAATCGATTTGCCAAAGTTGTGGAATGGATATGAAATCCGCAGAAGAATTCGGTACTAATGCCGATTTGTCACAAAACGCAGAATATTGCACCTACTGTTTTAAGGATGAGGTGTTCACCAGAAATGTGACGATGGAAGCAAGTGATGATCTATTTCCCTTTTTCTTTGAATAACAAACCGGATAAACAGTATCCCACTTCTACCATCAGAATTCCAATGACAGCGCCGCCTACCACATCACTCAACCAATGCCTGTTGTTCAATTGACGGCTAAGCCCTGTGATGAATGCAGGCAAAAAGGCTGCTACACCTATCCATGAACTCTTAGGACCATACTCTTTGTATAGAAGGCAGGCCGAGGTAAAAGCCGTTGCTGTGTGTCCGGAAGGAAAGGATAGGAAGTCGGAACCATCGGGTCTGAGTACACCTGCCAATGATTTGATAGAGCAGATAGTGATGCCCATAAGTGCAAATGAAAAAACGGTGGATATCAACATCGGCTTCCATTGGCTCCGGCTTTTTATTCCCGCCAATTTCATTCCGAACATGATCACTACCGGAATATAGGGCAAAAAATCATCATAGCGATAGGCAAAGGAGGGAAAATGTGTGTTACGCAAATTATAGATATATTGGTTGGCACATTCTAATATGCCATACCTTAATGCACACAATATTATTATACTAACTAATATCCAAAGAAGTAATTTACGTAAATTCATCATACTTTTATCGGGCATTATTACAACAACAGTTTTTAAAATGTGATAAAGGTATCAAAGATAACGGACATAATGCTGTATATTATTAAACAAAAACATATTCTATATGTTTTTAAGTTCGAAAAGTAGATGACAAATCCGGGACGAATATTTGTAATATGTATAGAATAATATAAAAATATCCCGGTATTGCAAAAGTAGTACCGGGGTATTAGAGTCTATAAATTCTATGACTATCCGCAATGGAAATATTCTTCAACCAACTCCATCATTTCGATGGGTTTATCTTGAATATCGCTGCGTAGAGTGGAATCGTTATAAGTACGTAGTTTGGTAATGATACCATCTATCATGGCCGGACTGAATACATTGTATTTTTCGAAGAACGAGCGCTGCTTTTCAAGGCAATCGGCGGATGCGGCACAGCTATCCGGCAATTGGGCCAAAGTTTTTAGTTTGCCGGCATTTTCCTCCTTGTGTATATTGACATTTACATAAGTTTTTTCGGCTATTGCCAGTGCATCCTGTATCTCAAAACCATGGCGGCAAGCTACGGCCAGTCCGGCTATTAACTGATAGATATCTGCCGAACCGTCCGGTGAGCGCATTTCTACGGTTTGTTTTTGTGTGGTGTCATAATTGGCTGGACTTTCCAGCGGATTGGCCAACATACACATATCGGTCTTTGCCGACCACCCTAACGGTACTCTTACTAATACCGAACGATTGCGGTCACCCCAACAAATATTGGTAGGTGCTTCCTGATGTGGCACTAACCGGAAATAAGAAGTCGGATTCGTATTTCCAAAAGCAGTAATGGAAGGTGCCAATTCCATCATACCGGCAACGGGACTGCAAAATATTATACACGACATTGAAGCGGTTGGCAAGTCTTTTCGATGGAGGAAAATCAGAAAATAATCGGTTAATTAACATACCATTTCCGGTAGAGATGTGCTATGATAATCTTGATTTTATAACTTATCCCATGGAGGGGTTCCGACGATGAAAAAATGCAGGCTGCTTTTGGCGGCGGGGCTGCTGATGTTTCTGACCGGCTGTTTTTCCCAGTCGGTGGAGGAATTCTACGCGCCTCCCAAGGCGCCCGACGATTATCTGAAGCTGGACAATGAGATCAACAAGGTGCTCACGCAAGGGGGCGAGTACGCCGCGCCCCTCAGCGGGGAGCTGACCCAGAAGGTGCAGCTTCAGGATTTGGACGGAAACAGCAGTCATCCTGGCAGGCGACAATACTGCCACCATCCAGCTCCAGGATTTGGACGGGGATGGCGTACAGGAGGCTATTGCCTTTTTCCGGGTGAGTGCGGATGAGCGGCCGCTGAAGATCTACATCTACCGCCAAGTGGGGGAGAACTACGAGGTGGCGGCCGTGATTGAGGGCTCAGGAAATGCGATTGACTCCATCTACTATGAGAACCTTGACGACAGCCCCTCCAAGGAGCTCATCGTGGACTGGGAGACAGCGGGGCAGAGGCACTCCCTGGCGGCTTACTCCATCGACCGTTATGAGGTGCTTGAGTTGATGCGCACCGACCACGCCGGCTTCCAGATTTATGACGTTGACGGGGATGGACAGAAG
>ENA-ORTP01003355-ORTP01003355.1-human-gut-metagenome-genome-assembly--contig:-NODE-3355-length-11093-cov-4.341366_pt1 | contig 11093 bp, 10 predicted proteins | sample MGYA00241913_ERZ509190 | MGnify/ENA primary metagenome ERZ509190 (study PRJEB26280, sample SAMEA2338839) | human gut metagenome | biome: human gut; feature: human-associated habitat; material: faeces...
TACCCTGTTTATGAGAGTAAAGTCTGGATGATAAAGATAATCGCCAAGAAGAGGGCAGCCTATATGCTGCATGTGTACCCGGATCTGATGGGTACGGCCGGTTTCCAGATTGCACCGCACCAGACTGACGGCGCCGTTTGCGCTTTGCAGACAGCGGTAATGCGTCACCGCATGCTTGCCGCCGTTTTCGACCAGCGCCATTTTCTTGCGATCAAAACGGCTGCGGGCGATATTACCCGTAATCGTTCCTTCCGCCGGTTCCGGACGGCCGAAAACCACGGCGTAATAAGTGCGCTCGATGCTGTGCTCAAAAAACTGGGCCGCCAGCCCCTGATGGGCAAAATCGTTTTTGGCAACCGCCAAAAGCCCGCTGGTATCCTTGTCGATCCGGTGGACGATGCCCGGCCGCTTCACCCCGCCGACGCCGGAAAGATTATCGCGGCAGTGATAAAGCAGCGCATTGACCAGCGTTCCGTGATATACGCCCGGCGCCGGGTGAACGGTCATTCCCGCCGGCTTGTTGACGACGATCAGGTCGTCGTCTTCAAAAACCACGTCGAGCGGAATGTTTTCCGCCGCCGGTTCGGCTTCTTCCGCCGGCGGCACGAAAACGGCGAAACTGTCGCCCGAACGCACTTTGAAGTCCTTGTCGGCGACAATGTTATCGTCCAGACTGACGCAGCCGCCGGCAATCAGTTTCTGCAAACGGGCGCGCGACATGGCGGGAACCGTTTCCCGCAAAAAAAGGTCCAAACGCATCCCCGCCTGCCCGTCGGCGGCCGGCAAAGTGAAAAATATGCTGTTGTCGTCCATATTCATGTTTGCGAAAATAAAATTTATGTTATATAATCTCCGATGTATACAGGTTATTTGCCAAATTGCAAGGATTTAAGTTCATGCTGAAACTCAAGATACTGAAAGCGGTCGTTTTCATTCTGACTTTCCTGCTGATTTTCGGCATTGTCGTCCTTGCCTCCCGCTTAAGCGGCGGACTTAAAAAGAAAACGGCGGCCCGCCCCGTTTCCGTCGCCCTCGGCGAACCCGAAGGCTCCGAGATCGGCGCCGTCGCCGCGGCGGGAAATAACCTGTACATTCCGGTAAAAGGCGGCGGCCGGCCGGACCGGGTAATTATTTTTGACACGGAAACATACCGGACAATTTCCACCATCAACATCAACTGAGGTTAAAATGAGCGAAGATTCCGAAGACATCATCAAAAAACTGACCGAAGACGTTCCCGACGGCAAGGCAACCTTTCCCGCCGACGAAGATGACGAATTTAACCTGCTGCTTGATAATTTCATCCAGTCGGAACTAAAAAACATCGAGGAAGAAAAAAACAACACGCGGATTATGCTGGAAGAGCCGGAACCGCAGCCGATCAAACAAAACGCCAGCGACGACGAAGTGGCCGACGCGCTTGAACTGGCCGAACAAAAGCTCTACACCGCCTACCGCAATTACGTCGACTCAATCCAGGCGATTGCCGATGCCCACGGCCTGGAAGCCCCGGTTTTCCACATCAAGGCGCAGGTTCTGTATCCGCGCTATACCCCGAGCCTCGGCAACCTGATCAGCATTGACGTTCTTCAGGGCTGGGACACGATGTTCGAGTCTTTCCCAGACGACGTCGTCAAAATCAAACCCAACGCCACCGACGAAGAGCTGCTGGATTTTGCCGAACAGCATACCGACGAGAACCTGCAAATGGCCGTCGTGTCCTACGTGGAAATCCTGTTTGAAATCGAAGGCTGCGAAATCGCTTACGAAAAACGTCTGCTGGAATACGAACACCGCAAGATCGAAGAAGAAATCATTGAAGAACACCGCAAACGCGGCGAACGCGCGCGCAAATACGTTGACGCCATCGAAAAGAAAAAGTTTCCGATCAATGCCGAACGGCTGGTTCACGGCTATTTCAAAGTGGCCGGCAAAGACCCGGAAGGCTCGTTTCAGGCGCTGACCACCAACCCGGCGATTTTTGCCCCGATCGAAATTGACAAAATCAAGCCGAAGTTTTTCGGACTGATTAAGCCCACCCCCCGCGACGGCCTGATTTTCAACAGAAAAATCGGCGATTTCCTGAAAAAACTGAAAGTCTAGACAAGCCGCGGATTACAGAAAAATATAGACAAAACGAAAAAACAATGCTATTATTTTGACAAAGAGCGGATTTGATTTTAAATCTTAGGATTAAAGAGGACCCAGAAGATGGCAGAACAAAAAAACAACTCTCAGGTTTCGGCAGCACCGCAGACGGAAACGCGGTCACCGGCGTCGCAGACGACAAACGGCGCGGCCGGCAATGCCGCGCAAAGCGGCAAGCCTGCCGTCAGCGTCAACCAAAGCAAATCGGACAGACTGGCGGAAATCAACGAGCAGCTTAAAAGCGACGTTTTGAGCATAGATCAGCGTGCCAAACTGGAACAGGAAAAGAAGGATCTCGAAAACGACGCTCAGGGCGTAACCAACGAGAAAAAAGACAACGACATCAAGCGGGACGAACCGGATCCCAAGAAGTTCGCCGAAGAAGACATCATCAAATACATGTACAACAAATGGCTGATCGAGTTTTTCTGCTGGACCGGCGGAAAAATCGAGAAAGCCGCCGGTTCTGCCTATGACAAACTGGAACGCAGAATGCTCGACAAGTTTGCCCAGTATCGGGCGGACAAACTAAAAGCCAAAAACTCCAACGCGTACAAGACTTACAAAACCGTTGACGCATTGAAGAAAAAAGCCGGCGAAAACATCAAACGACGCGATAAGGAACAGCTTAAAAAAGTCCATGAACTGGCTACCATCATCGGCGAAGGAAAAATGACCGGGAAATCGGCCGGAGAGGTACAGAAACTGGCCGATTACATGGGAATTTCGAAGGAAGAGGCTCAAAGAAATCCGCAAATACAAAATATCATGCAGAGTTCGCTGAAATATGCCGAAAGCAAAGAAAACTTATGCAAAACGCTCGGCATTTCGGTTGAGGAGGCACAAAAAGACCCGAAACTGATCGGCAAAAAACTGCGCGAGTTGAAAAAAGACAAAGAAAATACGGAAAAATTCAAGTTGGCCAACCAACAATACAAAAATACCGTAGAAGCGCAAAAAGAAATGTGCAAAGTCGGCGCCCGCTTCGCTCAGCAGGAAGGAAGAAAAATTTATTTCAACTCCCTTGTCGACCAGGCGGCGATTAACATGGCGGAAGCGCAGATGCTCGACAAAGTCGCCCGCAACGGTTCCGCCTTTGAAGGCAAAGACCTCACGGAAACGTTCAAAAGCATGTCCGAGCAAAACCGTCTGGCCTTAAACGAAGCCACCTCCAACGAACGGGCAAACTATGTCAAAGGCCAAAACCTGAAAACAATCTACCCGGTTTCCGGCATGGCTCCCGTTCAGGTAAATCTGCCCGGCACAATCGAACGCTACAACAACATGTCCCGGCAGGCTTCCGATGCCGCCGTTTCCAACATCGCCTGGTTTAGAATCGCGGAAATGGGAAAACAGCCGCGTCCGAACCGCACATTGAACAATCTGGAAAAAATGGTGGAAGAACAGCGCCGCAAGCATCAGCCGCCGACGGAAGAAAAACAGCAGGAAGCAGAGCAAACGGCAGCGGAAGAGAAGAAGCAGCGCGAGGAAGAGCTGAAGAATCCGCCGCGGGAAGACGCTCCCCAAACACCTCCGCCGCACAACATGTGCGAGGAAGCCGCCGACAACCAAACCGTTGACAAACAACACCAGAACAGACGCTCTTCCTTTGAAGAAGAAAAAAGCGCGTTGACGGTGCGGGAAGCTCAGCATGCCCAAAGAGGCAGTTTTCTGTTGTCGCGCATTAACCAGATCAAATACCAAAAACAGCAGGAATTGATCGCCGAAGGCCGGAAAAACAACTTCCAGGGTTGGAAGTATATGCCCCGCGGACAAGAGATGTAACCATGAAGAAGCTTGCCAAATATCTGCGGCTGCTTCTGATTCTTGTCGGATGGACAGTTTTTTACCTTTGGATCATCGGCCTGATCATGAATTATTTTTGGCATTTCAACATTTTTGAAAAACGCTACTGGCTGATCATCAGCGAGTTCTGGAGTGCCGGCGGAGTCATTGACCAGCCGTCGGAATACATGTTCCTGCTGATGCTTGTTCTGATTGTCCCCGGCTGGTTCTGGGGCTTCAGGAAAGCCAGACAATTATCTTACGTCAAAATTATTTTCTTCCCCGTGTTTTGGTACCATGACTACATCAGCCGCAAATATGCCGGCCAACCGTCGCATATCGTGCTGAAAAACATGGGCGGCGGCAAAATCAAAAAACAAACGCCGCAGCAGATGATGGAAGAGATGATCTCCAGCCGGATGCCTCAGGCAAAAGAAAAAAAGGATCTCAACTCCAGCAAAATCCGCAGCAATTTTGAGCAGAAAAACCGCAAATTCCACGAAAAAATGGAATCGGGCGACAGCTGACCGGAGGATGTAAAACACTTGTTAACCATCTTTCGCTTACAATGGCTAAAAACTTTATGGAGATTTAATTGAAGCCCTTACTGATACTGACCAGAATCATTATTGTCGGCCTGTTGTGGAGTGTTTTCTTCATGGAAAGCATACGGGTAATCATGCTCCGCAACTGGCATTTTGACATTCTCAACATGGAGCACTGGCAGATCGCTTGGGACCTGTGGCTCAACTCCTGGGTCATCTCCGAACCGAAAGAATGGGCGTTTGTCCTCATCATCATTTCGTTTATTCCGCTGTGGTTTACCGGCTGGATCGCCTTAAGCCTCGTTTCCTGGGGAAAAGTCGTCTGGTTTATTCTCACCCTGCCGTGGAAGCTGTTCAAAAACTTTTTCTACAAACCGGTCAAAATCATTACCACCAACACCGGCGTAACTCCGATCAAAAAGAAAAAGTCTTATAAAGAGATCCGCCCGCGGGCCGTCCGCTCCGCCCTGACAACGGAACGCAGCGAACTGGCGCCGTCGCCGATCAGCATTCCCGCCGTCACCCCGACCCTGGTTACGCCGAAAATGACGCCGGCGGCCAAACCGGCGGCAGCGGTCGAAAGCAAGCCGGCGCCGAAAAACTTTGAACATGCCCTGTTTAAATTCGACGACAACTTCGACGATTTGGACTTTGACATCGATTCTTTTGAAGTCGAAAGCAAAAAAGCGCCGGAAAAACCGGCTCCCTCGCCGGCCAAAACGACCAGAAGCCAAAGCCGCGACGAAGATTACGACTACGATTCCCCGCGTGAACGCAGAGAACGCAAAGACAATCGCGGACGCGAAGAAAACCGGCGGGAACGCGACGACGAAAGACGACGCGAGCGCGACTATGACCGCCGCGACGACAGAAGGGACGACAGACGCGAAGACGATCGCCGGCGCGACCGCGACGGCGAAAAACGCGATGACCGGAGAGACAAGGAGCGCCGTGACGAAAGAAGGGACGACCGGCGCGAAGAACGTGCCCGCGACCGTGACGGAGAACGCAGAAAAGAACGAGCTCCCGCCGCGGCTCAGGTTCCCGCCCGCCAGCCGAGCGGTTCCTGCCTCGACATCATAAAACAAAAAGGCTATGAAGTCATCAGCCGGGTCACCATCAAAAATACGGTTATCGACTATGTCGGCGTGTCAGGCGACCGCATCTGCCTGTGCATGCTCGACCGCGAACCGGGCGACTGGCTGGCCGACGAAGAACGCTTTAACGACGAGGAGCCGCTGTGGTTTTCGGAAAGTTCGCACCGGATTTCCCCAGTCCGCAAAATAGACTTGGCAAAACAGGCCCTGCTTGATAAACTGGACAATGCGGAAATGAATTTTGTCGTCGACGCTTTCGTCGTCGTCCAGATCGGCAACATCATCAATGCCGAAGACATGTTCGAAATTTGGGACGAACTGAACGTCAACGTCACCCGTATCGACCGCGGCACACCGAAGGAAATCAAACTGTTTGCCCGGACGCTTTCCGAGGCCGAAAAAACAATTCCCGCATCAAAACTGGACAAGGTCATGAAATTAATCCGCAGCATGAGTTGAGAGGTAAGATAAATGGGATTACAAAAAAGAGGAGAAGAATGGGAAGAATATGACCACGCCGTGCAATGGATGTCGCTCACCGTCATCATCACGCTTCTGGTCACCATCTTTCTGGCGGTCATTTCCATGCCGCTCGGCTATGTCATCGGCAACGGCATTTCCAAAGAGTCGATGGACAACGTCGGCAAATTCATGGGCATGATCTTCAACGATCCGTCATACCTGTTCTCGCGCTATTGGAACTGGATGCGCCAGATCGGCAATTACCACGGACCGTTCAGCTTTTCGCTGTGGCTGCCGGTGCTGCCGATTCTCTCGCTGCCGATCGGCCTGATCATCGGTGCCGTTACCAACCCCTACCGCTTCCAGTCCAACATCCACGGTTCCGGCCGTATCGCTACTTTAAAAGATATCAAGGCAATGAAGCTGCTGGACGGTTTTTGCATGGTTATCGGCAAATTCAAAGGCTATTATCTGAAACTGCCGGAAACCCTTTCCACTCTGTGCTGCGCACCTCCGGGTACCGGTAAAACCGCCGGGGTGGTTATTCCTACCATTTTCAATTCCAAGGGCTTAAGCCTGGTCATCAACGACCCGAAGCCGGAACTGTGTTTCACCACCTCGGGCGCCCGCGCCAAAGAAGGACCGGTTTTCATCATCAACTGGGGTGCCGAAGACAACCCGGCCGAGGGTCTGTATTATCCGAGCTGGAACCCGCTGTCGCCGACGGCTCTGCCGGCACAGGGACCGGGACGCGACATGTATATCGATTCCATGTGCAACATTCTGGTGGAAGACCCCAAAGGCGGCGCCGACCCGCACTGGTCGCAGACCGGCCGTGCCGCCTTGACCGGCTTCATCCACTTCATCGCCTCCAAATGCGAAAAAGCCCGCGCCAACGACTACTTTATCGGCCGGGTTTATGAAGGCAAACTGGACGAAGAAGACAAACAGGTGCTGGAAGGTTACTACGAAGACATCAAAATGCACAACCCGGCGGCCGTCCGCGCCATCAGCGACCTGCGCAACAACAATCTGACGGTAGAAAACTACGTGCCGATCGGCACCTGGGATCTGCTGCCGGAAAAATGGGTCGGCAGGGAAGCCTGCATCGCCATGATCATGGAATGGCTGACCGAAGCGCAGATCAAGCAGGGACAGGAAATCAAACGCCGCCTGGCCGAAGGCGACCAGATGGCGGCAATGGCCGACCCGATGCGTGATCTGCTGGACGCCGCGATTGAAGAATCGCGCAAATACGGATATTCGCAGCGCGCCTATACCGAACTTTCCACGTTAAGCAACATGCCGGACAAGGAACGCGGTTCGGTTATGTCGACGGCGTTTGCCGGCATCGGCGTATTCAAAAACTCGGCGGTTGTTTCCCGGACCAGTTTCTCCGACCTGCAGTTCAAAGACCTGCGCGGTATGAAAGACCCCATCACCGGCGAATGGAAACCGATTTCGGTTTATCTGTCGATCAACCAGGTAGACGCCCGCGCTCTGGGCGTAATCAGCGGCATTTTCATTGAGTTGATGTCGTCATACCTGATCTCCAACCCGCCGAACTATGTCAACGCCACCGACGGAAAAATGGGACCGTTCCCCGCTCTGTTCGTTCTGGACGAGTTTCCGCAGATGCCGAAACTGAAGGCCGTTATCGACGGACCGGCGGTCGGCCGCGGACAAAAAGTGTCATACCTCCTGATCGGACAAGACCTGGGTCAGATTTCGGGCAAATACGGAAAAGACGACCTGGAAACGGTTATTTCCACCACCGCCTGCAAAGTCATCTTGTCGCAGAACAACGAACAGACGGCGCAGCGCTTTTCCAAAATGGTGGGCAACAAAACCGTCCAGACTTCGTCCTATTCCAAGCAGGAAGGCTTTTCCAAACAGGCCAACCCGTTCTCGAAAAACGTCAACTATCAGCTGCAGGGCGTTTCGGTCATCACCACTTCCCAGCTGCTGAGTTTGCCGATGTTAAAACAGGTTGTTCTCTACCAAAGCTATATTGACCGGCCGATCATTGCGGATTCCCCGCGTTATTATCTGGATCCGAAAATGCGTGCCCTGTCAAAACTGCCGGCGGCGCCGAACGTTCCCGAGTGGATCGTGGCTCAGCGCGAAGACATCAACGACAACATGCTCGAAAAGCTCGGCCTCGGCGAAGAAGAGGCATAAGAGAAAACCCCGGGAAACCGGGGTTTTTCCATAAGCGCTTTTTAAGAGCGGCATTTTTCGGACAGGGAAACGAAAACCGGCGTCACCGCCAGCCGCCGGATGCAAAAATTCGAAGAAAAGCCGGCAAGTCCGATCAGCCCTCTCAGTTGTAAATGTCGTCCAACATTTTCAGCAGCCGCACGGCGTTGTCGTTTTTAACCGAATAGTAAATGGCCTGCGCCTGCCGCCTGGTATCGACGATGCCGGCCGACCGCAGAACCGCCAGATGCTGCGACAGAGCGGACTGGCTGAGACCGATGATTTTTTCCAGGTCGCCGACTTTTTGTTCGCCTTCGCGGAGAATATACATCACTTCCAGGCGTTTTTTGTTACCCAATGCCTTCAGCAGTTTCGACCCCTGAGTCACAGCCGGATTTTCCATTGTTTTATCCTCCTTCATGTCTAGCGGATTATAGAGATATCGGTTATGCAATGTATTTAGTATTGAAATTTGAAAATTAAACTAATAATATTATTTATTATTAATACAAGGAGTAAACAAATGTCAGCAGAAGACAACGGCGAATTAAGCTTTGAAGAGGCGCTTTCCCGCCTGGAAGCCATCGTCCGCGAACTGGAAGCCGGAAGAATCAAACTGGACGACGCCGTCAACGCGTACGAACAGGCGGTCGGCCTGAAAAACTTTTGCGAAAAGAAACTTCAGGAAGCCAAATTGAAAATCGAAAAAATAGTCGTTGCCCCCGACGGCACGCCTTCGCTGACCCCGCTGGACAAGAACGATGACTGAAAACGACATTAAAGATGTCTTAAAACAATACGCCGCCCGCTTCAACCGGGAAATCGACCGCTTTTTTCCCTTTCCCGAAGGCGACGAAAAACGCGTAAGCGAAGCGATGCACTACTCGCTCACCCGCGGCGGAAAACGCCTGCGTCCGTTTCTCACCTACGAAACGGCGGGACTTTTCGGCATTGATTTCGAACAATCCCTGAACGTCGCCATGGCGCTGGAAATGCTGCACACCTACTCCCTCATCCATGACGACCTGCCGGCCATGGACGACGACGACCTGCGCCGGGGCTTTCCGACCTGCCACAAACAGTTTGACGAAGCCACCGCCATCATTGCCGGCGACGGTCTTCTGACCTATGCCTTTGAAATACTCAGCCGTCCATCGACAGCCGCCAATCCCGCCGTCCGCTGTTACCTGATCGAAATGCTGGCCAACGCGGCAGGCGCCTTCAACGGCATGGTCGCCGGGCAAATGCTTGATCTGATCGGCGCCGCCTACAGCGTCAAAGACAACGACAAGGAAGACCTGATCCGCCATATCGAAGAGATGAAAACCGGCCGCCTGCTGCGCTATGCGGTGGAAGCCGGCGCCGCTCTCGGCGGTGCGGACGAAGAGCAGACAAAAGCGCTGATCAGCTATTCGCGCCGGATCGGCATCGCCTTTCAGATTGCCGACGACATTTTGGACGTTACCGGCGATGAGAGAACCATGGGCAAAACCCTGCACAAGGACGAAAAGCAAAACAAGCTCACTTTCGTCAGCCTCTACGGACTGGAAAACGCCCGGCGGATCGCCGCCGAACTGACGGCCGCCGCGCGCGAAGACGTCGCCGTCTTCGGCAGCCACGCCCGGAATCTGCAAAACCTGGCCTCTTATATTATTGAACGCCAACATTGAAGGAGAACCCGGAAAATGAAAAAACTGCTGACCCTCGCCGTTTTCTTCTCTGCTTTCGCTTCCGCCGCTTTTGCCCAGGTGGAATTTGAACAGATAAAAAGCCGCACTCAGGAAAAACTGCACGTTACCGGTTTTTTCGACTATTATCCTTTCGGACAATACGAAAACAACGTCTATTCCGGCGTTTTCAAATCCTTTATCGAATATTTTTCCGACTACTTTCTTTGTTTTCATTTGCTTCTTTTCCTCCGTATTAACGTTTATTGTCCAGCATCTCAGCAACTTTTTTCTGCTGTGACGGGTATAGATGCCCATAAGTGTTCAATGTCATCTGAATATCTTTGTGCCCCAGCCTTTCCTTGATAATCAATGGCTCTACCCCTTGATAAATAAGATAAGCCACATGACTGTGCCGGATATCATGCACTCTGATTGGTTTTACACCAGTCAATGCTTCATATTTTTTGAGACGTTTCTGCAGTGTTCTCGCCACAATCGGGAACAACCGCTGATCTTCCGGAAATCCATAATGCTTCTTTGCATACTCCTGTACCTCTTCCTTAAGAAAATTGGGAATATCAATAGTACGGACCGAATTTTCTGTTTTTGGAGTATCAATCACATCTCTTTTCTTGATCCGGTTATAGGTCTTATTGATATGCAGGAGATTTCCACTCATATCAAAATCCGAAAGACTCAATGCTAGAAGCTCTCCTTCCCTAATTCCTGTCCAGAACAGAATTTCAAATATCAGATAATCTTCACTCCCCGGCTCAATCCCGGCGATAAATCTGTCATATTCTGCTTTCGTCCAGAACTCCAGCTTATTTGCATCCGATTTCCCCATCTTTTTTACTTTCTTACATGGATTTTCCTTCAGATTGTAAATTTTCTGTGCATGATTAAACAGTGCATTTAACTGATTCTGGATCATACGCTCATAAGTCTTGCTGTATCCTTTTTCCTGAATGGCATTCTGCCACTGGATAATCTCTGCCGGTGTAATTTCATTCATTTTTCTTGTTCCAAAATATGGAACAATGTGCTTGTTCATCATGTGCTGCTTATTACGGATTGAATTTTCTTTCAGTTCATTCTTTTTATCTTCAAAATAGACTTGAATAAAACTGTTCATCTCCATTTTCATATCCGCTGCAGTCTTTCTTATGAATTCCTTTTCATAATTC
>ENA-ORTP01003362-ORTP01003362.1-human-gut-metagenome-genome-assembly--contig:-NODE-3362-length-11068-cov-2.953146_pt1 | contig 11068 bp, 10 predicted proteins | sample MGYA00241913_ERZ509190 | MGnify/ENA primary metagenome ERZ509190 (study PRJEB26280, sample SAMEA2338839) | human gut metagenome | biome: human gut; feature: human-associated habitat; material: faeces...
AGGCTTCCGCCACCAGCCCTTCGTATTCCGCCGCCTTCACCGGGTCGCTGCGCAGCTGCCCGATGGTATTGTCATAATAGGCCGTTTCCACATTATAAGCGCAGTTTAAAATATATTTCCGCCAGATTTCCACCTGAATCTCTTCTACCGCTTCATGATCAATATCCGCTTCCCGTAAGAGAGCCGAAACCTCCTTCACCTTCTGCTTTTCTTCTTCATCGGCATTTTGTATGCCTATGCACAGACGGGCAAAATCTCCCTGCTGTGTAATTGAATAATCTGCATTGGCAAAGGCGACAATGTAAATCAGCGCATCAACCACCGTACCCTTGTCCATACTCTTCCGGACACGCTCTCCGGGATTGACCCCGTTCATGACCGGAATGATCACGGTATGCTCTCCCACTGCCGGCTTCATCTCCCGGCAGACTTCCTCCAGAGAATAGTTTTTCACACAGACGAAGATATAATCCTGCATCTCCATCTCTGCCACCGGAACGACTTTTTCCGGTCTGATGTTCCGTTCTCCATGATAATCACTGTGAAGAACCAGTCCTTTTTCTTCCAGAGCTTCTTTTCGTTTTCCTCTCGCTGCCAGAGTAAGATGCGGGCAGACCGTTCCCAGCATTCCTGCCAGATAGCCGCCCACACCGCCGACGCCGACAACCGCTACTTTTTTATCCTTCGCCATACTGCCCATTTTCTGTCTCCTTATTCCATACTGTATTCCATAGATCGCTTCCTCTGGTCTTCTTCCCGGGACAGCGTCAACACTTTCTGTCCCTGCAAAAAATTTTTCAGAAAATTTCACGGAGAAATACTGTAAAAATATGCGGCTAACTGGGCGCGGCCGGAAAACCGTTCTTCCTTCAGCAGTTTCTCTACTTCTTTCTTACTGTAAAATCCAGGTTCTATCCATTCATCTGCTTCCGTATGGTCGCTGATTTCCCCGTCCACCTGAGCAAAAACCACCCAGGCAGATGAATCACTGAGATCTGGCGAAGCATAGGATGGCGGCAGAATTTTCTCAATTTTCACCAAAGAAAGACCCGTCTCTTCATACAGTTCTCTGGCTGCACATTCTTCCACCGCCTCGCCTTCGTCAATATGCCCGGCGGGCATATTATAGACAAAATGGTTTACCCCCATACGAAACTCTTTGCAAAGAAGGAGTTTTCCCTCCTTACCTCCGATAATCACGACCCCGGAAACACTTTCTCCAAGCTGCTCCGGATGGTCGTAATCAAAATTACTGACGGTCTCATAAATCTTTTCACCGCCTTCTGTATTGGTGTAATGCAGCGTATAGTTTTTTAAATATTGACTGTTCCTGGTTTTTTTCATGGAATTTAATACCGGAATCCTCTTCATGTTTATTCCCCTTTTTCGCTTTCTTCCCCTTCCCGGTGAAAGAAAATATTCTTTTGATAGGTTTCCTCATCTAACATGGAATGATACAGCGTTTCCATGGCTCTTTTCGCTTTTTCTCCCTGATCCTGTCCCCCGATGGTCATGATTTCATAAACAACGGAAAATACATCGCCTTTTACTCCCGCCATTCTGGCTCCGTTACGCAGATAAAACCGGATTCTTCTTTCCTGCAGCGCATGCTCTTTTTCATCTTCTGCATTCGGTTCTTCCACTTCCAGAAAAATCGTCCGGCCTTCTCCCAGATTTTCTTTCATCAACGCAAGGATTTCACTTCCTCTTCCTTTTCCCCGCAGGCTTTCCATCACGGCAAAATAGTCCAGCAGGAGCGTGTCGCCTTCCTGAAACAACAAGGTATAAGCCATCAGCTTTCCTTCTTCGTAATAGCCATATGGCAGATATTTTTTTTCGTTAAATGCTTTTTCCACAATGGCGAAAGGTTTAACTTCCGCCGGGGGAAAATGTTGCTGCAAGCATCCCGTATATACATCATGAAATTCTTCTAAATCCATCAAACGCTGTTCTAACATGATTCTACTCCTTCTACTTTTCTTTACTTCTTTCTCTTCTTTTCAGGTTAATGCCGTCCGCCGGCTCCTCCATGCCCATCGCTGCCGCCGATTTCTCCACCGCCGCCGGCGTCATGATTTCTTTCTATTCTGGTTCTGGTCACATGGGAACGAAGAAAAATATCCTGCTTCCGGTTAACCTTCATTCCTCTTTTTGGCACATAGGTATATTGGTTGGTGGTGACCTCTCCTTTATTTTTCATGAGGTTCACGCCGGCAAACACCGCCGTCAAAACCAATGCGCCCGCCAGAAGCCACCAGGTTTTTACATGGAAATGGAAAAGATGGAGATTTTGCATTTCTGCCGCCGTCTCTTCCATCATGGTCTTATATGCTTTATATGGCGTGGAATTAACCGTCTCATTGGTTCGGTCAATGATATATTTCACCGTCCGGTCATCCAGTTTTTCTTTTGCCTTCCCGGTTGTGCACATCCAGCAGTATCCGGTGGCCCAGTTATCCACATAAATGATCCCATCTCCGTTGGGCTTATCCCAGCCAAACTGATTTTCCTCATAATACTTCTGGGCAAAATCCCGGATCTCCGTGTAGTCGTCAAGAGAGGGCTCGCGAATGGTCAGCAAAACCATATCCGCTCCGGTGATTTTTTCTTTTTTTGCTATGAGGGCCTGTAAATCCTTTTCCTGCTGTGCATTGAGCACTTTTGCCTCGTCAAAAACTCTTTGTGTGGTCGTACACTGCGTATTTGTTCTTTCTTCCTTCGATGCCATTATCCCCTGAAACACTCCGTATTTCAGTCCTGCGCCGCCAAGACCCAAAAGAAGGCTCAGTGTCACCATGACCAGCACAAATTTCCGATATGTCTTATTCATTACAGCACCTCCAGAAAATAAAACAATGTTTTAAGAAAAATGAACAGCAGGGCAAAAACACCCGCGCTCATTCCCACCATGCGCATCCGGTCAATGGGCGGAGCGCCGATGACTTTTCCCGTCTGCCCGTTGACATAAAACGGATATTCTTTTCCATTATATCGATAAATATACTTCCAGACCGGTAAAAGGGCGAAACGGGCCTGTTCCAGATGATTGTTTTTTTCTTCCGTAAATGTCCGGACCAGAGCATATCCTGCATTCTGTTCTTCCATATACCGGGCGGAAAAAGCATTGATTTTTTCTTCCGCCCTCGGTCGTACTTCCTCGCTGGTCTCTCCATAAGTTTCTGCCTGAAAGCCGGACAAAAACTCTGGCGTAAAGTCACCCAGTTCCTGATAATTATAAGGCTCCAGAAGATCCATCATTCCATCTTCCAGAGAAATCGCCGCATCCACAGGAATTTTTTCATAATCAATCTCCAGATCGCGAACCAGTCGATATACCCGTGTTTCTGTACATTCCTCATCGCCTTCCGTCCACGTCCGGATTTTTTCTCCCTCTCCTTCAAAATGAAGCTGACTGTGAAAATCATACATCCAGAAAGGAACATACAGTCCTTCCATTTTTTCCACGCTGGAAGCCGAACAGAAGTTGGACGGTAAAAAAACTTTGCCGGCAAATGCTTTTTTCAGATGTTCCGCCGCCTGATGTTTATCCAGACAAAACGGCAGAAGAAGCTGCGGATGTTCTCCGTCTTCCATCCGATCTTCCAGAATATGAAACGTCTGGCAATAAGGACAACGGCAGGCAAGGGTATGCTCTTCTGTCTCGATCTCCCCGCCGCAGTTGCCGCAGATATGGTGTTCCTGCTGCGGCATCTTCTGCTGCGATTCTTCGCTGCCGCAGCTTTCACAGATCATCTTCTTTTTTTCCGGGTGATACAGCACATTGCCACCACAATTTTTACACCGATAAAACATAAACTCCTCCTCGGATAACATATATCCTGTTTTCCGGCATAAGGTTAACTAAGATCTTTCCGCCAGGACCCATGGCTTGCTCAGAACCCATGGCTTAATAATGGAGGTTTTCCTTGAAAAAAATCCTGTTTTCCCTATGCTTCTTTCTTTTGTTCTTTCTCTGCCCCTATCATACCATAAATTCGCTGGCTGCGGAAACTCCTTCCGGTCTTTATGCCAAAGCAGCCATTCTCCTGGACGGAGAAAATCAACGTGTTCTTTTTGGCAAGAAAGAAAAAACAAAGCTTCCCATGGCCAGCACCACCAAAATCATGACCTGCCTTTACACACTGGAACACGGAAATCTTAATGATGTGGTTACCTTTTCCAAAACAGCCGCCTCCGCCCCCAAAGTACATCTGGGCGCCCGGGAGGGCAGTCAGTTTCTTCTCTCCGATCTTCTCTATGCCCTCATGCTGGAATCTTATAACGACGCTGCCGTAGCCATCGCTGAACATATTGGCGGTTCCGTGGAAGCCTTTTGTCAGGCCATGACGGAAGAAGCCCGGGACTTCGGCTGTTATCAGACTTCTTTCGCAACGCCCAACGGACTGGACAGCCCGAAACATTATACCACCTGCTATGATCTGGCTATTTTAACCAGCCATGCGCTGGCCAACCCGGAATTTCGCAAAATTATCCGGGAACCGTCTTATTCCATCCGGGAGATGACCGGGGGACAGACCTGGAATCTCCAGAATAAAGACGCCTTTCTCTCTTCCTATCCGGGAGCCATCGGCGTGAAAACCGGTTTCACCAACAAAGCAGGCTATTGTTTTGTCGGCGCTGTGGAAACCGGGGACCGCCTTCTTATTTCTGTCGTTCTTGGCAGCGGCTGGCCGCCAAACCGCAGCTATAAATGGACGGATACCCGCAAGCTCATGGATTATGGACAGAAAAATTTTACCGAAAAAACGATTTCCCTTGCACAAAATATTCCTTCGGCTCTCCCGGTTACCCTTGGTCAAAAAACCCGTTGTTCCCTGCTCGCGCCTTCCAGCGTACGGCTGCTTCTTGGTCAGAACGAGAAGATCGAAGTCACCACGGATGTTCCCTCCATGCTGACGGCGCCCCTTCGCCGGGGCGACTGTATCGGTACGGTGACGCTCTCCATTGACGGTGAAGTCTATCGAAAATATCCGGTACATGCCGATACTTCCATACAAAAAATAAACTATCCGTTTTGTTTCCGAAAAATGAGCGCCCTTTTTTTCCTCGGACAATAAGGGCGTTTCTCCCCTTCCCTTTCTTCCAAAAGTAAAGAGAGACTGGCACACCGCTGTCGCTGTGCCAATCCCTCCTGTTTCTTTTTGCTTCTTCTGATGACCTAACGGCCGATCAGGGTATTGTAAAGTTCTTCGTAACGTTTCTTGGATACGCTCCAGGACAGGTCTTTTTTCATTCCCCGTTTAACCATGTTATCCCAGAGTTTCTTCTGTTCGAAGTAAATATATTTACTGTAGTTGATGGTATTGACCATATCATCCCCATTGTAATTGGTGAAGGAGAAACCATCGCCGGTATTCTCAAATTCATTTAATGGCTCTACCGTATCTTTCAGTCCGCCGGTTTCACGGACAATCGGCACGGTTCCATAATGGAAGGCAATGATCTGGGTCAGACCACAAGGTTCAAACTGGGACGGCATCAGGAATGCGTCTGCCGCCGCATAGAGTTTGTGTGCCAGATCATCCGAATACAGAATATTGGCAGAGACTTTTCCCGGATTACAATAAGCATAATAACGGAACATATCCTCATACCGCTGTTCTCCTGTACCGATAACCACAAGCTGTGTATTATCATCAATAATCCGATCCATACCATACTGAATCAGGTCAAGGCCTTTCTGGTCGGTCAGTCTGGAAATCAGACCAATCATATACTTATCCGGGTTAACTTCAAGGCCCAGATATTCCTGTAAAGCAGCTTTGTTCGCCGCTTTTCCCTTCTTATAGGAACGCTGGTCAAAATTCGTAAACAGCGCCTTATCTTTCTTTGGATCGTATAAGCTGTAATCAATACCGTTGACGATACCGAACAGGCTCTGGTTTCTGGCGCTTAACAGACCGTTCAATCCTTCTCCATAATAATCGGTCTGAATCTCCTGCGCGTAGGTATTGCTTACGGTGGTAATATAATCCGCATAAACAATACCGCCTTTTAACATATTGGCATCTTTCTTAAACTCCAGTTTATCCGGAGTAAACAGGTAATCCGGCAGACCGGAAATGCCTTTAATGGTCTTAATATCCCAAACTCCCTGAAAACGGAGATTGTGAATGGTCATGATCGTTTTAATGCCCCAGAAAAACGGGTTGGAAGCAAACTCCGTTTTTAAATATACCGGAATAAATCCTGTCTGCCAGTCATGGCAGTGAATAAGATCCGGTTTAAAATCAACGATAGGGAGAATAGATAATACTGCTTTACTGAAAAATATGAATCTCTCCACATCGGTTCTTGTATCCGCATATGGTTTTTCTGCGCCGAAATAATCCAGATTATCAATGAAATAATAAGTAATTCCATTATATTCATATTTCATAATGCCCACATGGGTATGCGGCACCATCGGGCCTGTTCCCATATAAAAATGCGTCACATACTGGAAATTATTCCGGTATTCATCAGGAATACCCCGGTAGTTCGGCATAACGACTCTGACGTCCCATTCATTTTTGTCAAACTCTTTTGGCAACGCACCGACAACGTCTGCAAGTCCGCCTGTTTTCATAAAGGGAACACATTCAGACGCAGCAAATAAAATCCTTTTCATAGTAATCCTCCTCGAAAAAAATGTTTCGTTCCTTCATCTCGTTTCTTCCTTCGATAAAAGACGTATTATGTAATAATTGTACACCACTTTCCCTTTAATTACTACGATAATTTTGCAGATATTCTTTTAAAAATGCAAGAAGAACTTTCATTTCTTCATCGGTTCCTATGGTGATCCGTAAGTAGTTATCGATTCTTTCTTTAGGGAAATAACGCACATAAATCTTTTCTTCTCTGGCCGCCTCAAAAATCGCCTTTGCCGGTACAGCAGCGTGGGTAACAAAAAGGAAATTGGCCTGCGAATCCGGGAAAGAAAATCCCAGTTTACGCATCTCTTCTTTAAACCATTCTCTTGTCTGGATAATTTTTTCCACCGTTTCCCGGAAATAGGCTTTCTCTTTCAGGGAAGCGGTTCCCAGGATAAGGGAAGGCTGATTCATGGTATACGAATTAAACGAGTATTTCACATTCTGCAATGCCCGGATCAGTTTTTCTGCTCCCAGAGCATAACCGATACGCATGCCTGCCATGGAACGGGACTTGGAGAAAGTCTGCACCACCAGAAGATTATCATATTCTTCCAGGAGACACCGGGCGCTCACTCCACCGAAATCAATATAGGCTTCGTCAACAATGACGACAACGTCCTGATTGTGCGCAAGAATATCCCGGATCGTATCCACAGGCATGCACAGCCCTGTCGGCGCATTGGGATTAGGGAAGATCACCCCTCCGTTTTCCCCGTAATAGTCTTCCGGACAAATCTGAAAATGCGCATCCAACGGTCTTTTCTTATACGGAATCCGAAACAGATCCGCCCATACGTCATAAAAGGAATAGGTGACATCCGGGAAAAAAATCGGTTTTTCGCTGTTAAAAAAAGTCATAAATGCCATGGCCAGCACATCGTCAGAGCCTACGCCGACAAAAACCTGCTCTTTTTTCAGTCCCTGATCGTCTGCAATGGCTTCCACCAGCATGGAAGCAGCCGGATCCGGATATAACCGTAAATCCTTTATCTCCTCCCTTTTCTTTTCCACACCGGGAGCCGGCGGGTAAGGGTTTTCGTTGGTATTCAGTTTAATTACCGATGGATCGTCCGGCTGTTCACCGGGAACATAAGGTACTACCTGACGGATATATTTTTCCCATGCGTTCATTATCCCTGCATCTCCTGTAATTTACTCAGCTTCGCTGCCTGATCTGCCGCGGTCAGGCTGTCAATAATTTCATCCAGATCTCCATTTAAAATATTTTCCAGTCGATGCAGCGTTAATTTGATACGGTGATCGGTCACGCGGCCCTGTGGAAAGTTATAGGTACGGATCTTTTCTGCACGGTCGCCGGTACCGATCTGACTTTTACGCAGCTCCGCTTCCGCATCGTGCGCCTTTGCACATTCCAGTTCATAAAGTCTTGCCCGCAGTACCTTGATGGCCTTGTCTTTATTTTTCAACTGAGATTTTTCATCCTGACAGGAAATGACGATTCCTGTCGGAATATGGGTAAGACGTACCGCCGAGTCGGTCGTGTTGACGCACTGTCCGCCATTTCCTGAAGCTCGGAACACATCAAACCGGCAGTCATTCATATCCAACTGTACATCCACCTCTTCGGCCTCCGGCATAATGGCTACGGTGATCGTTGAAGTGTGGATACGTCCGCCGGACTCTGTGGCAGGAATACGCTGCACACGGTGCACGCCGCTTTCATATTTTAAACGGGAATAGGCTCCCTGCCCATTGATCATAAAGGATACTTCCTTAAATCCCCCGATACCATTTTCATTGACGTCGATAAATTCCGTTTTCCAGCGTTTAGATTCTGCGTAGGATTTATACATACGATAGATTTCCGCAGCGAATAACGCCGCCTCATCCCCGCCGGCTCCGGCACGGATTTCCACGATAACGTTTTTATCATCGTTAGGATCTTTCGGCAGAAGAAGAATCTTGAGCTCATCTTCGCATCTGGCTACAGCTGCCTTAGCTTCGGATAATTCTTCTTTTAACATCTCCCGCATTTCTTCGTCATTTTCCACTTCCAGCATTTCCACACTGTCTTCAATGGTCTGCTTTGCCTCTTTATATTCGTTGTATTTTTCCACGATCGGCGTCAGTTCATTTTGTTCCTTCATGAGATTTCTGAATCTTGCCTGATCATTGACAACATCCGGCTCACTGAGCTCTTCCATTACTTCTTCCATTCTTTTGACCAGATCTTCCAGTCTGTCAAACATGGCGTACCTCCTTATCCTTATGGTTAGATTATGATGATTCTGTTCCTTTTGTTACTTTTTTCTTCCCACAGCGATCCTGTCCAGACCAGCCAGGTCTTTTCTGATCTCTGTCTCTACAAATCCTCCGTCACGAAGCAGGGTCAGCAGATCTTCTCCCTGCTCCTGACCGATTTCAAACATCAGCCATCCGCCTGCATGCAGGTATTCTCCGGCCGCATTGATAATTTTCCGGTAGAAATACAGCCCGTCCGCAGCGCCGTCCAGCGCCATCCACGGTTCGTGCTCCTGCACCTCCGGCATCAGTTCCCCAATGACCGCCGTTGGAATATAAGGCGGGTTTGCGATAAGATAATCAAATTTTCCTTCTATTGAAGAAAAGAGATCTCCCTGTTTCAACAAAACCTCCGCACCAAGCGTCCGGGCATTTTCTTCGGCCACAGCCAGTGCGTCGGCAGACAGATCCGATAAAACCACTTCCGTTTCCGGACAAAGCAGCTTAATGCTGATGCCGATACATCCGCTGCCGGTACAAAGATCCAGAACCCGCAGCGGTTTTTCCTTTTTTTCCCGCTGAATCTGTGCCACGGCCAGTTCCACCAGACATTCGGTGTCCTGCCGGGGGATCAGCACTCTCTCGTCAACCTTAAAGGCATATCCCATAAAGGCGCAGGTTCCCATCAGGTATTGCAGCGGCACTCTTTTTTCTCTTTTGGCCAGCATTTCCTCCAGCCGCTTATATTGTTTTACAGGGACGTCCCGGTCAGGATCCATGAAAAACTCTCCCCGGTCCACACCCAGGATCCATTCCAGAAACACCCAGGATTCATAGTCAAAGTCTTCAATCCCTGCTTTTTTCAGCCTGTCTTTTATTTCCTCGCGGAGCTTCCGTCTTGTCATTCCTGCTCATCCTCCAATTCCCCTCTTCGCATAGCGGCAAGATATTCTCTCCAGTCAAACACACCTTCCACCGAAGCGATGGCTACTTCCAGCATCTCTTCATCCGGTTCTCTTGTGGTCAGATATTGCAGACACATGCCCGGTTTACTGAGGAAATTCACCACCGGCGAGTCGCTCTTTCCTGCCAGTCGGATAAATTCGTAGGAGATCCCGGCGATCAGTGGTACCAGCAATATCCGAAACAATAATTTTAAGGCAATCTGATCCACACGGATAAACAAAAAAACAATAATGCTGACGATCATCACGATCAGCATAAAACTGGTCCCGCAGCGTTTATGCAGACGGGAATATTTTTGAATATTTTCCGGAGTCAGGTCTTCTCCATGTTCCAGACAGTTAATGGTTTTATGCTCTGCCCCATGGTACATCAATACCCTTCTGATGTCTTCCATTCTGGAGATCAGCGCCACATAAAGAAGAAAGATCCCTACACGGATCACTCCTTCGATCAGGGTGCGAACCGTATAAGAAGGAATCCAGCCTTTCAGCAGTCCGGAAAGAAAAAAAGGAAGAAGCATGAAAATTCCTACGGCCAACACCACGGAAAGAACCATGGTCAGTCCCATCAGGACAGACTCCAGTTTATCCCCAAAAACCCGGGTGAGCATCTTTTCCATTTTTCCCGGTTCTCCTGTTTCCTCCTCATAAAAAGAGGACGACCAGGCCAGAGTTTTCATTCCCACATACAGGGATTCGCCAAAGGTAATGATTCCCCGGATAATCGGTATACGACAAAAGGTATATCTGCCGCCCAGATTTTCATATTTTCCTTTTTTTACCTGAATCTGATGATCCGGTTTGCGAACGGCTACGGCATACTGTTCATGATTTTTCATCATAATGCCTTCCATGACCGCCTGTCCGCCTATACTTGTTTTCTTCAAACTCATTCCTCCATTCGCTCTGCTTTCCTGTCTCTTTGCCAACGACGGCCTTTCCGGAAAATATCCTTTCCGCCGCAGTGCGATTCTTGCGGAGCGTTGTTTGTCTGCCAGGATATATTTTTCCTGGGAAACGAGAAAGCGACGACGCTTAAATCACGATATATGCATCATGATACCAGCGCCGCCGCCTCTAAAAAAACCATATGGTTATTAATTCTGAGTCATGCCATACTTACGATTGAACTTGTCAATACGTCCACGAGCCTGAGCAGCTTTCTGCTGTCCTGTGTAAAATGAATGACATTTAGAACAAATTTCTACATGGATATCATCTTTAGTAGAACCTGTAACAAAT
>ENA-ORTP01003368-ORTP01003368.1-human-gut-metagenome-genome-assembly--contig:-NODE-3368-length-11045-cov-2.540400_pt1 | contig 11045 bp, 8 predicted proteins | sample MGYA00241913_ERZ509190 | MGnify/ENA primary metagenome ERZ509190 (study PRJEB26280, sample SAMEA2338839) | human gut metagenome | biome: human gut; feature: human-associated habitat; material: faeces...
GTGGACTTACGGGAAAAGGGGTGATCCTGGGAGTCATTGATTCAGGAATTGATTATCTTCACCTGGATTTCAGAAATGAAGACGGCAGTACCCGGATTTTGTATCTGTGGGATCAGGACCAGGGACAGGTCTATGACAGAGAGGATATAAACCGGGCGCTGAAAGCATATGGGGAACAAAATGACAGGAGAGCGGCTCTTAACATAGTGCCTTCTGTGGATGTCAGCGGCCACGGCACCGCAGCGGCAGCCATAGCTGCGGGAAACGGACGGGAAAGTGATGGAGTTTACCGGGGAGTGGCCTATGAAAGCGAGCTTATTGCAGTAAAGCTGGGAACTTCTCCCAAGGACAGTTTTCCCAGAACCACTCAGCTTATGGAAGGCCTGGATTTTATATTAAAGAGAGCCATTCTGCTTGAGCGCCCGGTGGCTGTTAATGTCAGCTTTGGAAATACCTATGGTTCCCATGACGGAACCAGCCTCCTGGAAACCTTTATGAATGAAGCCTCCAATTACAGCCGAAATGTAATTGTCACAGGTACGGGAAACGAAGGAGCGTCAGCAGGCCACATGGCGGGACAGCTTGTCATTGGAGAAAGGGAAAGGATTGAGCTGTCTGTAGCTCCCTTTGAGACCAGTTTCAGTGTACAGCTCTGGAAGTCCTATGCAGATCAGTTTTCCATTCTCCTTACAGCGCCTGATGGACGGAGCCTGGGGCCGATTGAAGAACGGCTGGGGCCTCAAAGACTGGAAAATGGAAATACACGTATTCTGATCTATTATGGAAAGCCCAGTCCCTACAGCCGGGCTCAGGAGGTTTACTTTGATTTTATTCCTTTGAAGGATTACACCGACAGCGGGATCTGGACCTTTCAGCTGACACCAATAGAGCTTGTCACAGGCCATTATGATTTCTGGCTTCCTTCAGGCCGGATTTTAAATCCCTCCACCCGTTTTCTTCGTCCGGTGCCGGAGACAACACTTACGATTCCTTCCACAGCATCAGGGGTTATTTCTGTAGGAGCATATAATGATTCAAATCTGGCATATGCGGATTTTTCCGGCCGTGGCTTTACCAGGCAGACCAGGCAGGTAAAGCCGGATCTGGCTGCTCCCGGAGTCGATATCATCACCGCAAAAGCAGGAGGGGGATATGAAGCGGTGACAGGAACCTCCTTTGCAGCCCCATTTGTCACGGGGAGCGCGGCGCTTTTGATGCAGTGGGGCATTGTAGACGGAAACGACCCCTTTCTTTATGGGGAAAAGGTAAAGGCCTACCTCATCCGCGGCGCCCGCCATCTTCCCGGTTATACAGAATGGCCGAATGAGAGGGTGGGGTATGGGGCACTGTGCGTGGAGGAGAGTATACCGAAATGATTTTTTTCTTTTTGTGAAAGAAAGAATTGAATTGACCTGTCTTTTACAAGTATAATATCATTATAAGCCTGTTTGTTATTTGTACTTTTATGAGAGAGGTGAAGAAAAAATGGCAAATCTTATGACAGATTAATTGCTGCCGGATATTCTGTACAGGAAGCGAAAGAAAAGATTGGCGCTGTTGTAATAGAAGAGATTTACGATGTCATGAAGGAAAATCAACCATATGATGAGCAAAGATATGCCGGTGCATTAGAAAATATGGTACGGCAGTGTATTGACTATGAAGATACACATGAAATTCTGACAGAATGGAACAAATGGGATAATCTGGTTCAGGAAGGATATGAGACCCTCGTTGATCAAAATTTCGAAAAAATGATTCCGTTATGGTGGAAAACATGGGAAATTTTTCAGAAAATTGTTAAAACGGCAGAATATAAAATAGGCATTAGTGGACTTATGGAATCTCAGGACTATGAATATCCAATAGATGCATGGCTGCAGGATATGGAAATGGAACTGGGAAATGCAGGTGAACACGAAAAGCGTGTAGAATTTTGCCGGAGAATCCTGGAAATGCTGGACTGGAGCTTTGATGATGGCAGTAATTTTAAATCCGCAATCGGGGAAGAGTTATATGCAGAAGGAAAAGCGGAACAGGGGAGAACGTGGTTTGAAGACTGGCTAAAGGAGGAACCGCATAACCAGAATGCTCTGAATGTCTGGAGCTGGTGTATTCAGGAAGAAAAAGGAGCAGAAGAAGCCTATAAAATTATTCGCAGGGAAGTTATAGGTGTCGCATATACGTTTAAAAATGAACTCCTATTCGGGCGGGCGAAATTACTGGCAGAAAAACTGGGAAAATCAGAAGATCTGGAATGGATAAAGTCACAACTGGAGACTTTTTCAAAGGCGGTTGAAAAAGCTGATCTTATATCCAAACGATCCCTGCCCCTGCGGCAGTGGGAAAAAATACAAGAAATGCTGTGGAAGAAAACAGTAAGGGAGATTTTTTAAGATGACCGAAGAAGATATAAAAAATTTATCGAAAAAAGAATTGCAGGACATCATTTTTAAAGTACAGAAATTATTGTCAGATAAACAGAAAAAGGAATTCCAGAAGATAGTTAAAGAGGCTGGAATACAGCCTGGGAATAAGAAATCACAGGCAGCGTTAGTGAGAATGTCGGATGATTTTGTGAATGAGAAAATGATACAAATACAGAATTGGAAGGATCAGATTGATGAAGGGGAGCTTTACCTTGATACAGAAGAGTATGAAGACTACTCCAGCGGATACTGGGAAGCAGACTGGATTACAGAGTATTATGATAATCAGGGAATCGGCGATAAGATCATGTCTATGATTCGGTTTGCGGAGGATTGTGTCGATGACAGACGGTATCAGGAAGCAAATGAGATATATGAATGGCTGTGGCAAATGTCTGTTTCTACAGACAGTGAGTACGAAGACTACGTGGATCTGGAAATGCTGGAAGAAAATAATCTGATACATACAGACATGAAACATCTGGCGCTGCTGACTTTATATGCGGATTATCAGGTGCTGCCGGCAAAGGAGCGCGCTAGGGATATCTATCTATATTTTTCCAGCAGTGCATTTACAAAATTACATTTGGAAGAAATGTTCCATGTCGGAAGAGAAGAACTGGAGGAAACAGAACAGTTCTGGGAAGACTGGTTTACCCTGGGAATCTTGGATTACATTGATATGTTTGAGGGTACTATGAATGCAGGCTTAAAAACATTTATCATAGATACCTATAAGGCTCAGGTGGAGAAGCTTAAGGAGCTTCAGGATCTCAAAACCGGACTGTGGCATACGGTTCTCACAGACCCGGACAGCTATGTGGAAACCTCAGGTACTGCAGCGATTACAGCGGGGATTCTCAAGGAGATCCTCTGCGGCATGCTGGATGATTCCTATCTTCCATGCGCTGTAAAGGCCATTCGGGGAATTTTAGACCGTATTGATTCAGACGGAACGGTTCTTGAAGTGTCCGGAGGCACAGGAATGGGGATGGATGCAGAACATTACAAAAATATCCTGATTGCTCCTATGGCATATGGACAGTCTCTTACCATACTGGCCCTGGCAGAAGCATTGAACGTTTAAACCGGAGTTTACAGGCAGATGAATACAGGAACCCAAGGGCTTCCTGATTGCGAAAGCACAGGCAGTATGGTAAAATGAAGGCAGTTATTTCAAAATATCAGGAGGTCGTTTCATGCTTGCGTATACCTATGTGGAAAAGGGAAAATTTAAACTTCTTGACAAACCGGTTCCAAAACTTTCAGATGCAAGAGATGCGATTGTGCGTGTTACCATGTCCAGCATCTGCAGCAGTGATCTTCATATCAAGCACGGTTCTGTACCCCGGGCAGTTCCGGGAATTACAGTGGGCCATGAGATGGTGGGAATCGTGGAAGAAACAGGAAAAGATGTAACCGGGGTAAAGCCGGGAGACAGGGTAACGGTAAATGTGGAAACGTTTTGCGGAACCTGTTTTTTCTGTCAAAATGGATATGTAAACAACTGTACCGATCCAAACGGCGGCTGGGCCCTGGGATGCCGGATCGACGGCGGGCAGGCAGAATATGTGCGTGTTCCCTATGCGGATCAGGGATTAAATAAAATTCCGGATGAGGTCAGTGATGAGCAGGCTCTTTTTGTGGGGGATGTGCTGGCGACCGGCTTCTGGGCAGCCAGAATATCAGAAATTACAGAAGAAGACACCGTGCTGATCATTGGCGGCGGCCCCACAGGCATCTGTACCCTGCTGTGCGTGATGTTAAAGAAGCCGGAAAAGATTCTGCTCTGTGAACAGGATGAAGACAGACGCCGTTTTATAAAGGAGCATTATCCAGAGGTAATTATCCTTTCTCCAGAGCAGATCCGGGAAGCGGTAAAGAGAGAAAGCCGCCATGGAGGGGCCGATGTGGTTTTAGAGGTAGCAGGGACAGAGGATACCTTCCGCATGGCCTGGGAGTGTGCCCGCCCCAATGGAGTTGTAACAATAGTGGCTCTCTATGACAAGCCTCAGGTATTGCCTCTTCCTGAAATGTATGGGAAAAATCTGACCTTTAAAACCGGCGGCGTAGATGGCTGTGACTGTGAGGAAATTCTTTCGCTGATCCGGGAGGGGAAGATTGATACCACACCATTAATTACACACCGGTTTGCTCTGTCAGAGATTGACGCTGCCTATGATGTGTTTGAAAACCGCAAAGATCATGTGATCAAGGCAGCGGTAGTGCCGGACAGGCAGATGTAGGGGAAAAGCCGCGCTGTTCATTCAAATACATTTGTGATATAATAAGAGCATCGACTGCAAAAAGACGCAGCCGGTGCTTTTGTTTACAGATCAGGCAGATATAAGAGAAAAGAGGTGCGGAATGAATGTTAGAGAGTCATTAGAGGCCCTGGAGGAACAGACCTTAAGTCCATATGCTTCCTTTTCTTCCCGGACGAGAGGAAGGGATCATGCAGAACCGCTCTGTGATATACGGCCGGAGTATCAGAGAGACAGGGATCGGATCCTCCACTGTAAGGCATTCCGCAGGCTGAAGCATAAAACCCAGGTGTTTTTGGCGCCGGAGGGAGATCATTACCGCACCCGGCTGACGCATACTCTGGAGGTATCCCAGATTGCCAGAACCATTGCCAAGTCTCTGCGTCTGAATGAAAGCCTCACAGAGGCCATTGCCTTAGGACACGATCTGGGCCATACGCCCTTTGGACATTCGGGAGAAGCTGTTTTAGATCAGATTTGCGAGGATGGCTTTACCCATTACGAACAGAGCGTCCGCATCGTAGAGGTTCTGGAAAAAGATGGAAAGGGTCTTAATTTAACCTGGGAAGTCCGGGACGGGATTTTAAATCACCGGACCGCAGGCCATCCATCCACGCTGGAGGGTGCCATTGTCCGGCTGTCGGATAAGATTGCCTATATCAATCACGATATTGATGATGCGATCCGTGCCCGTATGTTTGCAGAAGAGGGGCTCCCAAAGGAGTATACGGATGTTCTTGGAAACAGTGTGCGGGAACGGTTGAACCGTATGATACGGGATCTTATTTTAAACAGTATGGATCAGCCTCAGATTATCATGTCTTCAGATATGGAGGAGGCGATGAAGGGCCTGCGCCGGTGGATGTTTGAACATGTATATAGAAATGACATTCCAAAGGCAGAAGAAAGCAAGGCCCAGGAGATGATCGCCAGACTGTATGAATATTATATGAAGCATGCGGACCGTCTTCCCATGGAGTATATTCTTTTAATGGTAAATGGGGAGAAAAAGTCCCGGGTGGTCTGCGACTATATTGCGGGAATGAGTGACATTTATGCCATTGACCGGTTTGAGGCGCTGTTTGTGCCTAAACGGTGGAATGTATACTAAAACAAGTCGGAAGGGAGAAGATGCATGTACTATCCGGATGAAGTCATAGAAGAAGTGAGAATGAAAAATGACATCGTGGATGTGATCTCAGGATATGTAAAACTGCAGAAAAAAGGAGCTAACTATTTCGGACTGTGCCCGTTTCACAATGAAAAATCGCCTTCCTTTTCCGTTTCTCCGGGCAAGCAGATGTACTACTGCTTTGGCTGCGGGGCGGGCGGAAATGTGCTTACCTTTGTGATGGAATACGAAAACTATACCTTTCAGGAGGCGCTTACCGCTCTGGCAGACCGGGCCGGGGTCAGTCTCCCCAAGATGGAGTACAGCAAAGAGGCCAGAGAACAGGCAGAGTTTCGCTCCAGGCTCCTTGAGGTAAACAAGCTGGCTGCCAATTATTTTTATTATCAGTTGAAGCAGCCCCAGGGAAAGGCCGGATATGAGTATTTTAAGGAAAAGCGCGGGCTTACGGATGAGACCATCCTGCGCTTTGGTTTGGGCTATTCCAATAAGACCAGTGATGACCTGTACCGGTTTTTAAGGGAAAAGGGCTATGAGGACAGCTTTTTAAAGGAAACAGGCCTTGTGACCGTAGAAGAACGCGGCGGCAGGGACAAGTTCTGGAACCGTGTCATGTTTCCCATTATGGATGTAAATAACCGTGTGATCGGCTTTGGAGGCCGTGTGATGGGAGAAGGGGAGCCAAAGTATCTAAACTCTCCGGAAACCAGGCTCTTTGATAAAAGCCGCAGCCTTTACGGCTTAAATTATGCCAGAACCACTAGGGAGAAGTTTATGCTGATCTGCGAGGGTTATCTGGATGTGATCTCTTTGCATCAGGCCGGTTTTACCAATGCAGTGGCCTCTCTTGGGACTGCCTTTACCAGTCAGCATGCGGGGATTTTGAAGCGGTATACGGATCAGGTGATCTTAACCTATGACAGCGATGGAGCCGGTGTAAAAGCAGCCTTAAGAGCCATACCTATTCTCAGGGAAGCAGGGCTTTCAGCCAGAATTTTAAATATGAGCCCCTGTAAGGATCCGGATGAATTTATCAAACAGATGGGGCCGGATGCGTTCAGAAAGCGGATTTTGGAGGCGAAAAACAGCTTCCTGTTTGAGATTGATGTGCTGAAACGGCAGTATGCGCTGGATGATCCGGAGCAGAAAACGAAGTTTTATCAGGAAACAGCCAGAAAGCTGCTCCAGTTCGGGGAACCCCTGGAACGGGACAATTATCTTCAGGCAGTAGCCAGAGAGCATATGATTAAAGAGGAGGAGCTGCGCCAGCTGGTAAACCGTATGGGTATGAAACTTGGATTAAAGGCAGGCGACAGCTACAGAGAGGATGCGGGAGGACGCGGCTACAGAGAAACTGCGCCGGATGAAGGTGCTTCTTTTGGAGGTGCGTTGGAAGGCCGGACAGGAAATGCGAATGGAACAAAATCCCGCCGCCGTCCGGACAGAGAAGACGGGATACGCCGTTCCCAGCGTCTGCTTTTGACCTGGCTGATCGAGGATCCCTCTCTGTTTGATAAGATCCGGGGGATCATAAATGCGGATGACTTTGTAGAGGAGCTGTATCATCAGGTGGCGGTGATGGTCTTTGAAGGCCACGAGCAGGGCAGTTTAAATCCGGCTGCGATCCTCAGCCGTTTTATCAATGATGATGATCAGTACAGAGAGGTGGCGGCTCTCTTTAATGCCAGCCTGAAGGAGTCTTTAAGCAATGAAGAGCAGAAAAAAGCGTTTGCAGAAACCGTTTTAAAGGTGCGCAGACACAGTCTTGATACGGCCAGCCGCAATGCAAAGGATATTGCCCAGCTGCAGGAGATCATAAAGCAGCAGGCAGCCTTAAAGCAGGTTCACATCTCTCTTGATTAACACAGAAAAACAGGATACGAACAGGAACATGAATATGACAGATTATACAGCAAATTTTGCCCCCCGCCTTTCTGAGCGTCTCAAACTGGTGGCATCCTTTGTGCCGCAGGACAGCCGGATCGCAGACATCGGCACAGATCACGGCTTTGTCCCAATTTATCTGGCAAAGGAAGGCCGCATAAAGAGCGCCCTTGCCATGGATGTGCGGACAGGCCCTCTGGAACGGGCGGAAGCTCACATAAAGGAGGCGGGAATTTCAGATATCCCTATAAGCACCCGTTTAAGCGACGGATTAAAAGAGTTAAAGCCCCAAGAGGCAGACACGGTGATCATCGCCGGAATGGGAGGCGAATTGGAGATAAAGATCCTGCAGGAGGGAAGGCATCTATGGAGCACGATCCGGCGTTTTATCCTTTCGCCTCAGTCAGATCTTGAAAAGGTACGCCGCTTCCTTTCAGAAGAGGGGTTTCTCATTGAAAAAGAGGCCATGCTCCGGGAGGAAGGAAAATACTATACGGTTATGAGCGTGGTGCGGGGAGCTATGGTTTATAACAGGACCATTGAATACCGCTATGGAAAATACCTTCTTGAACAGAAGGAACCCGTTTTAAAAGAATATTTGAAAAAGGAGGAGGAACGGGTCTTGGCGATTCTTGCATCGCTTCCCGCAAAAGAGGAAGGGGAGCTTACGCAGGGACAGAAAAAAGCCAGGCAGTCCCTCTTAGAAGAATTATCACAGATCCGGGAGGCAGAATATGAAGTGCAGTGACATCATAAAGATATTACAGGAAACGGCTCCGGAAAGCTGCGCCTGCGATTGGGATAATCCCGGTCTGTTAGCGGGAAGAAGCGATAAGGAGGTAAAAAAGATATACATTGCCCTGGATGCCACGGATGAGGTTGTAGATGCAGCCATTCGTGAAAAGGCGGATCTTCTTCTTACCCATCATCCCCTTATTTTCCGTCCTGTTAAGAAGGTAAATGACCAGAATTTTATTACAAGGCGGCTGGTGCGGCTGATCCAGGCAGATATTTCCCTGTATGCCATGCATACAAATTTTGACGCCGCGCCTGAGGGAATGGCAGCTCTGGCAGCAGAGCGGCTGGATATAAGGGAAATACGTCCTTTAGAGTGTATGGGGGAGATGAAAGAAAATGGAACATCCGTCCTCTACGGAATCGGGGCTGTGGGCAGCCTTTATGAGCCTATGACGGTGAACGGTCTGGCGGAGAAGGTAAAGAAAGCTTTTGATCTTCCTTTTGTGCTGGTTTACGGGCCGGGACTGATGGACAAGGAAGTGAAAAGGGTAGCTCTCTGTCCCGGCTCCGGATCAAGCGTTATTGAGCAGGCGGTTTTGGCAGGAGCCGATGTTTTGATCACCGGTGATATCGGCCATCATCCGGGAATTGACGCGGCAGCCAGGGGACTTGCCGTCATTGACGGAGGCCATTACGGGCTGGAGCATATTTTTATCCAGCATATGGCTGAGGTTCTGCGGGAAAAACTAAAAGGTGAGGCAGCGCTTGTTCTGGCAGAGCCGGCCTGGCCGTCCGTTCTTTTATAGGAAAGCGGCAGCTGCTTATAGCGGCAGCAGAAAATCAGAAGTGGTGAGGTAAGCATATGGTACGGGTGAAAATTGGAACAGACATAAGAGAATATCCTCAGGGAACGACCTGGGCGCAGGTGGCAGAAGAGTATCAGAGTGGTTTTGAACATGATATTTTGCTGGTACAGATTGGTGGAAAGCTCCAGGAACTTCACAAGACCGTCAGGGACGGCAGTCTGCGCTTTATCACTGCAGAGGAAAAGCCGGGAATGTCTGCCTATCAGCGCAGCGCTACCCTGCTGATGCTAAAGGCCCTCTATGCAGTGGCCGGGGCAGAACGGGTGGAAAAGGTGATCGTGGATTTTTCCGTAGGAAAGGGGTTTTTCGTAGAGGCAAGAGGCGCATTTACTGTGGACGATGGTTTTTTGGAGCAGGTAAAGGCAAAAATGGAAGAATATGTAAATCGGAAAATTCCCATCCAAAAGCGCAGTGTATCCACGGATGATGCGATCGAGCTGTTTCACGATCATCATATGTATGATAAAGAGCGGCTGTTCCGTTACCGCCGTGTCTCCCGTGTGAACATGTACAGCATTGACGGCTTTGAGGATTACTATTACGGGTATATGGTGCCGGATACGGGATATCTGAAATATTTTGATTTAAAGCGGTATCAGTATGGCTTTGTCCTCCTTCTTCCGACAATGGGAAAACCAAAAGAACTGCCTGAGTTTGTACCCCAGGATAAGCTGTTTGCCACGCTGGCCGAGTCCGCCTGGTGGGGCAGGGGAACGGATCTGGAGACCGTAGGAGCTTTAAATGATACCATCGCCGCAGGAGGGATGGCTCATCTGATTTTAATTCAGGAGGCGCTTCAGGAAAAGAAGATCGCGGAGATCGCGGCGCAGATCGCGGAGAAGAAAACTGCGAAATTTGTTATGATCGCAGGCCCGTCCTCTTCTGGAAAGACCACCTTTTCCCATCGTTTGTCTATTCAGCTTGAGGCTGCCGGGCTGCGTCCCCATCCCATTGCGGTAGACAATTACTTTGTAAACCGGGCAGACAGTCCAAGGGATGCGGAGGGAAATTATGACTATGAGAGCATTAAATGCCTGGATGTAGAGCAGTTTAACCGGGATATGACGGCTCTGATGGCAGGAGAACGGGTAGAACTTCCGTATTATAATTTCAAAAAGGGCATACGGGAGTATAAGGGTGATTTTCTGCAGCTGGGAAAGGACGATATCCTTGTGATCGAGGGCATCCACTGCCTCAATGACGAGCTGTCCTATGCGCTTCCGAGAGAAAGCAAATTTAAGATTTATATCAGTGCATTAACCCAGTTAAATATTGACGAGCATAATCGTATTCCCACTACAGACGGACGTCTGCTGCGCCGTATGATCCGGGATGCAAGGACAAGGGAAACTTCTGCCCGGGATACCATTCGTATGTGGCCGTCTGTGCGAAAAGGAGAAGAGGAAAACATTTTCCCATATCAGGAAGAGGCAGATGCTATGTTTAATTCAGCTCTGATCTATGAACTGGCTGTGTTAAAGCAGTATGTGGAACCATTGCTTTTTGGTATTCCAAAAAACTGTCCGGAATATACAGAGGCAAAGCGTCTCCTTAAATTCCTGGATTATTTTATCGGTGTCAGCAGCGAAGATATACCGAAAAACTCTATTTTAAGGGAATTTATCGGCGGAAGCTGTCTGGATGTGTAGTTTGTGAGTGTGGAATCTGGAAGACTAAAGGCTGCATGGGGTGAAATTGGGACTTAGTTCAATAGGGTCCGAAAGGTCTCCTCCAT
>ENA-ORTP01003376-ORTP01003376.1-human-gut-metagenome-genome-assembly--contig:-NODE-3376-length-11019-cov-25.268150_pt1 | contig 11019 bp, 7 predicted proteins | sample MGYA00241913_ERZ509190 | MGnify/ENA primary metagenome ERZ509190 (study PRJEB26280, sample SAMEA2338839) | human gut metagenome | biome: human gut; feature: human-associated habitat; material: faeces...
ATCCGAAGTAGTTGTTCACCGCATTACTCAGGTAGGTCGTATTCGTGCCGGATACAAAAAAATATGTATAACACTGACAAACAATGACATAGCAAATTCAGTAGACGAAGTATATCTTATTGCAGAATAGATAGATTCTAAATACTTTTCAAAGTATCCTTTAAAGGATAGAATGCCAATATATATGGACAGAAACAGGTGATTATCCATTAATAGGAAACGGAAAAACTTGTCATAAGCAGAAAAAACAAATCCTTTATTTGCTTTGTTTGTCATTTACTAATATCTTTGTTTTATCATTCATTCTAGAACCGCAACAAAATATGAAATACCCTATTGGAATACAGAGTTTTGACCAAATTCGTGAAGATGGCTATGTATATGTGGATAAGACCGGTTTGATTTACAACTTGGTAACACAAGGCAAGACTTATTTCTTGAGCCGTCCACGCCGTTTTGGCAAAAGCCTGCTGGTAAGTACCCTTGCCTGTTATTTCCAGGGACGCAAAGATTTGTTTGCCGGACTGGAAATCGACGGATTGGAAAAGGACTGGTATGAGTATCCTATCTTCCGTATAGACTTTAATGGAGGACTGTATACACAACCCGGAATTCTGGAGGCTACCATTGAAGGCTATTTAGGGAACTGGGAAGATATTTATGGCAAGAATCCCAATTATACAATCATAGGAACCCGTTTCATTGAAATACTTCGCCGGGCTTATGAACAGACAGGGCGGCGTGCGGTGGTTCTGATTGATGAATATGACAAACCTATTTTGGATGTATTAGATACGGAAGCTTGTTTTTATGATGATTATGGAAAGCAAGTTCTGTTGGAGAACCATAACCGGGAAATATTGAAATCCTTTTATTCTACCTTTAAAGGAGCCGATCAATACTTGAGATTCGTATTGTTGACCGGAGTAACAAAGTTTTCCCAAGTAAGTGTTTTCAGTGGATTTAACCAGCCTAAGGATATCAGTATGGATGAACGGTACGAAGCTTTGTGCGGTATCACCCAGAATGAGCTGGAAGCATTTTTCGAAGAACCCACCATACAGTTGGCTGCTAAATATCAGTACACAGTGAAAGAAATGAAGGAACTTCTCAGACGGCAATATGACGGATATCATTTTGGAGAGAGGATGACCGACATTTACAATCCGTTCAGCATTCTTAATGCTTTTGACAGTATGGCAATTCGTGATTACTGGTTCTCTACAGGTACTCCCACCTATTTGGTTCGTCTGCTGCAACACAGCCGCGAGCAGATAAACGAACTTGCCGGACGTTATTATGTTCCCTCTTTGTTTGTGGATTATAAGGCTGATGTGGAACAGCCTCTACCCATGATTTATCAGAGCGGATATCTCACTATTAAAGAATATAATAGACGTATGGGAACTTATCTGCTCGATTTTCCCAATAATGAGGTGCGTAAAGGGTTCTTGTCCGTATTGGCAGCACATTATTTGAAACCCGGAGGTGGAGAGGTCAACAGCTGGATTATCGATGCTGTTACTTGCCTTGAGCAAGGGAACACCTCCGCTTTTTGTGATTCTCTGACCGCCTTTCTTGCAAGCATCCCGTATGACTCTCACGCTTCCTTGAAGGAATTGGATATGACTGAGAAACATTTCCAATACACTTTTTATCTGATTCTCCGTTTGATAGGAGTTTATTGCCGTGCAATCCATTGTGAGAATCGCCAGAGCTTCGGACGAGTGGACTGCATATTGGAAATGGACGAATATGTTTACATTTTCGAATTCAAGATGGACGGAACAGCAGAGGAGGCTTTACAGCAAATAGCAGAGAAAGGCTATGCCCGATCTTATTTGACCGATAACCGTAAAATAGTCTGTATCGGGGTGAATTTTTCTTCCCTTACACGTACTGTGGAAGAATGGAAGGAAATAATTTACAGGTAAGATTTAGTCATAGTCAGCCTAAAGCGTTAAACAAAAGATTGCCTTCCACTATTTTTTATGGGAATATACCGGTAAGAATGTTCATGCTGTTGCCGGCATAACACATTTAATTTTCATCTTTTTATCATTTTGTTTTTCTTTTTGCTAAGAATGAATTATTTTCGCAGCCGAACACAAGTTTAATTTCTTACCGACAATAAGCAGACATGCTTTAATCCTCGACCAATTCAACTTGTCCTCATTTTAATTTTAACGGATAAGCTGATGTTTTGTCCCTCACTATTATAAAATAAAAGAATGAAAAGATCACTGTATGTATCGCTATTGACGATCATGTACTTCTCTGCCTGCCAAGGTAGTGAGGAGTTAGAGCAATCACAAGAAAAAGAGTACACGGTATCCATTATGGCAAGAATCGGGAAAACAGTTTCCGGGGCACGTTACTTGCAAGATCATGAAAATGCCATCGCTAGTTTTAGTAAAACTGATGATATAGGTGTTTTTATGGACAATGACAGCGCCGTCCGCTGGATATTCGATGGAACTTCCTGGACTACAGAAAAGAGTGTCTTTTGGAAAGATAAAAACCAGGAACATACTTTTTACGCATATTATCCCCACTCCGGTTCCAAAGCCGAAAGTAAGGAAAATATAAAAATGCCTTCTCTCGACAGCCAGAACGGGACTTGGGAAAATATTGACCAATATGACTTTCTAGTAGCATCCAGGAAGCTTTCCTACGATACCGACCTTGGCAATGTGGCCTTTTCGGGCGATTATTCATTTAAGCACGTTTTGTCACTATTAAAGATAAACATAAAGGGTGAAGGAGATATGGCACAGGCCGTTATTGACAAAATCAGACTTGAAGGAAATGGGTTGACGACCCAAGGATACTACTCCTTTGAAACGAACAGCATCACCATCAGCGAAACTCCCAAGGAAACCTTCCAGATTACTCCGTCACACACCATGAACAATCAGGATGTTTCTTTTTATTTTATCCTGAACGGGGGCGAGAATGACGGAAACATTGATCCGAAAGCCGTGAAAAACCATTCTGTTAATCTCACCATTGAATATACCCGTAACAACAAATATTACATAACACGACGAGACGACCTATCTCCGGGCTTATTGTCCGGATGTATTCATAAATACAATATTGTAGTAAAAGACGGAAATGTAATTATAACGGGAGGAAGTATTTCGGGTTGGACTCCGGGAAATGAAGAAGAGGATATAGTTATAAATGGAGAAGAAATAAACCCACAAACAAATAATATGTTATGAATTATAGATTAACCGAATTAAAGGTGCTTCTGTTTCTATTGCTGCTGTCTGCTGTTTCTTGCCAACGCCCGATGTATGATGAAGAAGACGATGAAGACGGAGTCTCGCAAACAAATCTTCCTTTAAAGATATCTGCCAGGTCTAGCGGAGAATCCCAGATTAATTATCCGGCCTATATCTATGCGTTTGCAGAGGACGGCAGCTGTTCTGCTAGTCTGAAAATGACAGATAACGCCCAGATTGAAATGAAGTTACCTCCTGCCCGATATACTATTGTTGCAATAGCCGGTTTAGGAGAGGAATATATCGTTCCGAAAGATCCTAGCCTTGATGATGTAATTGTTATGAAAGAAAATAATAGAAGCTCACGCGCGCTAATGATGGGCACTTCAACTGTGACAATTGCCAATAAGAAAAATATATCTGTTTCTGTAACCCTCTATTATGCTGTATCTTTAGTTAATATCAGTTTGGAAGATATACCGGCAAACGTTAAAAAGGTGAGTTTGCAGATTTCGCCTTTATATTCTTCCCTGTCGTTTACAAGGGAGTATTCCGGCAAAGACAAGAGTACGGAAATTATTTGTGAGTCTGAGCCGGGTGGAATTTGGAGTGCAAAGCCTTTTTATATTTTTCCGGGGAGCGGCTCTCAGACCGTTTTTTCCATAACCTTGGAAGATAATAGTCAGACAAAGACGTTTGGATACACTTTCAAAGGAAAGCCGGAAGCGAACGTGCCATTGAATATCGGGGGTAGCTATTCGGGTGATGTCACGGTAGGGGGCAGTTTGATATCAGGTGAATGGAAGGCTCCGGTAGACATCAAATTCAATTTTGGCGGTGCTGATGAAGGTAATGGCGGTAGTGAGCCGCCTTCCATTAATCCGGATCTTTCCGGGCTACCCGAAATTGGCGGTATCTGGAACGGCGGTATTGTAGCTGGCATAGAGAATGCAAGTTCCACAGGGGCGGATATTTTGTTGATGAGTCTGGATGAGTGGAGTGGATTCACTTCCGATGTGCGGAATATCATACAGGAGGAGGAAGCAGACGGATGGCATCTTCCGACTGAAGAGGAGGCAAAAATATTGCATAAGACGTTCAGCGGATCATCACTGGATGAACTGAATGAAACCATAGAGGGATTAAGAAACGGAGACCCGTTATTGGATATTGAGAAACGGTATGTATATGATCATAACGGGAGCATATATGCATTCGGATTTAAAACCTCATCCAAATTTTTACAGGCGGGGAGTACGGTGAAATACAAAATACGTTTGGTATGCAGCGCTCATTATGATGCCGGATGACCCATTCATATACTAGAAAAGGGCATTCACACTTCTTGACAATATATGCTTGAGAGTGTGAATGCGTCTAATCGACTTCCATACCGGGAATCCCATTTCCATAGATAAATTCTCAATTAATTGAAAGTTAACATTCTACCACCCGGTATACATTTCCCTTGGTGGTATGTACCCGTTCGCCCAGCTGGGGCAGGATACGGCTCAGGCTGTAGGCGGTCATCCCTCTCATGATCGAAGGATGGGCGGCCTTCATGCGTTCAAACAGTTGGGTGGCGGAGAGGCTAAGCACTTCCTGCGGATTGTCCTCTTCTGTAGCAAAGCGAAAGCAAAGGCGGAACACCTCTTCTTCGGGTACATGCTTGTAGAATAAGGCATTATGTTGCTGTATAGTCTGTTCCTCTTCTTTATTGAACCAGCTTCGTTCACCGGATAGAAGTTCTGTTTTAAGCTGGGCGTACAATTGCTTATGCTCTACGGACGTGGTGCAGTCTATGGCGTGCTTCAGACTGACGCAAAGAAAGCGGCGTGAGCCGGTGCGGTCTACCAGCAAATCCTCCCGGTTGCTGGTGCCGATGAACGAGGCAATACGGGGAAGCGATGAAGCGCTGTGTTTGTAAGCCTTGCGGATATTCAGTGCGGAAGCTTGCATCAGGTTCTTCAGCAAAGGCATTTTGGACGCACCTAGTTTGTCGAATTCATCCAGGTTGATTAATCCGTAGGCAGCCAGCTTGGCTTCGGCGGATGCCGGGGAGCTTAGGTCGTAACTTTCCGTGTAGTAGGATTTCAGCCTATCGGGCATCAGCAGGCGGCAGAACGTACTTTTCCCCAATCCCTGGCGACTGCTCACCAGCAGGGGAGCCACACTGTTGGCGCGGTTGTTATCCGGATTGAGCTGCATCCATTGGGCAGAGAGTCCCAGCATCCAACGGTGGAAACCGTTCACCCATACCGGGTCGTCGGACACCCTGCGTGCCAACGCGGACACCCGGTCCGTGCCGTCCCATTCGGGAAGCTGTTCAAAATAGGCAGTAAAGGGATGGTATTCACTGATGCGGCGTGAGCGCACAAAGCGTTGAATGTCCCTGTCCCAACAGTCTATGCCCGTTTCAATAGCCTCCAGACTTAGTGAGTTCATCCATCGTTCGTCCACTTTGGCGTAACGCAGATGAGTATCGGGAATGTTGTTTTCTACACTTGCCACTTCAGTTTCTTCAGTAAGCACATTGAACCGGAAGCGGTAGCGGGAGGTGAGGAAAGCGGTCACTTCCTGCATCAGGGTATGTGATTTCGCCTTCTTGCCAGTATCTTCTGGGGAGGTTGGTCCCGCTTTTTTCTGAACATCTTTTTTCAAGTGAGCGGAATCCTTCTCTGTCTTTTCAGTTGAGACTGTCGGATGTGTCCGAGAATCGTCCATACTCCCCGGCAGGTTATCCTTACCGTTTTCAGTGAGAAGAACCTGTGAGTCGGCCATCTCTTTTACTCCGTCTTCGTCCGACACGATGTAGTGGTAACTGCCCGTGGGAGCATTCCCGTCGGTGCGCGGAGTCCAGTTCAATGCCAGAACTACTTGGCCCTCGCGGATATCCAGCGCCAGACGCACGCCGGGTATAGTCCGGCAAAGCGGCATCAGCCCGTTGAGAGCGGATACGAGATCACGACGCGGTGTTCCGTCAATAGGAACAGGGCTTGACAGGAATTTGCTTCCGAAGAAGACTGTTTTGAGAGTAGCGAATACATTCATGAGTTACTTTTTTAAGTTTGGCAAACTACAAATATACAACATAAAAAGGCGTTTGTCAAGAGGGGGTGGAAATATGGCAGATCTTGGTGCAGGATTCGATGAAACTTGGTGCAAGATTTAATGGAACTTGGGGCAAAATTCAATGGATACAGGGCGCAATACATACGTATGTGTAGGCCGATGCTTGCGTATGTGTGACCCGATGCTTATGTACGTGTGGGCTTACACGTTACTAACATACGAGCTTACACGTTACTAATGTTGGGGCTTATACGTTACTAATGTTATTGTTGAATACGCCTTTATGTTTTTAAAATACACCTTGAGCTTTAAAAAATACGTCTTCAACTTTTAAGAAAACATCTTCAGGCTTTTAAAAAACAACTATACGTTTTTAAAACACGCCAGCTTGTTCAGTGCACAGACTTAGCCTGTTCAGCTTACAGACCTAGTCTGTTCCGTGTATTACTCCCCCACTAATCCGATACGCTCCCTTTTCCCCTCATCCTGTCATCTTATGTAATATGCACAGAAAATCAGCCGGTTAAATCTGAAACCATTTCCCCTCACTTCCATTTCAGCCCGTATCGTTTTATTCCTTCACAAAAAATGTGAAAGAGCAGGCTGAAAGGAGGCTGACAGAGCAATGACAGGAGCCCCTTCATAGCCGGAACGCCTATGGGCAGGGAGTTTCAGCGATAGATGAAAGGAGAAAAGGAACAACCGGATTTTATCGCTGAGGCATTTAAAATGAAGATAATCTCAGCATTTCCACCTGCGAATGAACAGATGATCATCCATGTTTTGAGCCTGATTTATTATCGGCACGAAAGATTTATATCTTTCAGGCTATGTAACAATAATCCTCCCGGTATTTCTATACTCAAGATAAATTATATCACAATTCTTGCTGCTCTAAACAAAGGTATATTTGCAAAATATACAAAGACAGATACAGAGGGAACTTGGTATATCCGTTTACGGATCGGTACGCTCCATGCGTGATATTTTTGATATTCTGTTTTCGTATGCCACTCAGAACCAATTGAACCTGGTGATAGATGAAGTACAGGAGTTCTTTTATGTACGTAAGAGTATATTTGCCGACATGCAAGAATTATGGGATAAATACAAGCCGGATATGAAAATAAACTTCATTACTTGCGGCTCCATCTATTCACTGATGAAAGAACTGTTTGAGGATAAAAAATCGGCCATGTATGGACGGATGACCAAGCGTCTGGACTTGCAGCCGTTCAGCATAGCAACACAGAAACAGATTCTAAGCCATTATCATCCTGCTTATACTCCGGCAGATTTGCTTTGTCTTTATATGCTGACCGGTGGGGTGGCAAAATATATAGAAACATTGATGGACGAAGGAGCTTTCAAAAAAAGAACGGAGGCTTACTTGCTTTACCAATGAATACATGCCTTTTCTTACAGAAGGGAATGACTTGATTAATATGGAATTTAGAAAAGAGGGGGCCGTTTACTATTCTATCTTGAGCCTGGTAGCTGACGGGAAAAACACATCCGGTGAGATTGATTCAGTTTTAGGTATCACCACAAGTGCCTATCTGCGCAACCTTGAAATCAATTATACCCTTTTGAAGAAGATGCGTCCCATCTTTGCGTCTGAACGGAAGCAAGGGAATCAAGTACAAGCTGAAAGACAATTTTCTGCAGTTCTGGTTCCGCTTTATCTATCCTAACCTTGATTTGGTGGAGAATCACCGGTCGGATTTATTATTGGAATAACCTCTCTTTAAATAATTAGTAACTCCGGCTGTGCATATATTTGCTTATTTTGCACTATTAAGGTGCATTTTGAAATAATAGAAAACCTTCCCTATCTTTCAATAAATGTAATTATTCGTGCAAACTGTCCTCCGTTGATAACATATAAAAATCTATTTAGATTTTCTATAGATAACCAATAGATGGAGTAGTTTTTTATTCGGTAGTTATATTGTTGATTTATAGTGATATAAATATTCTTTTGTTTCGGTACAATTACTGTAAGAGAATAACTATTTAGATTTCTTAAATAAAAAAGAGCGGTCTCATTTCGGGATCGCTCTTTTTATTTATGTTAACCTTTCGGCAGATTAGCGCGGATTAACAGTCATCGGCAATTCGATAACATATTCGTGTCCGTACATATCATATACTGTAACCTTCAATGTTGAAGCGACAGCAGCTGTCGGGTTGGTTTCATTAGAAACTGATGTAGCAGTGAAGCCCTTGATATCATTACCATCAGCAGTAATTTCTACATTGAAGTATTCATCTACTTCCTTATTGCCATTACTTACCAAATGAGCTTCTTTAATCTTCAAGCTATTTTCATAAGGTGCGCTCAAGAATGCGCTATATTGACCATCGCGAGAGCTTACACCCTTAATGTACTTAGCAAAGACATCTGCAGTCGGAACAGTAGCTCCATAACTATTAGTACCATAAGTCAATGTAGTCTTATAAGGCAGTTTGTCTGTTGCTTTCAAGTCCAAATCAGCAAGTGTAGCCCATCTCCAAGAGTAAGTCGGAGTTACATAGTTATAGATACAGTTGAATACTGTTGGGAATGAAGCTGCATCTACTGTATAATCTATGAATTTACCATCTTTCTTCTCAGAAGAGATAGCACCATAGTTATAAACTACAGTGGTAGTATGCTGGGTCTTATTGTCGATATAGCTGTTAGCTACAGTCAATGACTTATCACCAGTCACTGTATTGTCAACATCTTTATTTTTATCTTTCTTAGCTCCTGCGAATGTGATTTCGTAGTCTGCTGCGGCAGCCTTACCATAGTTGAATACATGGCTCATTGCCATAGTACCAGTGTTAGTGTTAGGAGTTGTTTTATCTGCTGTCCAAGAATTAGGAACTAAGTAGCAGTTGTAAACGCCCTGTGCATCCAGCTGGTTAGTCTTGATAGAGAAGCCTTCGGGTAATACAGTAGGCAATACTTTCTGAACCTTGACAACGCTCTGTGACAAGAATGTACCTTCTTTGTCGAAGAATTTAACAGTACCTTCGTATACCTTGTTGTCTTTCAATGCCTGCAAGTTAACTGTTGTAGCAAATTTAGCATACGCAACCTTAGCAGGATCATTAGAAGCCTTGTCACCCTTAGCGTCTTCGTAGAATGATAACAAGTTTCCATTGAAATTGATACCGTCTTCTTTATCTACTATAGACAATTCATAAGAAGCATATCCTGCAGGAATTGTAAACTTCTGAATTTGCTCATAAGCATAAGTAATCGGATCAGCAACTTTTGCATTCGGAGTGATAATATAAGATACTGTCTGAGCTACTTCTGAGCTTCCACCTGCCTTAACCCATACTACATTTGTTGTTTCTTCACCAGTATAGTCAATAGTAACAACTTTCAAAGGTACAACTACGCCTTTAGAATATGTACCACCGATAGCAATATTAAATACATTTTCTTTGCTTACTTTATTTACATCGCCTGTGATAGTCAGACTCTTGATAGCAGCCTTATCGGTTGTAGAAAGAGCTCCATTATCGATGTCAACTACTACATAGCTAGCCAACACTTTACTTGTAGCTGTTTCAGTAGCAACTGCATCAGCTTTAGAAGCGACTTTAATAGTGAATGCTTCACCGTCAACTACCGGGTAGCAATATTCATTGTTCGGAGTAGCTGTTGTTTCAGGTTTTCCACCATTATAACCATTCCATTTTTTCAATGTGCCTTCTTCTGCGATAGAAGACTTGATAGTAGATCTTGTATCAATCTCTATCGCTTTTGTAATTGAATTAGTAGTAGACTGAATCGTAACATCATAAGTAGAAGTTACAGTTCTATTTTCTTTTGTTGCTGCAACAGCAAATGCTACATATTTCTTATCACTTGTTGTCTTACCATCATCCAGCAATTTAGCGAACGCTTTTTTATCTGCATCCTTTTTCAATTCAGCTGTAACAGTGTACAAACCATTAGAAGCTGCTCTTGCACCCTTATACAATTTATCAGTATAAGAAGACGAAGTTAAGTTAATATAATCATTGATGCTGGTACCTTCACTATCTACAATAGACAGGATTTCAGCAGGTAACGCTGCATTGGCAGGAGCAACAGACACCAACAATGAAGCCGGATTAGCAAAGATTTCGCCTGCACTAACAGTAAAGCTACCTTCCATATCTTTACCAAAGGTATAAGAAGTTTTTCCACCCCATGTCTTATTGTCTGCAATCTGATAATAATTCAAATCAAGCTGAGTTGTAAATCCTTCTGCTGTCTGTAAGTCGATACTGGTAATCATATCAGTCGTCAAGCCTGTTAATTTTGTAACAGTTTCAGTCAGTTCTGAAATTGTTTTAGCTAATGCTTCTTTTTCAGCTTCAAATTTAGAGTCAATAGCAGCTTCCAATTCAGCTTTTACTTTAGCAACTTCATCTTGAGCAGCCTTGATTGCTTCTGCTTTAGCATTAGCAGCATCCAAGGCAGCTTGTGCGGCAGCTTTTTCAGCTTCTGTCGCAGTGGATTCTGCGCTGTTTGCTTTAGCCACGGCCTGTTCTGCTGAAGCTTTTGCAGCAGCAGCCTCTGTCTTTGCAGCATCCAAAGCAGCCTGCAAAGTAGCGATCTGAGAAGTCATGTCCTCCTTAGTCGCCAGTTTGTTAATTTGTTCCTGCAAATTGTCTATGTCATCATCATAGTCTTTACAAGATACAAATGTTCCTGTCGAAGAAACCATCA
>ENA-ORTP01003377-ORTP01003377.1-human-gut-metagenome-genome-assembly--contig:-NODE-3377-length-11018-cov-4.457357_pt1 | contig 11018 bp, 7 predicted proteins | sample MGYA00241913_ERZ509190 | MGnify/ENA primary metagenome ERZ509190 (study PRJEB26280, sample SAMEA2338839) | human gut metagenome | biome: human gut; feature: human-associated habitat; material: faeces...
GAGCTGCCGCAGCCTGTGTCGGATAATCCAGATACGGAAAATCCTACTCTGGATAAGCCTACGTTGGAAAAACCTGCGTTGGAGGAACCGACACAAATAAGTACTAATAGAACAAGTACGAAAGAAAACAATTACGAAGAGAAAAAGGTCATCCGTCGTCAGTATGGAGCTTATTGTAATGTTCTTCTCTCTGATGAGGAGCTTTCAAAGCTTAAAGCGGAGTTTCCCGCTGACTGGCAGCCCCGCATTGAACGGCTCAGCGAATATATGGCCTCCACCGGTCGCCATTACAAAAGCCATCTGGCTACGATCCGCAGCTGGTCCAGGCGTGAACAGCCGCCGGTTCCGCAGAGAAAGGCCCATTACAGTCCGTCCAACTATGTTTACAAGGAGGGTGAAAGCCTGTGAAAAGTGAAAATGGAGGTGCCGGTCATGTAATCGGTGCCATGCTGGAACGCTTTCGGGAAAAGGAACCTCCTGTTCCCGGAGAAAATGAGTATATCGGTGAGAACGGACTGCTTTTCTGTTCCGTCTGCCGGACCCCGAAGCAGTGCAGAGTCAATATGCTGGGACAGCCTGCTGTGGTTCCCTGCATCTGCCAGTGTGAAAAGGAACGGCTGGAAAAAGAGAAAAAGCGTCAGGAGGCTGAGGAGCTCCAGCGAAGAATCCAGCGGCTGAAGGCCAACGGAATTCAGGAAAAGCATCTTCTGGACTGGCGCTTTGACGTGGCGGAGAACACCGCAGAGATTCAAAGAGCCCGAAAATATGTTGAGAACTGGCAGAAGGTCAAGGCGGAAAACCTTGGCCTTTTGCTCTGGGGCTCGGTCGGTACCGGGAAATCCTTTATTGCCGCCTGCATTGCCAATGCGCTGCTGGAGCAAGGAATTCCTGTTCTGATAACCAATTTCTCCAAGATTCTCAATCAGATGGGAGGCATGTACAGCGATGAACGCTATCAGTACATTGCCTCCTTTTCTCATTATCCGCTTCTGATCATTGATGATCTGGGAACCGAATATACGAACAATTTTATTGCATCCCAGTTCTTCACATGCATCAACGAACGACTGCTTAACAGCCGTTCTACAATTATATCAACAAACTTGTCACTGGACACTCTGGCTGATCTTTATACAGAACGGTCCTTTTCCAGAATCACAAGTAATTATATCATGTTGAAACTGATAGGCGATGACATCCGAATCAAAAAGAAATTAAAAAACAGGGAGGAAAATTAATGTTACGTCGAAAAGAAAGAAACTTAGAAAATATTCCAGTAGGAGCGCTCGGACTGATTCCGGTCAGAGGATGCGAAGGTCTTGGAGACAAGGTCAATGATTATCTGGTAAAATGGCGCAAAGAAAGCGGTTCTGAACATAAAGGAGATGTCGCTTTCACCGGTTATGACAGAGATACTTTTATCATTGATGCCGATGTTCCGAGATTCGGTTCCGGAGAGGCAAAAGGAATCATCAAAGAGTCTGTTCGTGGAAAAGATCTCTATCTGATGGTCGACGTATGCAACTACAGCCTCACCTATTCTCTGACAGGAAACACAAACCATATGTCACCGGATGACCATTTCCAGAACTTAAAGCGTGTAATCGCTGCAGTCGGAGGAAAGGCGCGCCGCATCAATGTGATCATGCCATTCCTTTACGAAAGCCGTCAGCACAAAAGAACAAGCCGTGAGTCTTTAGACTGCGCACTCGGACTTCAGGAACTGGTACGCATGGGCGTTGATAACATCATTACTTTTGATGCGCACGATCCTCGTGTATCCAATGCCATCCCTCTGAGCGGATTTGAGACAGTTCCTCCAACTTACCAGTTTGTCAAAGGACTTCTGCGCAATGTAAAAGATCTGCAGATCGACAGTGACCACATGATGGCGATCAGCCCGGATGAAGGTGGTACGAACCGTGCGATCTACCTTGCAAACGTACTTGGACTGGATATGGGTATGTTCTACAAACGCCGTGATTATACACAGATCGTCAACGGACGCAACCCGATCGTTGCCCACGAATTCTTAGGAAGCTCTGTAGAAGGCAAAGACGTGATCATTATCGATGACATGATCTCTTCCGGAGATTCTATCATCGAAGTTGCAACAGAGCTGAAACGCAGAAAAGCAAAACGAATCTTTGCTGCAGCTACATTTGGTCTTTTCACAAACGGTCTGGACAAGTTCGATCAGGCATATGAGGACGGAACAATCTCCGGTATTCTGACAACTAACCTGATCTATCAGACACCGGAATTATTATCAAGACCATACTATATCAACTGTGACATGAGCAAATATATCGCTCTGATCATCGATACACTGAACCACGACGGTTCTATCAGCAGTATCTTAAGCCCGGATGAGAGAATCCAGCATGTACTGCAGAAATATAAAAACGGAGAAACGATTTAATTAAAAAAGAGGGAAACTGTTTCATTGATTGACAGTTTCCCTCTTTATTTCATATGGTGGAAATCTGGTTTTCATTCCCCCTGATAACAAAATCCGATCCACCAGTGTTTCTTGCAGCCAACAGAATCATCATAAAAACAGCCAATTTTCAAGCTGAAAATTGACTGTTCTATAAAATATCTTACAGTAATCCACCGATTGCCATAAACAATGGCGCAAATACAAGTGATACAACTGTCATCAGTTTGATCAGGATATTGATGGATGGTCCTGATGTATCTTTAAACGGATCTCCAACAGTGTCTCCGACAACCGCTGCCTTGTGAGCCTCGCTTCCTTTTCCGCCGTGATTTCCTTCTTCGATGTACTTCTTGGCATTATCCCAGGCACCACCTGAGTTTGCCATAAAAATCGCCATGAGAACACCTGTCACAAGCGCACCTGCCTGAAGTCCGCCAAGAGCTTCCACTCCTAACACGATTCCGACCAGGATCGGCACAACAACTGCCATTGCTCCCGGAAGAAGCATCTCATGAAGTGCAGCTGTCGTAGAGATAGATACGCAAGACTTATAATCCGGTTTTTCTGTTCCTTTCATAATTCCCGGTTTCTCACGGAACTGACGTCTTACTTCCTCGATCATCTTATATGCTGCCTTAGATACGGATTCCATGGTAAATGCGGAGAACAGGAATGTAAGCATTCCTCCGATAAACAATCCGATGATCACACGATAATCCAGCACATTGATACTTTCCAGATGTACTGCCTGAGAATACGAAGCAAACAGTGCCAGTGCTGTCAGCGCAGCAGAACCGATTGCAAAGCCTTTTCCCATAGCTGCTGTTGTATTTCCTACAGAATCCAGTTTATCAGTGATTTCACGTACCGATTTGTCCAGACCTGACATTTCTGCGATTCCGCCGGCATTATCGGCGATCGGACCATATGCATCCACCGCAACTGTAATTCCAGTTGTAGAAAGCATTCCCACTGCTGCCAGAGCAATTCCGTACAATCCGTCTACCTGATATGCTACAAAAATACCGATGCAGATCAGGATCAGCGGGATTGCTGTTGACTGCATTCCGACTGCGATTCCACTGATGATCGTGGTTGCCGGTCCTGTCTCAGACTGCTCTCCGATCTTCTTCACCGGATTGTAATCTGCTGATGTATAGCATTCTGTAATCAGACCAATGAGAACACCTACGATCAGACCTGCGATTACGGCGATCGCTCCGTCAAAGTTTCCAAATAAAACCTTACTCAGTACAAGAGACACGATCACAACCAGAAGTGCCGCAATATTGCTTCCCATCTTCAGGGCTTTCTGCGGACTTGCTTTCTCATCCCCTTTTACAAAGAATGTACCGATAATGGATGCTACAAGTCCACATCCCGCGATCGCAAGCGGGAATACAACTCCGGAAATTGCAGAAACCGCAACACCAAGTGTCAGTGCAGAAACGAGAGATCCTACATAAGATTCAAATAAGTCGGCTCCCATTCCTGCAACATCTCCTACATTATCCCCTACGTTGTCTGCGATTACTGCAGGGTTACGCGGATCATCCTCAGGGATTCCGGCTTCTACTTTTCCAACCAGATCAGCCCCTACGTCTGCAGCTTTTGTATAGATACCACCGCCAACACGCGCAAACAGCGCAATAGAAGATGCTCCCAAACTGAATCCGGACAGCACGTCTACATCTTTTGTCAGAATATATACAACGCTGACCCCAAGCGCTCCCAGACCTGCTACACACATTCCCATAACGGCTCCGCCTGAAAATGCGATGGAAAGCGCCTTATTCATTCCGCTTTCTCTGGCAGCATTCGCTGTTCTTACATTCGCCTTTGTTGCAACATTCATTCCAAAATAACCTGCCAGTGTAGAAAACAAAGCTCCCACAACAAAACAGATTGCTGTTACCCAGTTACCGATCCCGAATCCGATCAGTAAAAACAATACCATCACAAATACGATCAGAATCTTGTATTCTGCAGTAAGGAATGCGCGTGCACCCTCACTGATCGCAGATGCGATCTCTTTCATTTTCTCTGTTCCTTCTTCCTGCTTCGCAACTTTTACAGCCAGATATCCGGCAAATAATAACGCGAGAACCGATACGACAGGAACTACGTACATTAAATTTTCCATTTTCTCCTCCTCAATCTCAATTTTGGGATTTTCTGTGCATCTGTACCTCCATCTTATACAGATGACACTGCTTCTATAGTTTACCAAATAAATGAATAATTTTCAACAGAGAAATTCATTTTATATTCATTCCTCTTATTTTTCTTTTTAGCTGTTTTGTTTATTTTTCCATCTAAAATTGATATTTAAAATCCATTATCCTTTTTATATGTCTATTTTTTGTTTATTTTGTATATTTGTTATTTATTTCTCAATCTTTTTCTTTACAGTATTATCTCATTTTTGCAAGTAATTTTTTTCTTTCTTTCATTTTTTGTTTTTTATTACACAGTATGGATTTTTTCCTTTTATTATGGTAATCTGGTTGCAGAGAGGTGTTATATGTATGAAGACATTTTTTAAAAATCTGACCTTTACTTTCCTTTGCCTTGGTATCTCCACGATACTGGCATTTTTCTTTTTTAACCTAGGACAAAAAAATTCTGTCAACACTGCCCTGATTTATATTCTGGCTCTGATCCTGATCGCTCAGAATACGACCAGTTACTGGTATGGTGCTGTCGCCTCCGTTTTTTGTGTCATCGCAGCAAACTATTTTTTTACATATCCCTATTTCAAACTAAACTTCATACTGGACGGATATCCGGTCACATTTATCGGCATGCTGGCTATTTCTCTTATCACCAGCGCGACCGCCAGTATGCTCAAAAAACAAAAAGCCATTGCCTCCGAACGGGAACGAAAGCTTGCAGAAGCAGAGCGCGAGAAAATTCATGCCAATCTTCTGCGCGCCGTATCACATGATCTGCGTACCCCTCTGACGAGCATAATCGGCTCTTCTGCCTCTTATCTGGACGATGCCCAGAATATGTCCGAGCAAGAACGTATGGAGCTGATTTCGAATATTAACGAGGATGCACAGTGGCTGCTGAATATGGTGGAAAACCTGCTCTCTGTAACGAAGATTCAAAATGAATCCAGCAAAGTCAAAAAGTCGCAGGAAATTGTGGAGGAAGTCGTCTCCGAATCAATTGTCCGACTTCAGAAACGCCTTCCTAAAATCCAGATCCGGGTTTCTATGCCGGAAGATTTTCTGATGATCCCAATGGATGCTACTTTGATCGAACAGGTGCTGATCAACTTGATGGAAAATGCCTATGTCCATTCCTCGAGCTCTGATCCCATCGACCTTTTGATCACCGATCAGCCGGACTGTGTCACATTTGCAGTCCGGGACTATGGAATCGGACTGGATCCCGACCAGATCCCTTTTATTTTTGACGGACAGTACAGCTCTGATACCGCTGACGGACACAAAGGAATCGGCATCGGACTGTCTATCTGCCGGACGATCATTCATGCTCACGACGGCGTGATCCACGCTGCCAATCTGGATAAAGGAGCCGAATTCTCCTTTACCCTTCCAAAAGAAAAGGAGAACGCAAACTATGCCTAAATTCACTGTATTGATTATAGAAGACGAAAAAAATATTCAGACCTTTGTAGGAAAGATCCTGAAAAAACAGGATTACCGTGTACTGTATGCGGACTGCGGGAATGAAGGACTGAATCTGATCCATTCCCAATGTCCAGACGTAATTATTTTAGACCTTGGTCTGCCTGATATGAATGGAAATGATATTATCCAGGAAGTCCGGACCTGGACCAGTACCCCGATCATTGTCATCTCCGCACGAAGTGCCGAAAAGGAAAAGGTTCTCGCATTGGATCAGGGAGCGGATGATTACATTACCAAGCCATTCGGAACCTCAGAACTGCTTGCCCGCATCCGTACCTCCTTAAGACACAGCAACCGCTTATATACTACAGATTCTCTTTATATCCGGCCCTATCGCTACGAAGATCTGGTATTGGATTTTTCCAAACGGGAACTGACCTTAGACAAACAGCCGGTTCATCTGACCCCTATTGAATACAAAATTGTATCCTATCTGGCACAGAATTCCGGAAAAGTCATGACATACGCCGCCATCATTTCCAATGTCTGGGGACCATACGCAGACGACGACAATAAAATCCTGCGCGTCAATATGGCAAATATCCGAAGAAAGCTGGAAAAAGACCCTGCACAGCCTAAATATATCTTTACAGAAGTAGGCGTTGGATACCGAATGCAGGAGGATTCATCAGAAAACGATTAGCAGTAATCTCTTATGCTAAGATTGCGCTAAAAAGGCCTCAAATCTCTTTTCTTTTTATGCCTTTGTCACTAAAATAGAATCTGGTCCGATACAAGGGCAATTTCATTCAAAGGAGTGACAGTAATGGGCAATAATATCGTAATGATACTTTTGATGATCATCGGTGGTTCTGCAGGAATTTTTTCCACACTGTTCATTTTGATCAGTCTGCCGGTAACCATTATCCAAAAATTTATCCGCAAAGCACGTTACGGATATAAATTAACCGATTAACTAATTTTATTAAACCTCTTACCTTATAAAAACAACGACCGTAAAATTCCCGAGAATCTTACAGTCGTTGTTTTTCGCTTTATTCTACTGCTATTTTTTTTACCCGTCCAAGTGCTTTCTGTACTGCCGGAATGGAGATGATCACGATTGTAATCAGTCCTTCTGCCAGAAGGAAACTGTAGTTATATGCGATCGGATATACGGCTGCAAGTGATTTCGGGAAATTGTCCGGCATGTAGTCCATCCAGTACAAATATCCTCCCAGCGCATGAAACGCTCCCCTGGCGAGAACAGCTACGATATAGCCTTTGAGCAGTCCATTCTTTTGCTTTGCAAAGAAACCTGCCACACCAAGTGCTGCGAAAGCCAATACATAATCACAGCATACCTGGAACAGAGAAAGTACGTATGGCTCCTGTAAAAACTGGAGCATTCCATATGTAAATCCAACCAAAATTCCTGTTCTTACTCCATACCAGTTTGCTACCAGCACGATAAAGAGCATGCTGCACAGTGTCACACTGCCGCCCCATGGCAGAGAGAAAATCTTGATATAGGAAGTAATAAAAGCAAGTGCCATTGCCATCGCACAGCACGCAAGCTGTTTCGCGGACATTTTATTTTTTTCTGAATTTTTACCGGCAAAAAACAATGCAATACCAAATACAACGATTCCCAGCACAATACAAATTGCATATCCTGCAGTCGTCAGACCGCCTTCTGCATTTACCATAAAGTTCAACATAAAAAACTCCTCCTTGTTTTCGTGATTGAAAACAAGGAGGAGTTCCTTGTATAAACGAGATTACAGTTCCTACGTTGGCATTATCCAAATCAGGTTATAGGTCGAAGTTCACAACTTCCTCTCAGCCTGTCACACAAGCTCCCCTTGTTATCAATCGTATTTTATTTTATTCTTCGTCCAGAACTACTTCTTCCAGATCTGCTGATTCTGCTGTCTCCACTGCATCGCTTTCATCCAGTTCTTCAGCCTCTTCTTCTGCTTCCAGTTCTGTGTTTAACTGAACATCACGGTACTTCTTCATACCTGTACCTGCAGGAATATGTTTACCGATGATGACGTTCTCTTTCAGACCGATCAGGTGGTCCACCTTACCTTTGATCGCAGCTTCTGTCAGGACTTTTGTTGTCTCCTGGAAGGATGCTGCAGACAGGAAGGATTCTGTAGCCAGAGATGCTTTTGTGATACCAAGCATGATCTGTTCACCTGTTGCAGCCTCTTTTCCTTCTGCTTCCATCTGCTCGTTCACTTCGTTGAACTCCAGAACATCTACCATAGTTCCAGGCAGGAATTCGGTATCTCCTCTTTCCTCGATACGAATCTTCTTCAGCATCTGGCGTACAATAACCTCGATATGCTTGTCATTGATTTCTACACCCTGCAAACGGTAAACTCGCTGTACTTCCTGGATCATGTAATCCTGTACGGCACGAAGTCCTTTGATCTTCAGGATATCGTGAGGATTTACACTACCTTCTGTCAGCTCATCTCCGGCCTCCAGATATACACCATCCTGAATCTTGATACGGGAACCGTATGGGATCAGGTATGCTTTGGATTCTCCTGTCTGATCATTTGTTACAATGATCTCACGCTTTTTCTTTGTATCGCTGATTGTTGCCGTACCGGCAAACTCTGTGATAATCGCAAGTCCTTTCGGCTTTCTTGCCTCAAAAAGCTCTTCGACACGAGGAAGACCCTGTGTGATATCGTCACCGGCAACTCCACCCGTATGGAATGTACGCATGGTCAGCTGTGTACCAGGTTCACCGATGGACTGAGCAGCAATGATACCGACTGCTTCACCAACCTGAACGGCTTCCCCTGTTGCCATGTTTGCACCGTAACATTTTGCACAAACACCATTCTTACATTTACATGTAAGGATTGTACGGATCTTCACTGTATCCAGTGGTTCACCGTTTTCGTCAACCGCTTTTTTCATGACTCTTTCTGCACGCTTCGGTGTGATCATGTGATTTGCTTTGACGATGATATTTCCATCCTTGTCTTTCAGATCTTCACAAGAGAATCTTCCTGTGATACGCTCCTGCAGACTTTCGATTTCTTCATTTCCGTCCATGAATGCTTTTACATACATTCCCGGAATCTCTTTTCCTTCTGCCGCACAGTCACTGTCGTGAATGATAAGCTCCTGAGAAACATCAACCAGACGTCTTGTCAGGTATCCTGAATCGGCTGTACGAAGCGCGGTATCGGACATTCCCTTACGAGCTCCATGCGCAGACATAAAGTATTCCAGTACGTCCAGACCCTCACGGAAGTTGGACTTGATCGGCAGCTCGATCGTACGACCTGCTGTATCCGCCATCAAACCACGCATACCTGCAAGCTGTTTGATCTGCTTGTCAGAACCACGGGCTCCGGAATCTGCCATCATGAAGATGTTATTGTATTTATCCAGCCCGGAAAGCAGAGCTTCTGTCAATTTGTCATCGGTTGCTTTCCATGTCTCAACAACTTCTTTGTAACGTTCTTCTTCTGTGATCAGACCACGTTTGTAGTTCTTTGTGATCTTGTCTACAGTATCCTGTGCAGTCTGGATCATCTCCGGTTTCTGCGGCGGTACTGTCATATCAGAAATCGATACGGTCATCGCTGCTCTTGTAGAGAACTTGTAACCAATCGCTTTTACATCATCCAGAACTTCTGCTGTCTGAGTTGCTCCGTGTGTATTGATTACTTTTTCCAGGATCTGTTTGAGCTGTTTCTTTCCTACGTGGAAATCTACTTCCAGAAGCAGTTCGTTTCCATCTACTTCACGGTCTACGAATCCAAGATCCTGCGGAATAATCTCATTGAACAACATTCTTCCAAGTGTTCCATCGATCGTGCCTGTCTTCACCGTTCCGTCCGGCATCTCTCTGGAAACACGGACTTTGATTCTGGAATGCAGTGTCACATATCCATTTTCATATGCCAGGAGTGCTTCGTTTAAGTTCTTAAAGAACATACCCTCACCTGTTGCTCCCGGTCTTTCCTGTGTCAGATAGTAAATACCAAGTACCATATCCTGAGAAGGAACGGCTACCGGTCCACCATCGGACGGTTTCAGCAGGTTGTTCGGTGAAAGAAGCAGGAAACGGCATTCTGCCTGTGCTTCTACTGACAGCGGTACATGGACAGCCATCTGGTCACCATCGAAATCGGCGTTGTAAGCTGTACATACCAATGGATGCAGCTTGATCGCCTTACCTTCTACAAGGATTGGCTCAAACGCCTGAATACCAAGTCTGTGCAGTGTGGGGGCACGGTTCAACATAACCGGATGCTCTTTGATCACTTCTTCGAGCACATCCCAAACCTCCGGCTGGAGTCTCTCTACCATCTTCTTGGCATTCTTAATATTATGTGCAGTTCCGTTTGCCACCAGTTCTTTCATTACAAACGGTTTGAATAATTCGATCGCCATCTCTTTTGGCAGACCGCACTGATAAATCTTCAGTTCCGGTCCAACAACGATAACAGAACGTCCGGAATAGTCAACACGTTTTCCAAGCAAGTTCTGACGGAAACGTCCAGACTTACCTTTCAGCATGTCTGACAGAGATTTGAGCGCTCTGTTTCCAGGTCCTGTTACCGGACGTCCGCGGCGTCCATTGTCGATCAGAGCATCTACCGCTTCCTGGAGCATACGTTTTTCGTTGCGCACGATAATATCCGGCGCTCCCAGTTCCAACAGTCTTCTCAGACGGTTGTTACGGTTGATAATTCTTCTGTACAGATCATTTAAGTCAGATGTTGCAAAACGTCCGCCATCCAGCTGTACCATCGGACGCAAATCTGGTGGAATTACCGGGATTGCTGTCAAGATCATCCACTCCGGTTTGTTTCCAGATTCGCGGAATGCTTCTACCACTTCCAGACGTTTTACGATTCTTGCACGCTTCTGTCCTGTCGCATTGACAAGTCCTGCCTGCAGTTCTGCATATTCTTTTTCCAGATCAATGGATT
>ENA-ORTP01003381-ORTP01003381.1-human-gut-metagenome-genome-assembly--contig:-NODE-3381-length-10991-cov-2.148592_pt1 | contig 10991 bp, 10 predicted proteins | sample MGYA00241913_ERZ509190 | MGnify/ENA primary metagenome ERZ509190 (study PRJEB26280, sample SAMEA2338839) | human gut metagenome | biome: human gut; feature: human-associated habitat; material: faeces...
TGGGCATGATCGGGCACAGCACCGGGGACATGCACAACAGGATGGCGGGATGCGGCTTGGAAAGCCGGATGACTGCGGTGTACGGATCGGGCGTATCCACGCCGGATACGGGCGCGTACATGGCCTTGAAGGGATGGTTGGCCTTGATCGCCATGATGGAGAACGCCACGTCCTCGGAGGTGATCGGCGTGCCGTCATGGAACTTGGCCCCCTTGACCAGATGCAGGGTCAGGCTCAGGCCGTCGGGGGCCATCTCCCACTTTTCGGCAAGGTAAGGATGCGGATTCCACTGGTCGTCGTACTGGAGCGGGCTCGCAAAAAGCTGCGCGCCGGGGATGCCCGAGGAGATGCCGGAACTCAGGCCGGGGTTCAGCGAAACGGGGTTCTGCGCCCAGGTCACCGTGAACGTGCCCCCGTCGGGGATGGCTTCGGCCTTTGCGGGCACCGCCGTAAAGAGCATCGCCGCCGTCAGCGCGGCAGCGGAAAAGAGCTTCCAACCGTTCGTGAGACTTGCCATCGTTGTACTCCTTATGAGTTAGCGTTGCCTTGGCAACGGGTGGGACGCACTCAGGGCTTGCGGGGCTGGAAAAGGCCGTGCCCGAACGGGGCCAGTACATTGCCCTCGCGGGCTACCACCCTGCCCCGCACGACCGTGCAGACGGGGAGCCCGACGCCCTCAAGCCCTTCGAAGGCCGAGAACGGATTGAGATACCGCAGGGAATGAGCGGTGATCGTCCAAGCCCTGCCCGGATCGATCAGGACGGCGTCCGCGTCGAGCCCGACGCCGAGCGCGCCCTTGCGGCCGTCGAGGCCGAACACCCTCGCGGCGGAGGAGGCGAACCGGGCCAGCAGGCTCGGGCTGCACCCGCGCCGGGTCACGGCCTGATCGAACATGACCTGCACGAAGCTCTGGAGACCGCTGAGGCCGCCCCACGCGCCCATGACGCCGTGTACCGCCTCGTCCTTTTCGTCGGGACGCGACGGCGAATGATCCGAGCCGATACAGGGCAGGGTGCCGTCCAGCACGTATTCCCAGAGCCCGTCTCGGGCCTCGGCGGTCCGCAGGGGCGGCGCACACTTGAAGACCGTACCGCATGACAAGAGGTTTTCTTCTGTAAAAACGAGGTAATGGGGGCAGGTTTCGCCAGTGACGGACAAACCATCGGCCTGTGCCCGGCGGACGAGTTCGGCCACGCGGGGATGGCTGACGTGGCAGATGTGCACGCGGGCCCCGGTTTCGCGGGCCAGTTCGATGACGTTCGCCGTGGCGATGACTTCCGCGACCACGGGGCGGCTGTCCAGAAAGGCCCGTCGGGTCCCGCCCCCGGCCTTCGCTTTCGCTTCACCGGCGCAGATAAGCGCGTGATCCTCACAGTGGAACCCGGCGAGGCCGCCGAAAGCCTTGATCCGGAACAACGCCTCACGCGCCAGCCCCATGTCCACACTGGAATACCCGAGGGACACGGGCGCAATGAAGGCCTTGAAACCCACGGCCCCGGCCGCGTCCATGCCCGCCAGTTCGGCGGTGTTGTCGGTCACGAGCCCGCCCCAGAGCGCATAGTCCACGAGACTGCGGCCCTCGAACACGGCCAGCTTGTTCGCGAAGGCATCCGCGGAGGTCAGGGGTGGCGTGTTTTGGAGAGGCATGTCGATGAGGGTCGTCACCCCGCCCACCGCCGCCGCTTCCGAGGCGTGCGGCAGGTCTTCGCGCCAAGTGAAGCCGGGATCGTTGATATGGGCGTGACAGTCCAGCATACCGGGCAGCACATACAATCCGGCGGCATCCAGCTCCTCGCGCGCCGGCAGCGTTCCGTCATCGGAAATCGCCGCGATTTTCCCGTTCCTGACGTACAGATGCCCGCCGAAAACCCTATCGGCGGTGACCAACATTCCGTTCCTGATCGCTAAATCGAACATGCGGGCTCCGAGAGGCGGCGGCAGGCGCCGGAGAGATGTGCAGAGGGATCGTACGCCTACATAGTAAGATGGTTAAGCTGTCTGACCAGTTTAAATAAAATAAAAATTACAGTAAGTTATTTATCTATTTTGGTTTATCATAACGTATTAGCCCCATCTCCGCAACCCCTTGCCGTTTTTTCTCCTCATAAAACCTTCCGGAGCGTTCCCGAGACGCGCAAGGCGCGGCAGACATCCGTCCTCGCGGAAGATTGGGCACCGATCAGGGGACGATATGCGTCCCCTTGCCTTCCACGACCGCGGCGCGGACGTTTTCCGGCGAGGTGATGATGGCCTCCTTGCCGGTTGCCCTGACGAAATCCACCGCCGCCAGGACCTTGGGAAGCATACTGCCCGGAGCGAAGTACCCGGCTTCCACGCAGGCCATCGCCTCTGCCACGGTCATCCGGGAAATATTTTCCTGCTCGGGCGTTCCGAAATGGATGGCGACGTTGGACACCGCCGTGGAAATGACGAACAAGTCGCTCTTGATGCGTTTGGCGAGCAGGCAGGAGGTCAAATCCTTATCCACCACGGCATCGACGCCCTCATAGCCCCCTTCCGTACGGAACACCGGGATACCGCCGCCACCGCCCGCGATGAGGTGCAGGCCCGAGGCAAGGAGCGTTTTCAACCCGGCCTCCTCGACGATCTCCAAAGGGCGTGGAGAGGGTACGTAACGCCGGAAGCCGCGCCCGGCGTCTTCCCTGAGCACCCACGAGGGATTTTCGCGGCGGAGGAACTCGGCCCGCTCGGGCGGGTAGAATTCGCCCACGGGCTTCGTGGGATTCCGGAAACCGGGATCGTCCTTGTCCACGACCACCTGCGTCAGCACGGCGATGGAATCCTCGCACAGGCCGCGCCGGAGGAACTCGTTCTTCAGCGTCTGCTGAATCTGGTACCCAATGCCGCCCTGCGTGTCCGCCACGCAAGTCACCAGCGGCAGGCCGTGCAGCCCGGACGTGGCGTGCGCGACTTCGCTCCGCCACAGCAGGAAGCCCACCTGCGGGCCATTTCCATAGGTGACAACCACCTGATATCCCAACTCCACGAGGCTCACGATATGCTTTCCGGTGACGCACAGGGCCCTGTACTGATCCTGTACGGTCTGGGCGTCCTTACTGAGGATGAGCGAATTTCCCCCGATGGCGATAACTGCGACCTTGCGTGTCGGCATGTCTGCTTCTCCCGATGGCGGGTCCCGGGATACGGCCCCACCGGCTGATGGATAAAAAGGATCCGGACGAGATGGCGACCGGCCCGGAAGCGGGCCTCACGGAAACGTGCCGGGGAGGGAGGCCGCCGAAAACGGCCCCGCATCTCCCGTACAAGGCTAGTTCACGCCGCAAATGGACGCGAGCAGAGCCATGCGCAGTGGGATGCTGAACCCGATCTGCTTGAAATACAGTTCGAATTCGCTCTTATCGAGGCTCTGTTCGAACTCGAAGTCGTTGCGCGGCAGGGAATGCATGATACCGACCACGCGCCCGGTCTTCTTCTTGATGTATTCGAGATCGTTGAGGTACAGATAATGGTTGGCGACCTTCCGCATGAAGTCCTCGCGGTTGGGATCTTCCTTCTTCAGGGAGCTGCCGGGCAGGTACAGCAGATCGGCCCTGGCCATGAGCTCGACATTTTCGTCGTGCGTCAGATCGAAATGTTCCTCAAAGCTCGCGCCCATGCTCTTCAGCTTGTCGATCAGGACCTGCGGGGTCCGCAGCCCGCTTGAGCCGGTGTAGATGATGTGCGCACCCATGCGGGCCGCGCCGAGGGCGAAGGATTGCCCGGAACGTGCGCGGGACAGGTCAGGCGTGGAAATGATGATGCGCATGTCCTCAAAGGGCTTCTTCAGGGCGCGCAGGGCGGTGTACATGTCCAGCAGGCCCTGCGTGGGATGGGTCACGTGCCCGTAGCCGCCGGAAATGATCGGGCAAGCGTCCGAACCGAGGCGTTCCAGCGTGGACAGGACCTGTTCGCTGTCCCCGTGGCGCAGCACCAGCACGTCGGCGTACTGGGAAATGACCCGGATGCCGTCGTACAGGGATTCATTCTTCGCCATCGCGGAATGGCCCATCGGATCAGTCTCGGTGATCACGCGCCCCCCGAGGCGGTGCATGGCTACCTCGTGGCTGCACCGGGTACGCGTGCTCGGCTGGAAAAACAGTGTATACAGGAGCTTGTTGGCAAGCAGCGGAATCTGGTTCTTGGAGTACGGCTCCAGCAGTTCGGCGGCCTTGAAGAGATGCCCGAGCTCCTCCTTGCTGTAGTCGTCGAGGAAGGTCAGGTTTTTGCCCTTCATGTTGGCGGCTTCAAGTTCGTCACGAAGGTCCAGCGGCTTGAGGCTTGCGGAAATGGTCATGATAACGCTCCATTGTATGACGGCGGTGTTGTGGGGGAGGCGGCCCGCCGCCGGAAACGCGGCGGGCCTCCGGCATCAAATCTCCGCGTCGCGGTGGCAATCCTTGGAGTAGATGTAAGAAAGGCGGGTGAGGCCCACACCGTAGCAGCACTGCTTGCAGTACGCGCCCATCCAGATGAAGTCTTCGGCCTTGACCGGAACCCAGTCGTCGTTCAGCAGGTACAGGCCCTCCCCTTCGTACAGGTACGCGCCGTGCTCCTGCACGTGCGTTTCCACGAAGGGATGGCAGCCGCCGGGCGCGAAGGACAGGATGTGCATGTTCATGTCGAAGCGTTCGTCCACGGGCAGCAGATCGCGCACGAACACGTTTTCCATGTTGTCGTAGATGCGCTCTTCGATGTCGTTGGTATTGCCGAACACGGCGTAGGGTTGCATCGCGGGATCGGGATGCGGGATGTAGCGCTGCTTGTAGAGCAGGAAGCGCAGGGGCTTGTCCGTCCCGTTACGGAAGGAGATGCCCACCCCGGCGGGCGCGTAGGCATAGCCGCCCTGCGGCATGACTTCGGTGCGTCCGCCTACAGTGACGGTCAGCGAGCCTTCACCGTCAAGCACGTAGATAAAGGTTTCGATCTGGCCGGACGCGCCGTAGGGCACGGTGGTCCCGCCGCCGGGCAGGGCCGTGCCGATGTGCTGGACGAAGCCCGCACCCATTTTAGGGGTGCACAGGATGGTCATCCGGCAGCCTTCGATGCCGGGGATCACGTTGAACACACGGCCTTCCGGAGGGATGATCGCGTACATGCCCGGCTTCACTACGGCTCTGGAACTCAACAGATCGCTCGGATACCCCATACTCTTCTCCTTCCGCGGGCGGCCCGCTCGCCGCGTCCCGCCCGGTTGCGCCGCCCGCGCCTTCGCGGGGGCCTGTTCCCTTTCGCACGCGCCGCGGCATCGGCGTATGCAGTTGGTTTCCGGATGTCCCATCCACTGTTTCCTGCCTTCCGGGGCAAGGCATACCCTCCGGAAGGCCGCCTTTGACATTTCACTGGACAGATGGTCTTACCAAAAACAGCAATAGCCCCCTGTACAAAATCTGTCAATCTTCTTTTGATATTTTTTCCGTTACCAGTTCATAAAAACATACATTTCAATATGTTTTATAAATATGCTCTATTTGCTTCTTCCCGGTAAAACTGGACTCTTCCCGCCTGTTCCGATAGGATGAAAGACAGCATCCCGCTCCGCCACCCACCCAGGCGGGCCGGAACAGCGTTTTTCCCGACGGCCAAAAACCGTTGGCCCCGTCATCAACATTTTGGACTCAAAAAAGAGTGGGATATGTTCGATAAAGTCGTCAAAAGCACCGTTCCGGGGCAGGTCATTGAGCAGATCAAGGAACTGCTGGTCAAGGGAGAACTCAAACGCGGGGATCGCCTCCCGCCCGAACGCCAGCTTGCGGATATGCTCGGCGTGAGCCGCCCTTCCCTCCGCGAAGCCCTTCGTGCGCTGGAATACGCCGGTATGCTGGAAACCCGTGTGGGCGAAGGCATCTTCGTGGCCGACGGGGACAGCATTATGATGAACAATCTCCTGATGCTGCACCTCATCAAACAGTACGCCCTCGAAGAGATGATCGAAGTCCGCAAGGTCCTTGAGACGTCCAACGTGCGTTTTGCTGTGCTCCGGGCACGCGACGAGGATCTAGCCGCGCTCAAGGAAATTCTCGAACAGTCACGCGACCAGATCGCTAACAAGGCGGCCTTCATCAAATCCGACTACGCGTTTCACCAGGCCATCGCCGTGGCGTCCGGGAACAGCATCCTTGCCACCATGCTCCAGACCATGCGGACAATGATGAGCGACTTCAACTCGCAGCTCCTCACGTCGCAGGAAGGCCGCCAGCAGGTCTACGCACACCACAAAAAAATCGTCGAGGCCATCCTTAACCGCGACGAGAAAGCGGCTCAGGACGCCATGTTCCTGCACCTCGAAAACGTCGTCCAGAGCATGAAGAAGGCCTCACCCAGCAAAAGCAAATAACCCGAATGGGGCTCGTTCCCCCGCTCCGGCAACGATGCCGCCATGCACAATTTGCCATGACGAACTCGGACACGACGCCCCGGCTTACATGCGCCCGCGGCCTCATTTCCGAGTATCGTCATGCCAGCATCATAATACTGTAATATCCGTTCATTTTTTTGTGAAACGGATACTGAAACAGCCATCTCCTCCGTATGCTTACCCCCACAGATCCGCAAGGAGGCGGGCCGTCCGCTCCAACATGCCCTGCGTATGCAAGGCGGTGAGCCCAAACCGGAGCAAACCGTCGCCGTAGGGAACCGTAGGATAGCGGGCCGCCAGTGCCAGCACGCCCCTTTCCGCCAGCTGTTCCCCAAGATGGGTCGTCCTTGCTTCCCCGCCTGTAGGTACCGCAACGATATGAGCGGTGCCGCGTGTAGGAATCCCAAGCTCGCACAGGCGGGCGCGAAAAAACACGGCATTATCCCGAAGCCGGGCACGTTCAGCGGCAAGCAGCGGCAAGCGTTCCAACAGCTTCAAAACAGCCGCAGCATGGGCCGGAGGCATGGCTGTGGAATGCATGACCGCCGAGGAAAGGCTTTCGAAAAAGGCGGCAAACCCCTTGGGGAGCAGCAGGAACGAACCGAACAGCCCAAGCGATTTGCCGAATGTTCCCAGGACGATGTCCGCCGTACCCGGCACCCCGGCGCACAGCCCGCGCCCTCCGGGGCCGAGCGCGCCCACCGCATGGGCCTCATCCACCATCAGGAAAAAACCATACTTGCTGCGGAGTTCAGCCATACGGGACACATCGAGTTCCGTACCGTCCATACTGAACAAGGACTCCGTCATCACCAGCGGCTGTACCGTGGCGGGAGGGGCGGAAGCGAGCCGCCGTTCCAAATGCCCATAATCCGCATGGGCATATGTCCGCACATCGGCTTTCCCCAACAGGATCCCCCGCGCTATGCTGGCATGTACCCGGCGATCCACAAAGACGGGCTGCCCCGCAGCATGGATCAACGCCATAGCGCAAGCGAGGTTGCCCTGATAGCCGCTCGGCAGGAACAGGCATTCGTCAAACCCGAAATACGCCGCAACCGCCTGCTCCGCTTCTTCGGTGATCCGGCTCCGTCCGCCGGCCAGACGTGACGCCGAAGCCGACGGCGGGAACGCCGCGAAACACTCCCCGACCTCAGCGCGCCATTCCGGAGATGAGGCCAACCCCAGCCCGTCGTTGAGCGTAAAATTCAGGAAGGCCCGGCCCCCATGTGGACGACAGGGCCTTCGCCCGCCATGTCCAGCAAAGGCGGCCGCCGTTCAAGCCCTCGGGCCCGGCCTTCCTTCAGCCTTTCATCGAGACATTCGCGGAGGGTGCGTTTTGCGTCAGCCATTGAAAAAGCCGCCTGTATCGAGGTTCCAACATATCCCTTCTAAAGGTATCGTCATAAGGAGCCAGCCCGATGCCGAGGGAAACCGACCATGCCGGAACAGCCTCTTTCCCACATTCCATTCCGAAAAGGCCTTTATCCGTTTTCGCCGCACTCCCCGTTTCCGGCAAAGGGAGAGAGCACGCCGGACAAACATCCACCCGATACGTTGCCGCCCGTAAGGACCGCCCCAGCAAAACCGCACGGAATACCATCAAGCCATCAAGCGCATCTGTGGGGAACCGGCATTCATCCACCGACAACAGGAAGGCATGGCACGAGAATCCCGCAAGGAACCGCTGATGCAGGGCGGCGGCCTGTGCCGCGGCCTCCAGCCCTTGCCACATGGGAGCTGATCCGAAACGGCGCCACGCGGTGAGGTGATCCGGTTCTGCCGCGCTCACCCCGTCCAGCAGGACAAAAGGCCGGGGTGCGTCTCCGGGAAGGGCATCAGTCATCGCCGCACCGTACTACCAAGGCCGCGTTTTCCCCGCCGAATCCAAAATTTTCCAATACCCCCACCGGGCCGGGAAACGGACGCGTTGCAACGGCAAAGTCCAACAGCCCGGAACAAGGTGCGCGCAGGTTCCGGATGGGCGGCAACCGCCCGGATCGCCATGCGGCGAGCATCAAGGCCAGCTCCATCCCCCCGCAGGCGGCGGAGCCATGCCCGATCCATGACTTGAGGGCGGTTACGGCGGGGCGCGCCTCCGCCTGCGCAAAAACCCTCTCACTACGGTCATTAAGGGGAGTCCCCGTACCGTGTGCGGAAACCCAATCAACGGCATGGGGCTCAAGGCCCGCATCGGCAAGCGCCCCCCGTACCGCCTGCTCCGCAAAGCGGGCCGATTCGTCAGGCGCGGTGAGCGCACCTCCGTCCAGAGAAACCCCAAACCCGAGGAGCTCCGCAAACACCGCCGCCCCGCGCGCCCGCGCCGACTCCAAGGATTCAAGCACGAATGCGGCTCCACCTTCGCCTGGAACAAAACCGTCACGGGCCTCGTCAAAGGGGCGGGACGCTTCCGATGGCACGGGGTTCCGGCTGAGCGCGTGGGCTTTGGCATACCCGAGCATCCCGCCGCGGGAAAGGCGGGAATCCCCGCCTGAGCAAAGGACGGTTTCCGAAAGGCCGTACCGCACGCGCCGGAAGCCCTCCCCTATGGCCTGCAGCGCGGACGCGCACGCCGTCCCGAGCACGAGGCCCTCTCCGTGGATATCGAGAAAACGCGCCAACGCGGTGTTTCCGGTATTAGGCAGCCAACGCAAGAGCCATAGGGCGTCGAGCGCCTCAGAATCCGCTGGAGGAAGCCCGTTTTCCCGATCGAAATCCAGCATGGGGCCGGATGCCCCTATCAGGCAGGTCTGTGGAGGCATGTGCGGATCGAATCCCGCCGAAGCCGCCGCCCGGAGGCCGGACAAGACGGCAAACGCCGCACCCCGGTTCAGATAGCGGCGGTGCCGCCATGCCGAAAAACGGGAATACGCCGCATCATCTCCCAAATCGGAAACGGGGCAGGCAGAATACCCCGGCAAGGCTTCGCTTGGGGCGAACGCCGGGCATCCGCCGGCAAACGCCCGCGCGATGCCGCCCTGCTCCCATCCGAGGCTGGTACAGCAGCCTATGCCGGTGATGACGACCCTATTCATATATCCTGCGAAGGCAGCGCCGCGCGGATGTACGCCGCAATGTCATCAAGGCAGAGCTGCGGGACGGCATCCGGGTTGGACAAGCCGAGGGCGAGCGCCTTTACGCGCTCCGGGGAAAGGTAGGGATATTCACGGAGGATAACCGCTTCCGGTTCTCCGCCATGCGCCACGTGGTAACGCAGGGAACGCAGAAACACCACGTCGTCATCAACCAGAATGTGGAACGTCTGGCCCAGCCGCGCGCCGATCTCCAACAGGTCGATGGATTCACAAGGCAAATCCGTCATGAGCCGGGTTTCGCCGGAAAGCGCCCGGGGGTCGCATTCAAAAATATCGGCAACAATGCCGCACACCTTATCCGTTATTTCCGAGTAATCCATTCTATCCTCAAAATGTGGTTTTCGTCGCCGAAAGCCCGCCGTCCAGCGTCACTACAGTGCCATTGACCGAGGATGCCGAAGCTGAAAGCAAAAACAACACTGTTTCAACGGCCTCATCCATGCGGACCAGCCGTCCGATAGGCATCCGTTTTTCTACGGCCTCCCTCCTGCGCTCCAAAAATACCGCGCCCCGCCCGGCATCCAGCCAGCTCAGGCGCAAGGAACAGGCGGTGACTCCCCTTCCGGACAGCTCCACGGCAAGGCTCCGGTACAGAGCCTCGCCAGCCAGCTTGGCGGCCGCATAATACCCCTGTCCTTCAGCCGGGCACTCGGCGGCGCTGGATGAAACGAACACGCAACGCCCGAACCGGCGGGCCAGCATGGAGCGTCCCACCGCGCGGACGAGGCGGGCACGCAAACCGATGTCCACGGCGGCCCATTCCATAATCGCTTCCGGCGCGGCTCCGGCAATCAGGCTTTCGAAACGCGAATGCATCAGGTCGACCAGATGGGCGGGCGGTTCACCGAGCAGCCCCCGGCATCGTTCCGGCAGGCTTTCCGGTTCATCGAGGGGAAGGCAGGAAAGCCCCGCTTCCCCGCAACGTGCGAGCCCTTCGGACGAACGGCAAACGGAAAGCGTTTTCGCACCTTCCTCCCGGAGAGCACGGGCCAACGCCATACCGAGCTGGCTGCTTCCCCCCGTAATGATGACCGGCCCTTTGAAAAGCAACTTCATGCCTCCCCCCGCGCAGGATCCGCCGCAACAAGGAGCGTGCCTTCGGCCATCCGCCGCTCGCCGGACAGCAAGACGCACCGGATCGCCGCCGCATCGAGTTGAGGGGTAAACGCGTAATCATACGCCCCCGGCTCAATGAAATGCCGAAAACGGAACCGCTTCACGCCCAGAACACGCCAGCCGGGGAAGAGAGCTTCCGCCCCGGCCCGCATGGCCTCAATGACGAGCGTCCCCGGAACCCTTGGGGCACCGGGGAAATGTTCATCAAACAGAGGGTGTTCCCCAGAAAACCGCCATGTGCCCCGCACCTCGCGGTTCCCGGAACCATCCACCCGTCCGCCGGGAATAGCCTTTTCATTTTCCATGCTTTTCGTGTACCCATACCAATCTGAAAAAGAAATCCGTCCCCCGCATACCCCAGAAATCCGGGATACGTATTCCATCCGGCCCCGTTTGCCCCATGC
>ENA-ORTP01003386-ORTP01003386.1-human-gut-metagenome-genome-assembly--contig:-NODE-3386-length-10979-cov-6.709172_pt1 | contig 10979 bp, 9 predicted proteins | sample MGYA00241913_ERZ509190 | MGnify/ENA primary metagenome ERZ509190 (study PRJEB26280, sample SAMEA2338839) | human gut metagenome | biome: human gut; feature: human-associated habitat; material: faeces...
AAACATCATTCCTGTGCCTCAAAAATACATTTACCCCAACTCTTGACAAAGAGCCCAAAAACAGGAGTACCACTCCTGCCATTATTATGACAGTTGTGATACTCCTGAAATCACCTTACATTTAATTAAGAGATTTAATTACTTCTTGTTAAGATAACGCCATCCCTCAACCTCTGGTGCTGTGTATGTGTACTGATCATCATCGTATAACTGGATGAATGGGATGGATACAATGTAATCCTCGCTCGGATCGAAGTCAGCAGACTTGATAATATCCTCAGCGTCTTTGATTAACTCCTCAGCGCTGTACTCTGTACCATTCTCAAGCTTAACGGATTTAACCTTCTTGCCTGTAAACTGTACATTAACATCCTCTTCTGCGATTCCCTTGTTCTCAAGGTCGAACTTCTTGTTGTCGCTCTTGGAGGACTGGATCTTACCCTTGTTGTTTACTAAGTAGATGTCTCCATCTAAGTAGTACAGTCTGTAATCATCATCAGCCTCAAGTCTCTTACCGTTGAAGTACAGGTAGTTATCCTTCTCGCCTGTGTAACCCTGGCCGTTGCTTCCGTTCTTTGTATTGAAGTAGAAGTTGTATGTATCATCATCACACTCTACATCAGATACCTTGCCGTCCTGCATGTAGCCGTTCTCATCGAAGTAGTAGAAGCCCTTATCCTCAGCCATGTACTGAAGACCTGTCTGCATCTGGCCCTTCTCGTTGAATGCAAAGTATTTCTTGCCCTTGGAGCTGTCTACTTTGATTCTTGCTACGTGTACAGCAGCACCGTCCTCATCGTATGTAGCGAAGTCGCTTCCGTCAGCGTCAGCGTGCTCAGCCTCACCGTCATCGAAGAAGTACCAGTCTGTGTCGCTGTCCTCGCCAACGTCCTCAGAACCGTCGATCTCGTACCAGCCGTCGCCTCTCCAGCCTTCCTCTACGATGTTGTAGTACAGCATGTCGTCGATTGTTGCGCTTCCTGCTGTAGCGTTTCCATCAAGATGAGCGTTTCCTGGTGTTCCAACTTCTACCTTCTTGTTGTTGATCCACTCATAAAGCATCTGGCCATGCTCGTTGAACATGTAGTAACGGCCATTTACTTTCTTCTTGCCGGAATCCTTGTACATCTTACCGCTGGATCCGAACCAGTACCAGCCTTCATCGTCGCACTCATCCTCATCTGCACAGTCAAGGATCTGCTCCTCATCGTCATCATCGTCAGCGTCGCCTGGCTTCTCAAGCCATAACCACTGATTCTCTGCTCTCCAGCCCTCGTCCTCGGTTCCAAGGTAGAATACATCACCGCTCTCCTCGTGCCATCCGTAGAGCATCTCGCCATCTTCGTCGAAGTAGTAAGTCTTTCCGTTGATCTTCTGATCATCGTCTGTTACTTTCTTACCCTTGTTGTCGAAGTAGTACCAGTGATCTCCGTCGTCGTCCGGATCAGATACATCATCATCTGGTGTTGTCTTGATCCAAGCGTTCTTCAGCATAGCGCCGTCAGAACCTACATAATACTCGTCATCTACCCATGTATCGGTAGCCATGTTTCCATCTTCGTCAAGGTAGAACCACTTGGAGCCATCCTTTCTCCACTCGTCCTCTACCATCTCGTCATCGCTGTCGTAGTAGTGCCAGATACCATCCTCGTCCTTCTCCCAACCTGCGAAGGATGTCATGGAAGCGCCTACTGCGAGTAAAGCTGCTGCAGAAAGAACTGCAACTAATTTAGTCTGCTTTCTCATAATGAATGCACTCTCCTTTTTTTCTTTTTGAAGTCAATATTTTTCGAAATTCCTAACTGCATTACGTGGCTATTATACTTCGGATAAGGGAAAGTATGGAAAGTTGGAACTGGCAGATGCAGATAAAATGGGGATTTTCGGGGATGAAAAAAGTGCCTGCAGAGTATGGCAGACACATAATTTCTATTATTTTTTCATAGTAAGAGAGTGATTAAATATGCATGGTATGTTTGTCTGGAGAAAAAGATAATATCATTCGCCGCATTCTTTTAAATGAAATTTTTCCATCAGGGGCGTCAGCGATTCCAGACAGGAATTCAGCGTCTCCAGTTCTTCCTCATTATAAATATGCAGGGCGGCAATGGTTGTCTCCAGCATGGTTTCTTTTAAGCGTTCCATTGCCTCCAGGCCGCAGGGCGAAATCCTGATGTAGACGCGGCGGCGGTTTGCGGTATCGTGAATCCGTTCTACCAGCGCCTTATCCTCTAAATCATTAATCAGCTTGGAAAGCTGCTGTTTTGTAATCTGGAGCTTATCGGCCAGATCAGACATGGTATAGTTCTCATCCTTTTGGTCTGCCAGAACGGACAGCGTAAAAAAGGGAAGAGAGTTGATTTTAATATGATTAGCGGACTGGTACTGGCATTTGGCAAAGGTCAGAAAAGAAAATGCAAATTCTAAAAAATGCGTTCCGGCTGTCCGCAGCTTTTCATCATCCATACAGACACCTCCTGAAGCTGATATGAACAGGTATTTTGTTCCCATCATAACACATTTTTTATATCAGATCAATAAATATTAAAAGTAAATAAATATTTATAATAATATATTGACAAATATAAAATGCAGTTGTATTGTAGGCTGTGTAACGGGCAGAAGGTATAAAACTGCCGGATTTGCCAATGATGTAAAGAGACGATGAGGAGAAGAAGTTTATGGAAAAAAGGGATTCTGATCAGAATAAACCGCCCAAGCGTTCGTTTCTGTATTATTACGGGATCGTTATGCTGGTGCTGCTGCTTCTGAATATTTTTGTGTTTCCTTCTGTCATGGATAAGACAGTGGAGGGACGTTACGACGAATTTCTGACTTCCCTGAATGCAGGGGAAGTAGACGAGGTCTATGTGACTACTAATGATGAGGTTATGTATACCTTAAAGGGCGACAGCAGGGGCACTGTTCACAAGACTGGCCTGATGCCAGGAGATAATATTACGGAACGGCTGGCCGGCACAGACGCCAGATTCAGTTCTGAGATTCAGACCCAGGCCTCGCCGCTGCTGGACTTTTTGCTTACCTGGATTGCGCCGTTTGTCATTCTGGTTCTGATCGGGCAGCTGATGAGCCGGGCAATGATGAAGCGCATGGGAGGGCCCAACGCCATGACCTTCGGAAAGTCTAATGCCAAAATTTACGCGGAGTCTGAGACGGGCAAGACCTTTGCAGACGTAGCGGGCCAGGAGGAGGCCAAGGAAGCTTTAAAGGAGATTGTGGATTTTCTTCACAACCCCCAGAAATATACGGATATCGGAGCGACGCTTCCTAAGGGTGCACTGTTAGTCGGTCCTCCAGGAACAGGAAAAACATTGCTTGCCAAGGCGGTGGCAGGAGAGGCCCACGTGCCGTTTTTCTCTATATCCGGCTCGGAGTTTGTAGAGATGTTTGTGGGCATGGGAGCCGCTAAGGTAAGGGATTTATTTAAACAGGCCAATGAGAAGGCCCCCTGTATCGTATTTATCGATGAGATTGACACGATCGGAAAGAAGCGTGATGGAAATATAGGAGGCAATGACGAGAGGGAGCAGACCTTAAACCAGCTTCTGACGGAGATGGATGGATTTGACGGTCAGAAGGGAGTTGTCATCCTGGCCGCTACCAACCGGCCGGATTCTCTCGATAAAGCGCTTCTGCGTCCGGGCCGTTTCGACAGAAGAATTCCTGTGGAGCTGCCTGACATGAGAGGCAGGGAGGCCATTTTAAAGGTTTCTGCCCGTGGCGTGAAGATGGATGAAACGGTTGATTATAATGAGATTGCCCGGGCTACCAGCGGCGCCAGCGGAGCGGATTTGGCCAATATTGTCAATGAAGCTGCTCTGAGGGCGGTCCGTATGGGCAGAAGGATGGTTTCGCAGCAGGACCTGGAAGAGAGCGTGGAGGTTGTCATTGCCGGATATCAGAGGAAGGATGCAGAGGTTTCTGTCAATGAGAAGAAGATTGTGTCCTACCATGAAATCGGCCATGCGCTCGTAGCGGCGATGCAGAGTCATTCTGCGCCGGTGCATAAGATCACGATTATTCCCAGAACCAGCGGGGCTCTGGGATACACGATGCAGATTGAGGAGGATCAGCGATTTCTCATGAGCCGGGACGAGGCGTTTAATAAGATTGTGACGCTGACAGGAGGCCGGGCGGCGGAGGAACTGATTTTCCGCTCTATTACAACAGGCGCTTCCAATGACATCGAGCAGGCGACCAGGATTGCCCGCGCCATGGTGACGCGGTTCGGAATGAGCGAGCAGTTCGGAATGGTGGCCCTGGAGACAGTCAGCAACCAGTATCTGGGAGGAGACGCGTCCCTGGCCTGCTCCGAGCACACGGCGATGCGGATCGACGAGGAAGTCATTGACACAGTCCGTCAGGCCCATGATAAGGCCTGCCAGATTTTGAAGGAAAACGAGGAAAAGCTTCATGAGCTGGCAGCCTATCTTCTGGAGAAGGAGACCATCACAGGCGAGGAATTCATGGAGATTCTGAAAAAGGAAAATTTAGAAACTGCAGGCGCAGATACTGAGGAAAAGGTGGAAGGAGACCATGCAGAAATTCAGAATGACGGCCAGTAAGAAGAAGTCCGATACAGATTAGAAGCTTTTACGATAGTCCGGACAGGGAAAGACAGTTCTCTGCCCGGGCTGTTTTCGACTGCGGGAAAACTGGAAAATGCCTGCAAAATAATCGAACAAACGTTTGAAAAATAAAGGTGGATGTGGTATAATAACTCCAAAATGCAGTTGTGCTGCGCACACCTGCCGCTGCCTTTGGCAGCTAAAACATTTTGTCGTTACCATATCAGGTGAAAACAAATGTCTGCTTCGCAGCCACTTGCTTTCCTGCAGATATGGTATAATATGAGCACTTAGCGAATACGAGCCGCAGGCGGAGTATGAGGTTAGTGCGAGTCATACCCAGACACTTAGCGAGGTTTTGTCGAGCTTAGTGAATGCGGTATAATAACTTACAACGAAAATGGAACACAGGTCAGCAAGGAGTACGGTATGGCGAAGCAGTACATTAAAATACGAGGAGCGAATGAGCACAATCTGAAAAATATATCGGTAGATATCCCGAGAAATGAGCTGGTAGTTTTGACAGGACTTTCCGGCTCCGGAAAGTCTTCCCTGGCTTTTGACACGATTTATGCGGAGGGACAGCGCCGCTACATGGAATCGCTGTCTTCCTATGCAAGGCAGTTCCTGGGACAGATGGAGAAGCCGGATGTGGAGAGCATAGAAGGACTTTCCCCGGCTATTTCCATTGATCAGAAGTCCACGAACAGGAATCCCAGATCTACAGTGGGAACTGTGACAGAGATTTATGATTATATGCGTCTTCTCTACGCCAGAATCGGTATTCCCCACTGCCCCAGGTGCGGCCGGGAGATTCACAGGCAGACCATTGATCAGATGGTGGATCAGATTATGGCCATGCCGGAGCGGACGAAAATCCAGCTTCTGGCTCCTGTAGTCCGTGGGCGCAAGGGAGAGCATGTGAAGGTGCTGGAGCACGCCAGAAAGGGCGGCTACGTCCGTGTCCGGATTGACGGAAGCCTGTACGAGCTTTCTGAGGAGATTAAGCTGGATAAGAATATTAAGCACAATATTGAGATTGTGGTGGATCGTCTGGTGGTGAAGCCGGGTATTGAGAAGCGTCTGACAGATTCCATTGAGACGGTGATGGAGCTGACAGGAGGCCTGATGACTGTGGATATTCCTGACCAGGAATCCATGAATTTCAGTCAGAATTTTGCCTGCCCTGACTGTGGAATCAGCGTGGACGAGGTGGAACCCAGAAGCTTTTCTTTCAATAATCCGTTCGGCGCCTGCCCTGACTGCTATGGACTGGGCTATAAGATGGAGTTTGACGAGGATCTGCTGATTCCTGACAAGAGCCTGAGCATCAGCCAGGGGGCGATTGTGGGCATGGGATGGCAGTCCTGCACGGATAAAGGCAGCTTTACGCGTGCGATTCTGGACGCGTTGGTGGAGGAGTACCATTTCAGCCTGGACACACCGTTTCGGGATTACCCCAAGGAGATTCACGACGTCCTGATTCACGGAACCGGGGGGAAAGTCCTGAAGGTGCGCTACAAGGGCCAGAGAGGAGAGGGCGTCTACGATGTGGCCTTCGAGGGACTGATTCAGAATATGAACCGCAAGTATCGGGAGACTTTTTCTGATGCCATGAAGGCTGAATATGAGACTTATATGCGGATTACGCCTTGTCCTGTCTGCAAGGGCCAGAGACTGAAAAAAGAGGCTCTGGCGGTGACGGTAGGCGGGAAAAATATTTTCGAGGCCACCAACATGTCCATTGTCAAATACAGGGAATTTATCGATGGGCTGAATCTGACTGTCATGCAGGGGACCATCGGAGCGCCGATTTTAAAGGAGATCAGGGCCAGAGTCAGCTTTCTGATTGACGTGGGACTGGATTATCTGACTTTAGCCAGAGCGACGGGAACGCTGTCCGGAGGAGAGGCCCAGAGAATCCGCCTGGCGACTCAGATTGGTTCGGGACTGGTAGGCGTCGCCTACATTCTGGACGAGCCCAGCATCGGACTTCACCAGAAGGATAACGATAAGCTGTTAAAGACGCTTCTGCACCTTAGAGATCTGGGAAATACCGTGCTGGTGGTGGAGCATGACGAAGATACCATGCTGGCTGCGGACTGTATTGTGGATATCGGACCTGGAGCAGGAGAACACGGTGGAAATGTGGTGGCCGTAGGCACGGCGAAGCAGATCATGAAGTGCAAAGACTCTATTACAGGAGCTTATCTGAGCGGCAGAATCAAGATTCCTGTTCCAGCAGAGCGCAGGAAGCCGACCGGGTGGATCACCGTAAAGGGAGCGGCAGAAAACAACTTAAAGAATATCGACGTTTCTTTTCCCTTGGGCGTGATGACCTGTGTGACAGGAGTTTCCGGTTCTGGAAAAAGCTCTTTGGTAAACGAGATTTTGTATAAGGCTCTGGCGAAAAAGCTGAACCGGGCCAGGACAATTCCGGGCAAGCATAAGGAAATCCAGGGGACGGAGCAGCTGGATAAGATTATTGCCATCGACCAGTCTCCTATCGGGCGGACGCCTCGTTCCAATCCGGCGACCTACACAGGTGCATTTGATCTGATCCGGGATCTATTTGCGTCTACGCCTGATGCGAAAGCCAAGGGTTATAATAAAGGAAGATTCAGCTTTAATAAGAAGGGCGGGCGGTGCGAAGCCTGCAGCGGAGACGGAATTATTAAAATAGAGATGCATTTTCTTCCGGACGTGTATGTGCCCTGCGAGGTCTGCGGAGGAAAAAGGTATAACCGTGAGACACTGGAGGTGAAATACAAGGGCAAGAGTATTTATGACGTTTTAAATATGACAGTGGAGGAGGCTCTGCACTTCTTTGAAAATGTGCCGTCCATCTACAGAAAGATCGAGACGCTGAATGATGTGGGACTTTCCTACGTCCGTCTGGGCCAGCCGTCCACACAGCTGTCAGGCGGAGAAGCCCAGCGTATCAAGCTGGCCACAGAGCTGAGCAAGCGGGGAACGGGAAAAACGATTTATATTTTGGACGAGCCGACGACGGGACTTCATTTTGCCGACGTACACAAATTGATCGAGATTCTCAGACGCCTTTCGGACGGTGGAAATACAGTAGTTGTCATTGAGCATAATCTGGATGTGATTAAGACGGCGGATTATCTGATTGACATTGGTCCAAACGGAGGAGATAAGGGTGGAACTGTGATTGCCCAGGGAACGCCGGAGCAGGTGGCTGAAAATCCTGTTTCCTACACAGGACAGTATGTGAAGAAGTACCTGAATCTGGGAGCAGAAGATACAAAGCAGGAATGAAAACGGTGAAACAGGGCAGAAGGCAGGGTGTACAGGGAACTGCCGGGAAAAGCAGCGGGAACAATATTGAGAAAACGGAGCGGAACGAGAGAGATAGAGCCACAGAAAGAAGAAATGCAAGTCAGCTTTTATGAAATGAGACAGGCAGAGGAGACACAGATTCCTGAGTTTATTCAGGTGATCCAGGAGAGGATTGACTGGATGGAGAGCAGGGGGATGAAGCAGTGGAACGATGAGGAATATCTGGATTTTTATTCCGAGGCCATGTTCCGGCGCTTTGGCCCGGCGATCCACCGCCTTTCTCCTGACTGCATTATCCCTGTGCCCGTCCATAAAAGCCGCCTGAAAAAGCGGGGATTTAATCAGGCTCAGGAGCTGGGGATCCGCCTTTCAGCAAAGACCGGGATTTCCATGAGAACTGAATTTCTGAAACGTACAAAAAAGACTCTGCCCCAAAAGGAACTGGATGCGGGAGCACGCCTCAAAAATCTGGAACAGGCCTTTGTATGCGGCAGGCTCCCGTCCGGAATACGCACCGTACTTCTGGTGGATGATATCTACACCACCGGAAGCACCATGGAAGCCTGCTCCAGAGCCTTAAAGAATGCCGGGGCAGAGCGGATTATCCCTGCGGTCATCTGTATCGGCTCAGGCCGTTAAAAACTCTTCATAAAAAAGACCGTCCTTCCTCTTGACGAACGCCGGATTTTTGTGTTATATTATACGGGCGAATGGAAGACAGGTCTTTTTTTTATGCTCAAAATTAAGACCTGAAGCAACTCAATGATTTACGATAAATTAAATGGAGGTGGAAGTCGTGCGCACAAAGATCACACTGGCATGTACAGAATGCAAGCAGCGTAACTACAACATGACGAAGGATAAGAAGACTCATCCGGACCGCATGGAGACCAAGAAGTACTGCAGATTCTGCAAGAGACATACGTTACACAAGGAAACAAAGTAATCCTGTTCAGTAAAGGACGTGAAATTATGGAAGAAAATACAGTGAATACTGCTGTAGAAACCACCGAAAAAGCGGCCAGGGCTGACAAGAAAACGGCTAAGCACGAGAAAAAGCCAAGCTTTTTCAAGGGCCTGAAAAAAGAGTACAAAAAGATCGTCTTTGCTGATAAGGAAACCGTAGCCAAGCAGACAGTTGCAGTGGTGATCATGTCCATTTTCATCGGTGTACTGATCGGCGTACTGGACATGGTTATGAAATTCGGTTTAAGCTTTATTCTTTAATTCAAAGGCGAGGGTGATTGTATGTCAGAAGCACATTGGTATGTAGTCCATACCTACTCAGGTTATGAGAACAAAGTCAAAGTCGATATCGAGAAGACCATTGAAAACAGAAATCTTCAGGATCAGATCCTTGAAGTGTCTGTGCCCATGCTCCCTGTAGTAGAGCTGAAAAACGGCGTGGAGAAGAAAGCCGACAAAAAGATGTTCCCGGGTTATGTACTGATCAACATGGTCATGAATGATGACACATGGTATGTAGTACGCAATACCCGAGGCGTTACAGGCTTTGTTGGTCCGGGCTCCAAACCGGTTCCTCTGACAGAAGAAGAGATGGCAAGTCTGGGCTTCGTAAAGACAGATGTCTTAGTCGATTTTGAAGTGGGAGATATGATAACCGTTATCTCCGGTGCATGGAAGGATACTGTAGGCGCCATTAAGGCTGTCAATGACAGTAAACAGACCATCACCATCAATGTAGAAATGTTCGGCCGCGAGACACCGGTCGAGCTGGGATTTGCTGAAGTCAAGAAGATGTAAGCAGATCTGTGGAACAGACAAAAAGATCAGCTTTTGCGGGTGCGAAGGCTGGTGGGAGGGACATTCCCGACAATACCACATGATTTTAGGAGGTGCCTAAGATGGCAAAGAAAGTAACAGGATATATCAAATTACAGATTCCAGCAGGCAAGGCTACACCAGCTCCGCCAGTTGGTCCGGCTCTTGGTCAGCACGGTGTAAACATCGTACAGTTCACCAAGGAGTTCAATGCTAGAACAGCAGATCAGGGCGACATGATCATCCCTGTAGTTATTACCGTATACGCTGACAGAAGCTTCAGCTTCATCACAAAGACTCCGCCTGCAGCAGTTCTGATCAAGAAGGCCTGCAGCATTAAGAGCGGTTCCGGCGTTCCTAACAAGACCAAGGTTGCCGTATTAAAGAAGGCTGATCTGCAGAAGATCGCAGAGACAAAGATGCCAGACTTAAACGCAGCAAGTCTGGAAGCAGCTATGAGCATGGTAGCTGGTACTGCAAGAAGTATGGGCGTTACCATCGAGGAGTAATAGGAATACCCGTTGTATTTGCAACAGAGAACGTGGGAGGGAGATTCCCCGTCAATACCACTAGGAGGTTATTTTAAATGAAATCAGGAAAAAGATATGCAGAGGCTATGAAGAACGTAGACCGCGCTGCACTTTATGACGTAGCAGACGCTATCTCTATCGTTAAGAAGAACGCTTCTGCAAAATTTGACGAGACTGTAGAGCTTCATATCAGAACAGGATGTGACGGACGTCACGCTGATCAGCAGATCCGCGGCGCTGTTGTACTTCCTCACGGAACCGGTAAGACTGTTCGTATTCTGGTATTCGCAAAGGGACCAAAGGCTGACGAGGCACAGGCAGCAGGAGCTGACTTTGTAGGAGCTGAGGAGCTGATCCCGAAGATCCAGAACGAAGGATGGCTGGATTTCGACGTTGTAGTAGCAACTCCTGACATGATGGGCGTTGTTGGTCGTCTGGGCCGTGTACTTGGACCCAAGGGCTTAATGCCAAACCCAAAGGCTGGTACCGTAACCATGGACGTAACCAAGGCTATCAACGATATCAAAGCTGGTAAGATCGAATACAGACTTGACAAGACAAACATTATCCATGTGCCAGTAGGAAAAGCTTCCTTCACCGAGGAGCAGTTAGCGGACAACTTCCAGACGCTTATGGACGCTATCTTAAAGGCAAAGCCAAGCACTGTAAAGGGCGCATACTTAAAGAGCGTAGCTCTTACCTCTACTATGGGTCCTGGCGTAAAGCTGAAACAGCAACATCCGCCACTATCTGGAGAAACTGCACGAACAATGGG
>ENA-ORTP01003391-ORTP01003391.1-human-gut-metagenome-genome-assembly--contig:-NODE-3391-length-10967-cov-2.432551_pt1 | contig 10967 bp, 8 predicted proteins | sample MGYA00241913_ERZ509190 | MGnify/ENA primary metagenome ERZ509190 (study PRJEB26280, sample SAMEA2338839) | human gut metagenome | biome: human gut; feature: human-associated habitat; material: faeces...
TTGTTTCCATTTTGCTACCTCCTACTCTGGAAATCTTCATAAAAAAGGAAGCCGCTCTTTGATAAGCTTTCTGTAAAGAGCAGCCTCCCGCATATACAATTAGCCGATCAGACCAATTAATTCACTCTTTAATTCTTCAAATTTTGCATTGACATCTGTCCCTGAAACAGTAGATTCAATCAGCTTATTGCCAATTGCATTTGCAATATCTGATCCCCATGTTGAATCAATCGTTGCAACCACGTTTTCTGCTTGATTTGCCTGTGAGCAGGCCTCTGCCAAAAGTTTTGTTTTCTCATCTGAACCTTCTGCCAGTTCGTTCAGATCCAGTGTTGTTGTACATGGATTTGCGCCTACCTCTTTGAAAATCTTTGTCTGTACTTCATCACTTGTCATATATTTTACAAATTCCAAAGCCAGCTCTTTTTCCGCATCACTCATGTTGTTTGCTGCTGTAATCCCGCCACTCGCGGAGGATAAAGAAACACTGCCTGGGAAGATTGCCGGCTTGAAGTTTGTTGTATCTTCAAATCCGCCGGCTGCCCACACACCGTTGAAGAAAACTGCTGACTGCCCTTTGTTGAAATCGGCCGCCCAATCGTTTGCTCCGTCATCTGCATTGCTGCTGGCATTTGCAGAACCATTTTTCTGATCCATATTGGCTACCTGTTTAAAAGCTTCTTCAAATTCTTTGGATTCAATGGCTTTCTCGGTCAATGCTTCTCCCAAAATTTTTCTTCCGTTTTCTGTCATTCCGAGGATCGCATTAAAGCATCTTGTAGATCCCTGTCCAGCACCATAAGCATAGACATCTCCACTTACAGATCGCACTTTTTCCATTGCCGTTTCAAAATCATTCCAGTCTTTCCAGGTATCTGGTGTCGTTACTCCTGCATCTTTTAAGACTTTATCATTATACCAATATCCCAATGTCAAAAGCTGATCATGTACAGTATAGATCTTTCCATCCACATCATTCTGTGTGTAGTTGATTCCGACATTTTCTTTGATGCCCTGTTCATCTATGTATGGTTTCATGTCCAGAAGAAGATCCTGGCTGATTGCTGCCAGAGATACGGAACGCCCCGCAAGATCCACCATGTCCGGATATCCTCCACCTGCTACTTTATTCTCAACTACGCTGTCAATATCTTCTGTCGGAATTGCTTTGAACTCTACTTCCCCATCTGCATGTTCTTTTGCAAATTCGTCATAAATATCACGCATAACCTGAGCCGGTGCCCATTCGCTCGCATCCTGATAATATCCGTGATAAAATTCCAACACTTTATCGTCGGATGCTTCTGTTTTCTTGCTTCCTCCGTCTGTTTTTTCCCCTTCGGACTTTCCACATCCGGAAACAGCGACTGTTGCCACCATTGTTGCAGCCAAAATCAGGCTGATGATTCGTTTTTTCTTCATTACTAAATCCTCCTTCGATTTCCTGTTGGACTTAGAATATCACGATCATCAGCCTGACTCTATGGATAGAATTGACCCTTTCTTGCACTTTTTCTGGTTTTTCAGAGTCAATTTTCTGTTTTTTGTAATATATTTATGATTCTGCCGTTTTCTTGTAATTTATTTACCTGTTATTTTGTCATATTGACATCAAAATAAAGATATCCGTTATTATTTACTGTAATAACTGCCTGTTTTTTCTGCGGATCGTATTGTACCTGCGGCATATCATATGTTCCATTCAATCCTGTCACATTTTCGATAACCGGTGTCTGCTCTACCTCTTTTAACACAATCACAGAACTTCTTCTTTCCCCATTCTTTGTATGATTGATGTAATGCTCATGTACCCATGTCAAAGCCTCATCTTTTGACATCTGCGGAAGTTTTTTTGCTTCTTCTGCATTGGTTGCTCCTTCCCACAGTTCCTCTTTATTCGTACGGTAATTATTCAGACGTACTTCTATTTTGGAGTCTTTCCCGTGGAGTATCACAGATGTATGTGGATCTAGTGTGACATCCGCATACATCTCTTTTCCATTCGAAAGAGACAGTTTCATATCGGTTCCTGTTTGTTTTACATTCTCATTATATTTGGAGTTGTACAGATACCAACGGTTCTCCAGTTTCTGTGCAAACAGATCCCCTGCATACTCCTGCGGATACAATTCATTCAAATACTGTTGTTTTTTCTCTAATGTAGAAAGTCTTTCATCCTTTCCATCCACAATCTGCACACTGCTGCTTTCCAGTGCCTGTTCCACCCTGCTTCTATCGATCACTGCCGGAACTGCCGGAATATTTCCATAACGTCCGGTCGTATAAAGCGGAGACTGTGCCATTTCTGTGATCAGTCCTGCAAAAAATTCACCATTTCCCATCTGCGAGAAATTTCCATGGATCAAAGTCTTTGTTTTCGCAAGGATCTCCTGTTTTGACGGTGCCGGATTCTGTACGATATAACGGAAAAATTCCTGAATTACATTTGCATAAAGCGGAGACTGTTCATTGCGTACTCCATAAGTGTAAGCCGGATGCTCAAAATTGTATACGCATCCTCCATTCAGATAAATCATCATTGCTTCCATCCCGACCATTGCTTCCGGTTCTGTCAGCCATTGTCTGTTTCCCTGTGATTTTCCGATATTTCCATCTGCAAATAATTTCCATTTTCCGGTCTCATACCACTTCCAGGTATCCATCAGTCCACCCCACTGATAGGTATGATCCGTCAGCCACAATCCTGTCATGTAACTACTGGTCGGTGCATCATTTCCCTCTGCAGCCGGAGTATTTTTATACATGAAAATCAAGTTTTGCCAGTATTTTTCCACTGCTTCCCGAAACGCAGTCTGCCCCTGCGAGCCAAATGCCCGTTCAATAGAACCTCCGTTATTCTGCTCTGCCCAGATAAAAAATCCGCCATGTTTTGCTGACAGCTCCAGATATTTTGCTGCCATGTTTTCTAAATTTGCAGTCCATACCCAGTAGTTTTCTGTGCTGAAAATGCCCTGCAGACAACTATATTTCGTATACATCTGATCGATCCACTCTGTTGTCAGCCAGTGAGTCGCTGTATATTCTGCCGCATTTCCCGCAGTAAATACAGTCAGCACCACCGGGATCGGCTCATTTTTTCCTGTCTTGGGATCTATATAATTCTGCGCCTCTTCCAGATAATGTTCATAAAAATCCGACGCTGTCCCTTCCCTTTTCGGAAGATCATCCGGATGAAGTTCAATCACGGTATATGGTTTTAAATCATCTGGAACTGTTTCCCACTTTCCAGTCAGCGTATCGTCACCCCAGAATCCATATTCTCCCCGCTCATATTTCGGACCATGCGCATATAACGGGATGATCATCAGCGGATGTTCATTGGAAATTTCTCTTCGTTTTTGTGCCGGTACCCATTCCAGATCTGACAGATAATAGTCTTTTTGTTCCTGCGCACGCACTTCCATTCCAGAAGGCGCCACTGTGGAGATAAGCACTGCTGCTGTCAAAAGCCCCACAACTTTTCTCATGATTGTTCCCATACTTCAAGTTTCTCCTCTCATTTGATTTTACCGGCCGAATCGTATTCCATGGTTTTACACATACCACGGATACAGATATTCTAATTCATACGGATTTCCTGTAACATGAAATCTATCAACCAAAATATGGAGAATATTTACTTTTTTCGTTTTTTTATGGTATTTTGTTATCCATTGTTCGCAGTCCTATTAAAAAACGCCATACCACTTATGATATGACGCTTTTGTTATTGATATAATTGGATATAAAACTGTTCTTCTTCAACTGTTTGTCCCAGTACTTCCATAATCTGGTTTCGGAAATTCTCCAACTGACTGGTTGTCCAGAGATTGTCCGGAACTTCAATGATGCGGTCTGCCCCGCGGATTGCCTCCACCGCTTGACACATTCTCGGAATCTCTTCCCTGTAATCATCCAGTTGAATTTTCGGACTGGAAGGCATCTGCCCGGTTTCCAGAAGAATCCTTTTCTGCACCTGTTCGCTGAGCATATATTTTAAGAACTCCACACTGGCATCCATTGTCTCCTGATTTTCCGTATTCCCCACAATATATCCAAGGCATACCGAAGAGCTGGCGATCGTACTGCCGTCTTTTCCCGGAAACGGTGCATAGCAGGCATTGATCTTTTCATCGATCAATTTTCCGGCCCACACTCCGTTGATGTACATCGCCACGTTCCCGCTGTTAAACATACTTCCCTCATCCCGGTAGCCATAATTTCTGCCCGTACTGTCCCCGTACTGCAAGATTTGTTTCATCGTTTCCAGAACAGAAAACAGATCTTCTTTTCCAAGGATCATCGCATGATTTTCAACCGCATTCTTCGCATCCTGTGAGGTATCCAAAATCAGTGCATCTGCCAGATGCGCACTGTTTTCTTTTGTAATCTGTACCGGAATCACCTGTTTTCCTTCTGCCTGTGTCCATCCCTGTATCTTTTCGCAAACTTCCAGAAATTCCTCCCATGTCTTTGGTATCTCCGGGATCCCTGCTTTTGCAAACAAATCCGCATTGTACCAGTAGCCTCCTCCAAGCAGCAGCACATCTGACACAGTGTAAAGTTTTCCGTCCTTTTGCCAGTAAGAAATAATCTCCGGCGCCACACATTCTGCAAAATCTGGATCTTTCTCCAAATAAGGCATCAGATCCACCGCCTTATTCTTCTCTTCCATAAACTGATACACGGAATCTTTTCCATAACCGCCTGTAAAGATCAGATCCGGCACTTCTCCCACAGAAAGCATATTTTTTGTCTTCTCGATCACCTCATTGGAGGAAGTCATAGACATCAGATTCAGCTTGATCTCCGGATGTTCTTTTTCGAAATCTTTATAAATCTGCCGCATTCTGACATGTTCCGGTTCCATGGAACCCCATCCGTGTATCAGTGTGATCTCGGTCTGCTCCTGCTCCTTTTTCCCACAGCTGCACAACAGACAGATAACCAACGTCAATGTCAGAATCCACCTTGCTTTTTTCATAGATTTTTTCCTCCGGACTGTTCATATTCTTTCGGAGGACAGCCTGCATATTTTTTAAATACTTTTGAAAAATATGCCGTGTCTTCAAATCCTGTCAATGCCGCAATTTCGTAAATTTTTTTATCTCCTTTTATCAGCAGTTCCTTTGCTTTTTCTACACGCAGAGAATTGATCGTGTCAAACAGATTTTCTCCTGCTTTCTGTTTATAAAAACGACTCAGATAGCTGGCGCTGACATGGACTTTTTCCGCAATATCCGCCAGCGTCAGACGTTCTGTATAATGATTTCGAATATAGGTCTGCACACGTTTTAAAAGTGTATCCGCCTCTTCTTCCGTCTCCTGCTCTTTCGGCACAATGAAGATCTGATTCCCGTTGTCTGTCTTTCCCCTGCCATATGCCTTTGTCTGCTCATAAATGCTGGTGGAATCTTCCCCTTGCTGATAAGAACGACTGCACAGGATCTGTGGAAATTCCCCCAGAAAATTTTTACAGAACGCCCGCATTTTTTCACAGCAGTTTAAAATCTCCTCTGTCTGCTCACTGTCCTTCACGGTAAGGATCAGCCCTTCTTCTTCGCTCCCCGGAGATAATGCACGATACTCAAAAGAATGAAATGCATGGAGAAAGAACTTCCGAACCTTTTCCCCCTGATGCACCGGTGTCACCAAAATCATCCGATACCATGTCATCGTTTCACTCTCCAGACGCTGTTTGATATTCTCGATCGCCACTGGAATTTCTTCCAGGGCTGCTGTCTTCACAATGTAATCGCTCACCTGGTACTGAATGGCTTTTCGCGCATACTGAAAATCTGCATATGCCGTCAGAAAAATCACGGAAGTACGAATATGATTTTTATAAATATACTCTGCGACCTCCATTCCATCCATCAGCGGCATTTTGATATCAATGACGGCAATATCCGGAGCGTCTTTCTGAATCTGCGCAAGCAGCTCCTGTCCGTTTTGGGCAACATAAACCAGTTCACACCCAAGCTCTCCCCAGGGGATCAGCTTTTCCAGCCCTTCCCGAATATAAGGCTCATCATCCGCAATCATCACTTTCCACATGACTTTATTCCCCCTTTTCCAGCGGCAGCCGCATTGTCACACACGTTCCTACATCCGGTGTACTCTCAATTTCCATAGAGGCCTCGTTTCCATAAATGGTATGAAGCATCTGCTGTGTATTCGTAAGTCCGATATGTGTATGCTTTTCATCTCCTGCATCCTGCCATTTACTCTTTAACTTGTTCACGTCAAATCCAACCCCGTCATCTTTGACCTGAATCCATAATTTCCCGTCCTCTTTTCGTGCTTCTACCTGAATATGACCACTGCCCGGTTTTGGTTCCAACCCATGGGCAACCGCATTTTCCACCAGCGGTTCCACACTCAAACGCGGAATTCTTGCCTCTTTTACTTCTTCACTGCAAAAGATATCATATGTAATCTTTCCTGTAAAGCGTTCTCTTTGCAAGAGAAGATAAAATTCGATCAGTTCCATTTCCTTAAACAATGGAATTTCAATTTCTCCATTTCGGAAAATCTTTCCCTGGATCAGTCTTGCAAATGCACTTAACAACTTCTGAAGTTCTTTGTTCCCCTGCAGTCCGGCCTTCATGCTGAGCATGGATAACACATTGAACATAAAATGCGGATTGATCTGAGACTGCAAATATCTGACTTGTGCCTGTGTCGCGAGAAGCTGTTTTTCATAGACCTCTGTGATCAGATTTTTAATCTGTCCTGTCATCTCATTAAATCGAAGACTGATCTCATCAAATTCTCTTGTGTCAAATTCCCGCATCTGTGCATCCAGATTTCCATTTCCAAACTTTCGGATATCCTCCCCGATCAGCTTCAAAGGCCGGGTCATTCGAATAGAAATACCAAACACAGCCAGAGTGATAATACCGATCACAAGCAAAAAAATCAGTGCAAACGGCTGCATTGCAGAGCGGATCGATGCATAAATCAGATTTTGGGGGAGCATCATCTTAAGCTCCATTCCAAACCCTGTCTTTCCTCCATAAAACAGATTTTTCTGGTTTTCCATCACCACTTCACTGCTGCCGAATTTTTGAATCTGCATCAGCTGCTTTGCCTGTGTTCTGCCTTTTTCATTTGCAAACAAAATCTGCCCTTTTTCACCTGTGACGATCCATCCTGCGCCCGGATATTGTTCTGCTTTTGCAAACAGAGCATCCACAGCAGCCTTTCCGATAGAAAGAATACAACAACCAGACTCTTTTAGTTCCTCATCGTATACACGCATGCATACATACGTGCGTTCTTCCTGTGCAAGATACCAGTATTCATTGCTGCTCTTCAGAAAGCTGGCATTGATTTCTTTGTAAATCTGATTCTGCAATTCTATATTTTCCACAGTCTCCGGGTAGAATCGACTGCTCAGCCATTCTCCTTTTTCGTTAAACAGATAGATACAATCTATAAATGGAGAGGAGGAATCCACCATATTCACCTCAGAAAATAGATCTGTGCTGTTTACGAATTGTTCTCTTGCGTCTTCCTGGTCGTACTCTGTCCCCTCGATAAAATGCTTCAGAACATTATTATGCCGCAGGGCAATCACCATATTTTCCATATTTTTGATCCTTGTGTCAAACTGCCCGCTTGTATTCTCCAAATAAAATTCCAAGTCAGAATATGCCTGTCTGGAAAAATGAAAAATCGACAATGCGATTTGGGCAATTCCCAAGATCAAGGCTGAAATGATACAGGCTGATAAAATCAGACCAATCAACTTTGTACGGAAACTGGGCTTTCTTTTTTCTTTTTTCATTGATCACCTCATCACTGAGTCTGAATACTCCATACCAAATAAAAGATCTCTGTCCACCTGATTTTTCAGTTCTTCCAGAGACGAAAATTTACTCTCAGGCCTTTCAAATGCACAAAACTCAATTTCTACATGCTTTCCATAGGCGTCCCCTTGATAATCAAACACATAAACTTCTGTCAGAAGTCTCTTTTCTTCTGTCACTGTAGGTTTGATTCCAAGATTTCCGATTCCGTGGTACCAGATTCCATCCATTTTCACCCTGCACGCATAAACCCCGAATCTTGGTGCTGTTTTCTCCCGCTGCCATGCTACGTTCAAAGTTGGAAATCCCAGCGTCCTGCCAAGTTGTCTTCCATGTTCTACCACTCCGTCTGTACGATAGCGATATCCCAGAAGTTCCTCCGCAAGTTCTACATTCCCGTTTCCCAACGCCTCCCGAATGTACGTGCTGCTGATTTCCCGGTTTCGATATACTGCTTTCTCTACCACTTCCAGCCGGTATCCATACTGCTTTGCATAATGCTGCAGCATATGAATGTCTCCCCGCTTCTGATGTCCAAAATGAAAATCCGTCCCCACTGCAATATACGATGCATGCAGCTGCTGTACCAGAATTTTCTCTATGAATTCTTCCGCTTTCATCTCGCGGATCTCTCTGGTAAAAGGACAGATGATCAGCGTATCGATCTTATTCTCCAGATGCGCCCTCTTCTCCTTTTGCGTCATCAGTGCCTCTCTCCCCATATCGAATGCAAAGACAACGCTTTCCACCTGCTCTTCATCTGCATATTGTTTGATTCTTCGAATCAGTTCCTGATGACCTCTGTGCAGACCATCGAATTTTCCAAGTGTAACGGCTGTTTTGTTTTCGGTCTGATATCTGCTTAAATCTGTTACATAGCGCATAGTTACCCTCTTATTTCTTCCTGATCCAGAAACATTTTTTCCACCTTCAGTTTCTTTCCGTTTTCATCCACACGAAAAATACCGATAAAATGATGTTTTGAATCGTATACACGTATTCTTTCTTGTTTCTTTTCATCCGGCACATATTCCAAAAAACGAACCGGGATTTCGTTTCCGTTATATGCAAGAGCCTGCCCTTCTTCTTTTACTGTCACAGCCGGATATTTGAAAAACACCGTATCCAGCGGCATCAGAATTTCTGAAAACTTTCCTTGCTCTTTCTTCTCCTGTATCTCGGAAAGCTTCAGGCTTTCCTGAATCTCAAATTGACTCACCTTTGTGCGCAAAAGTGATTCCATACATCCAAAACAACCAAGTTTCTCACCGATATCATGACACAGTGTGCGAATATACGTCCCTTTGGAACAGGAAACTTCCATTTTCACACGGGGCAGGGAAATTTCCAGAATCCGGATGTCTTTAATTTCTACTCTGCGGCTTTTGCGTTCGATCGTCTTTCCTTCTCTCGCCAGCTCATACAATTTTTTCCCATTTACTTTCAATGCCGAATACATGGGAGGAATCTGATCATACTCTCCCACAAAGCTCATCACACAGTTTTTCACCTGTTCTTCTGTAAGTTCCTGTGTTTCTCCTTCTTGCAGCACAGTTCCGGAAATATCCTGTGTGTCCGTTTCTTTTCCAAGCAGCAGAACTGCTTCATATGTCTTATCTTTTTCCGTAAGCATATCGCACACTTTCGTTGCTCTTCCCAAACAAACAGGAAGCACGCCTTCCGCATCCGGATCCAGCGTGCCTGTGTGTCCAATCTTTTTCTGTCCTGCGATTCCCCGCAATTTTGCTACGACATCATGGGAAGTATATCCTTTTTCTTTATATACATTCAGAATTCCGTTTATCATAACAATTCCTGTCTTTCTTTTTTATGCCTCATTTAACTGCAGCACAATCTGTCCAAGCAGATTGTTGATCACATCATGTGCCGAGCCTTTCATTGTAACTCCTGCCGCACGTACATGACCTCCTCCGCCAAAATACTGGGCAATCCTGCTGACATTCACCTTTCCTTTGGAACGAAGACTGACTTTATATTCCTGCGTATCTATTTCATGCAGGAATATCGCCACCTCCACGCCTCTGGTCTGACGCAGCTGTGCCACAATTCCTTCCAGATCACTTGGCACCGCCTCAAAAAACTCCATTTCTTTTCTGGATACCACAGAGACCACAACTTGTTTTTCCATGACCAGCATACTTTCCAGAAGTGCTCTTCCAAGAATCTGATTTTGGATATAAGTTTTCTCAAAATAGGTTTTTTCAATGATCTCACTGGCGTCAATTCCCTTTCTGAGAAGTTCGGCGGCTGCCTCCATTGTCTCCGGAGACGTACAGGAGTACTGAAAAACTCCCGTATCATGGGCAATCCCCATATACAGCGCTTCCGCACATGCTTTGCTGATCTTTTCTTTGTCCAGCAATGTATAAACCAGTTCCGATGTCGAGCTTGCATCCGGACAAATGTAATTTGTCTCTGCAAATGAGACATTACTTATATGATGATCGATACACAGCGTATGTGCCGCTTTTTGAAACAGAGCTGCAAACGGCCCCAGGCGCTGCTCATCTCCGCAGTCCAGGCAGATGAACAGATCGTACTCCTGATCCGCCGAAAGTTCATGCCGTACTTCTTCACTTCTGTGAAGAAACCGAAAAGATTCCGGGATGGTCTCCAGATAAATATCCACTTCCAGTTCCGGAAACTGCTCTGTCAGATACAGATACAGTCCCATCGAAGAACCTACGCAGTCTCCATCCGGACGAACATGCCCGCCAAGCGCCACTCGCTTCTTTCCTTTCAAAATATCAGATAATACAACTTTCATCCCTGTTTATTCATCCTCACTTTTCAAATCTCTGGTCAGATCATTGATTTTTTTCGTCATGTTCACACCGTACTCAATAGACTGATCCATAATAAAACGGATTTCCGGTGTATTGCGCATGTTGATCGTTCTGGCCAATTCACGCCGGATATATCCTTCTGCGCTCTGAAGTCCTTTGATCGTATCTTCCTGGGCCTTTTGATCTCCCAGCACACTGATATATGCTTTGCATGTCTTCAGATCAGGTGCTACTTCCACCGCTACCACGGAGGTCATCGGCGCCACTCTAGGATCTTTGATGCCTCCGCGCAGGATGTTGCTCAGTTCTCTTTGGACTTCAGTATTGATTCTTGTGTTTTTAATAC
>ENA-ORTP01003394-ORTP01003394.1-human-gut-metagenome-genome-assembly--contig:-NODE-3394-length-10947-cov-2.366324_pt1 | contig 10947 bp, 5 predicted proteins | sample MGYA00241913_ERZ509190 | MGnify/ENA primary metagenome ERZ509190 (study PRJEB26280, sample SAMEA2338839) | human gut metagenome | biome: human gut; feature: human-associated habitat; material: faeces...
ATTGGTTGGATGTCGCCCGTAGGCGGCGGATCTGTTGCCGGGACAACTGGTAGGGGCCTCCCCATGGAGGCTCTTGAGGCTCAGCTTGGCTGGTATGGTCACTCGGGCTCCATTGAGCTTCGTGGCCATGTTTCTAATGTCGGATGGCAGCAGTGGTCTGAGGGGCACTGTGGAACGACTGGTAAGTCTCAGCGTCTCGAAGCCGTTCAGATTCGTCTAACCGGTGAGGCAGCTGAAAAATATGACGTCTGGTATTGTGCTCATGTGTCAGGTATAGGCTGGCTTGATTGGGCTTGCAATGGAGCTGCCGCTGGTTCTGCCGGTAAAGGCAAGGCTATCGAAGCGGTAAAGGTAATCCTTGTGGAGAAAGGCGGAGCAGCGCCTGGCTCTTCGAGCAATGTCTTTATCGGCGATCTAGATGCTGTTGCGGTTTCCGGATCCGCCGTTTCTGGAGAGAGTCTTGGCTTATCTTCTGGTCAAAAGGCTACGATCGGGGGCAAGGGCGCCAAACCGCTGAACTCCATTGCCTTAAGCGTTGCAGGCCAAACTGATGACGGGTCAATTTCCTATGCCGTTATGGATTCATATTCAGACTGGGGCGCTTTTTCATCGGATGGCGGTGCTGCCAAGGCGGTATCCGGCGCACCCATAAAAGCGATAAAAATGTCGCTGAGTGGCCAGTTTGCTGCCAATTATGACATTTGGTATCGAGTATGCGATTCCGGTAATGGCTGGACGGGTTGGACGTCAAATGGTCAGGCATGTGGCGTTTCTGGCGGTTCTTCCGGTTTGTGCGGCATAGATGTTGTACTTGTTCGTAAGGGCTAACCTGCCCCTGGTCCTACCAGTAATGCATTTATCGAAACGTCGGGAATCGGTCTTGTATCCCAGGCGCACGTTGCTTCTGCGGGCTGGTTGGCTCCCGTTGGCAATGGCGAAACTGCCGGTCAGACGGGCATGTCTCGTTCTCTGCAGGCGTTGTATGTTTCGACGCAGGGTATCGATGCCTCCGTCGAAGTATCGGCGCACGTTGCGAATATCGGTTGGCAACCATACGTCTCGGGTGCTTCCTACGCTGGCACTGTTGGCAAGGGCCTTGCAATTCAGGCGGTTAAATTAAGGCTCACTGGCAACGACGCTTCAAAATACGATATTTACTACCGTGTTCATGCGGCGGATTATGGCTGGCTTGGTTGGGCTAAAAATGACGCCGCAGCTGGCACCGTTGGACTGTCTAAGCAGGCCGAGGCAATTCAAATTAAGTTGGTTGCCAAGGGTTCGTCCGAGGCTCCCGTTCAAGATCATGCTGCTTTGATCCAGCTTCCCGGGCTATCTGCTAAGGCTAATTGCTCCGGTCTTGGCTGGCAAGCGTCCGTTGGCAATGGCGGTGTTGCCGGAACGGTTGGGCAGAACCGTGCCATGGAGGCCATGCAGTTGTCGCTTTCCGATAGCTCCATGAGCGGTGGCATTTCGTATTCTGCTCATGTATCCAATATCGGTTGGCAGTCTGCTGTTTCGGACGGGGCTACATCGGGAACTGTTGGCCAAGGGCAGCAGATCCAAGCTGTGAAGATTAACTTGACTGGCGACGTTTCGAATTACTTTGATGTCTGGTATCGCGTCCATGTGTCAAATTACGGATGGCTTGGCTGGACCAAAAATGGATCGCCCGCGGGTACCACGAAGCTTGGCATTCCTGTTCAGGCTTTACAGGTAAAGATTGCCCCCAAGGGCGCTTCCGCACCAGGCTCTACGTCTGATTCGTATTTTGAGACCTATCGTTATATGGGGTATCAGACCCCGGGATCATATCCAAAAGTTAGTTGTAATAGCGTACAGCTTCCTTCATATTGCACCGGTTACTTTACGTATGTCACGCCTTCTCGAATTCCTTACAACGCTTCACGACAGGATTGCATCAACGCATTCGTCCAGCGTGCTCGTGAATATATCGGTACTCGTTATATCGAGCCGTGGTCTTCTTGGGCAGGGGATGCAGTTGATTGCTCGGGCTTGGTGCTGCAATGTTTGTATGCGACTGGCATGGATATGGGTTGGTATAACCCCTATAACCATCGTTGGTTGCCCGAGCAGACCTATAACTCCATGAACTGGTATCGCAACAACACGTTTATGCCGGTTAGCACCTCTGCTATGCAGAGGGGAGATGTGGTCTACTACCGGGGTCATATTGGAATCTACATTGGAAACGGTCGAATCATTGATTCGTGGCCGGGGATCGGTGTGACCGAGCGCTCGGTCAATGCTCCAGGTCGTGTAATCGGCGCAGCTAGGCCTTTTGCATAGAGTCTGTTGAGGCGCTCCGTTGCAGGAGCGCCTCTTTTTGACTGTATGGTAAACGTTGCTTTTCTAAGCTTTAAATGCCTGTATGGAAGTGCGGTAATATAGCAGCTATTCGGTCTTTACATGTGGTCAATGTCCGGGGGGATATACATGAAACATCTCAAAGCGTCTGCGGCTTTGGTTTGTACGCTATTGATGGGCTGGTCGCAAATCATTCAGCCTTACAGCGCGTATGCGCTGTCGGTTCAGGCCGCCGCTGCCTCGCAGTCGGTCTTGCAAACATCAATCGAGCACGAATCTCAAGGTGTAAGTTCTCAGGGGGTGCAGGACGATGCCTCGGGTTCTCGGGGTGTGACCGAATGGTATGGTGACGATGCAAATGCTGCTCGTCCTGATGGGGAAACAGATTCGGATTCCGGCGAACAGCCTGGAATTGGCGTCGAAGAATCTGGTGTTGACGAGTCAAACGGTGAAGCCCCAACCGATGATTCCGCTGAGATGAATTCCTGCGAAGCAGACTCTTTGGAACCGAACTCTTGGCGTTTCGAAAACGGCGTGCTTATCGATTCTGGCAATGGCGACATCGATGCGCAGTCTTTAACTGACGATTCTTTGCCCAATGGCGTTGTCGCGCGCGGCATCGATGTCAGCAATCATCAAGGAACTGTTGATTGGAATAAGGTTAAGGCCGCGGGGATTGATTTTGCCATTCTCAAGGTCGGTCCGGTTACGGAAAACCTGACGATTCTTTTGAAAGGAACGCTGCTGAATGTGAACGCCTCGGCATTCCTTATGGCGTGTATTACTACTCCTACGCCCGTTCTGTAGAGGATGCCAATAAAGAGGCCGACAGGACACTTGCTTGGCTCGGTGGCCATCATCCGTCGCTTCCCGTCTATTATGATCTTGAGGATAGCTATATCTTGCAAGATCCGGATTTCAGCAAGGATAAGCTCACTCAGATTGCGCAGACTTTTTGCAACCGTATGGAGGCCGTTGGCTTTAAGTCGGGTATCTATGCGAACCTTAACTGGCTTAACAACTACCTGAATTCTCCGTCGTTGAACGGTTATGACCATTGGGTCGCTCAATATAATTGGCGTTGCGATTATGCTGGCAGCTACAGTTTCTGGCAGTATTCAAGCAGCGGTAATGTCCCGGGCGTTAACGGACGCTGTGACATGAACTACTGCTTCAACGGTTCTCTTCTGAACGTAGACGACAGCAAGATGCATATTCAGTATGAGGCACATGTCTCGAATATTGGCTGGATGAGCAGCAAGCGCGACGGATCTACAGCTGGCACAACGGGGCAGTCTAAATCAGTGGAGGATCTTAAGGTCGGCATCTTGAATCCTGTTGAAGATGGCTCTGTGCAAATTAACGCCAATGTAAGTGGCATCGGCTGGCAGGGCTGGGACACCCCCTCGGCCTCCGAGGGCGGCACCACCGGCCAGGGCCGCGCCGTCGAGGCCGTGCGCCTGAGGCTCACGGGCTCCCTCGCCAAGGACTACGACGTCTACTACCGCGTCCACGCCTCCAACATCGGCTGGATGGCCTGGGCCAAGGACGGCGAGGAGGCCGGCACCACCGGTATGTCGTGCTCTCTCGAGGCTGTTCAGATTAAGCTCATTAAGAAGGGTGCTTCCCATCCTGATACATCGGGATATTCCCATCTTGAAATACCTTCGGTGACATATTCCTCTCAGGTGAAAGGCGCTTGGCAGAATTCCGTCTCGGCCGGTGAGGTGTCCGGTACAACTGGTCAGGGAATTCCCATCACCGGGTTTTCGGCTAAAACTACTTCATCTGTTGCCTGCGGGATTAATTATCAACTGCATCTTTCGAATGTGGGCTGGACGTCTGGTAAGTCAAATGGAGTGCAGCTTTCGTCTACCGCTGAATCCAATTCGGTTGAGGCTATTAAAATTTCTCTTTCTGGTGACTTGGCAACCTATTTTGATGTTTGGTACAGGGTTCATGTCGATAACGTCGGCTGGCTTGGTTGGACTAAAAATGGCTCCGTTGCCGGTAGTACTGGCTATGGGGCGCATGTCCAAGCTATCCAAGTTCGACTTACGAGGAAGGGCGCCAATGCCCCCGGGAGCACCGTTTCGCCGTGTTTGCTTGGGCAACCAACCGCGTTTGCAAATCCCATGCAGAAGAAAATTGTAGATCTTGCCCGACAGGTGCCGTCTCCTGGCCCGGGATTGTGCTCCGAGTGGATTGCAGATATCTATGAGCGTGCCGGATTTAGGAATGTCCATACAGATGCCTGCGATTACTACTGGGATTACTGTAAATACACCGATTATTCTCATTTGAAAGTCGGAATGGTCATTGCCGTTCCTTCGCATACGCATACACGCATGGGCAGCATTTACGGTCACGTATGTCTCTACATCGGTAATAACCAGGTTATGGATAATGTCGGTCGGATCAGGACGCTCGATATGGCGTACTGGTTGGATTATTATTCCACCTCATACAAGCCAAAATGGGGCTGGTATGACAACGTGCCGCTTGCATAGCAGGTCGAAATTCGTGTTTTCACACAGGTTCTAGCAAATATTCTGATTAAAACGAACGGGTCGTTTTGTAACGGTCCGTTCGTTTCTATTTAAGTGCCATTCACGTTTTCGGTATTTATGCAATTGCCGTAACGATAAATAATGATGCTAAATATGGTCGATTAATGGGGGAGTCGAATGAAAAAGACGCAACGACTGCTAGCAACGGCAATGATGCCATTACTGATCCTTCAGTGTCTTCTGACGCCCCTTTCCGTCTGGGCTGATTCTTTACCTGTGCAACCGGAATCCACTGATTATATCGATAGTCCTGCCAGCAGCTCGGAAGACGAGAGCTTTGTCTTAAATGACGATCAGCAGGGGATTGAAGTCGAGCAGCCGACTGTGTCAGACAATGATTCTCCCTCATCCGTTTGTAGCGAGCCTGCCTCCAATGCAACTGATTCGGCGAAACCCGAAAATGATGTATCCACTGTGTTTGGCTCTGTTTCATACCAGACTCATGTACAGGATATTGGCTGGCAAGCTCCCGTTTCAAATGGAATGACGGCGGGCACTACAGGCCGTGCTAAGCGCGTCGAAGCCCTCAAGATAAATTTGCTTTCACAGGATGGCACCCCGCTGGGGAATGACAGCATTTCGGTCCAATCTCACATTACCGGGATCGGCTGGGAGTCTCAGTCGGTGGGTAACGGGCAGGCATCTGGAACAGTTGGACAGTCGCGAGCCATCGAGGCGATCAAGCTATCTTTGTCGGGCGGTCTTTCTGATTCGTATGACATTTGGTATCGCGTTCATTCTGCAAATGTTGGTTGGCTTGGATGGGCCTCAAATGGTGAGCCTGCTGGAACGCAGGGCTATGCTTATCAGATCGAAGCTATTCAGATTAAGGTGCTTCCAAAAAATGCTCAAGATGCGCCAGCGCGAGGCGATGCCTTTAGGGATCATTCTCAGGAACCGCCTACCGTTTCCTATCGATCTCATGTCTCCAATGTTGGATGGATGGGCGCTGTCGCGGACGGAAAAACATCGGGGGTCATTGACTCAAGAAATGCAATCGAGGCACTGTCGCTTGGTGTTAATTGGTATGGTCACAGAGGCTCTATTTCCTCTCGCGCGCACGTCTCTGGCATTGGTTGGCAAGACTGGTCTTCAGGCGTCATTGGCACGACGGGGCAATCTCGATCCATTGAGGCCGTTCAGTTTAAGCTGAACGGCGAGCTATCTGCTGCATATGACATTTGGTACCGTGTGTATGCTTCCAAATTGGGCGGATGGCTGGGCTGGACGTCTAACGGGTCTCCTGCGGGCTCGGTGGGGAAGGGTGCCGCCATTCAGGGTGTTCAGATTTTATTGGTCGAGAAAAGCGGCCCTGCTCCCGGCGATACGTTGAACCATTTCATTGGAGCTACGGATGTTCTAAACGGGAGCTCGCTCGGTCTCAACGGTAAAAGCCTGGGCTCTGAACAAGGCAAATCAATCTTATTGGGCTCCGAGAACGGCTCTGAACCTTTAACCTCGCTCTCTATTTCGTTTGATAATCAAGAGATTTTAGGCTCAATTGATTATTCCGGCTTCTTTGAATTTGGCGGATGGAGCGGTGCTGTTTCTGACGGTGCTGCGCTTAACTCTAAAAACGATGGGCTTGTTTTAAAGGCGGTGAGATTGGCCCTTACTGGAGATTTGTCTAAAGCCTATGACGTTTGGTATCGCTGTTTTGACTCAAAAAAAGGATGGCTTGGTTGGGCGTGTAATGGCTCGGATGCGGGGGCAACGATATCGGGTTCATTCCTTAAGGCTGTCGAAGTAAGGATTATCAGTAAAGGCAGCGGCGCGCCCGGAGTGACGGACGGAGCATTTGCTTCTGATACTTCCGCCGATTGCGCTCATGTTGTTTACCAGGCCCATTCCGCTAACCGTGGCTGGTCTCCATCTGTTTTAGATGGGCAGGATGCCGGCACAACGGGACAATCGCTTTCTCTTCAAGCTTTGAATGTGTCGTTGTCCGGTGTGGATGACGATTCTCAAATTGAGGCAAGAGCACATGTTGCCAATATTGGTTGGCAGGAATGGCAATCTACCGGTTATGTTGGGACCGTTGGACAAGGATTGGCCATTCAGGCTCTTGAGCTGCGCTTAAATGGTTCCCTCGCGAATCAGTATGACATTTACTATCGAGTTCATTCGGCGGGCTATGGTTGGTTGGGTTGGGCAAAAAACGGCGATTCCGCTGGAACTACCGGGCTTAATATCCAGATAGAAGCTGTCCAAATTGAACTTGTTGCGAAAGGCGGGGATCCAGGCGCGTCGTCTGCGCCCGCGTTTATCACGGCACCAGCCCTAACGCTCCAGGCGCATGTCGCCACGCTTGGTTGGATGAATCCGGTTGGCAACGGCGATGTTGCGGGCACGACCGGTAGGGCACTTGCGATTGAGGCTCTGAAGCTAAATGTCTCCAGTAGCGTATCGGGCGGTATAGAGTACTCCGCCCATGTGCAGGATGTCGGTTGGCAAAGCTGGACTTCCAACGGGGATATCGCTGGAACGGTAAGCCGCGCAAAGCGTATCGAGGCTATTAAGATTAGGCTGACCGGTGGCTTATCGAACTACTTTGATGTCTGGTATCGGGCATATTGCCAAGACTTTGGATGGCTCGATTGGACTTCTAATGGGCAACCTGCGGGCACATCCAAGATTGGATATAGGATCGAGTCGGTTCAAGTGACGATTGTGCCTAAGGGTGCTGGAGCTCCCGGTTCAACTGGGCGTCCGTATACCGATCAGCCTTTGCTGCCTGCCGACATGATGGCCATGCTTAATCGGGCTAATAGATATTCGAGCAATACAAACTGGCTCATTATGGTTGACAGGCAAGCATGCCGCCTTGGAGTTTTTCGTGGACAGCGCGGGTCGTGGAGTTATGCTCAATACTGGACTTGCTCTGCCGGCGCCCCTAGTACTCCAACGCCTACGGGTGAGTATACCGTCACCGGCAAGGGCTACTCGTTTGGACATGGGTATACTTGCTACTACTATACGCAGTTTTACGGGGACTACCTGTTCCATTCAATACCGTATTACCAGGGAACTTTTAATCCCATGGACAGCCGGATGGGAATGCATATTTCACAAGGCTGCGTGCGTTTGCCCATCGATCGCGCTAAATGGATTTGGGATAACGTGCCTCTTGCTACCAAGGTGGTAATCTACTAGTTATTCCTGTAAACGCCGAGAGTTTGTTAGGGGGCCCTTTCCTGTTGCCGTTGACTTGGCAACGGAAAGGGCCCTTGCCTTTGGATAGGGCTTCTATTTCTTCGTTCACCTAATTGGTGGCCTTAATGAAGCTAACTCCCGATAGTATGGTTATTGACGGCTGTCTATCTAGGAGGCGATTCTCTTGAAAAGGCAATTTAGAGCATTTGTTGTTCTGATTTCCTGCTTCATGTCGATGCTGCTTTTGAGCCCTTTGGCTTGTTGGGCGGATCAAAATATTGGTGCCAACGAATATGAATCCGTTCCAGAGACACAATCCGACTCCTCGGATCAAACTGCTGCTGCAGCCGATGAAACGGCGCCTTCGATTGATGTTGCCGTGGAGCCCAAAGAGGCGGCCCCGGACGTCAGCTATAAATCTCACATTTCAGGCATTGGCTGGGAGTCGACGTTTACATCGAATGGTTCGACCTCTGGTACAACGGGCCAGTCTCGTAGGCTTGAGGCGCTCAGGGTTACTCTCCCTAATTCAGAAGACCTTGGTATCGAATACCGCTCTCATGTTCAAAATGAAGGCTGGCAGGATTGGGTTTCTAATGGAGCCGTCTCCGGCACAACGGGAAAGGGCCTTCAGATTGAAGCCGTCGAGCTCAAGCTGACGGGTGAAAGAGCAACTTCTTATGACCTGTATTATCGCGTTCATGCTTCTAATTTCGGTTGGCTTGGATGGGCCTCAAATGGGTCGACTGCGGGAACCACCGGTTGGTCTTATGCCGTTGAAGCAATACAGATCGTCATTGTAAAGAAGGGCGAAGCGGCGCCCGGCGATACTGCTGGAGCCTATGTCCCGTATGTCTTTAATTGCTCTCTTTCTCAGGTTGGGGAGACGACTAAAGTAACCCTGAATATTCCGCAGGTCGAGGATATAAAACGACTCGGTATTGCCGATTCGGTAAAGGTGTCTGGCTTCATGTCGTATGGAGGGAAGGTTACCCGATCTGTTTCCAGCACGATTGCATTCGGAGACCTGGGCTCTAGCTCCAGTGAAATTGACTTTAGCGATTATGGTCCGTTTGACGTTACGTTGCAGTATTTGAAGAACGGAAACATCGTTCATGAGGACCATCAGTCAATTGGCATTTCTGCGAGCGAGTACAACCTTGCCCCTTTGAGTGCTTCTTTCCCCGTTGTTCTCTATTCGCTATCTTTCTGGGATATCAGCACCTCTTCTGCTGGAACGACCATTCCGTCGATCGTAATGCTCGATCGTCCAGGTGCCTATAACTGGAACTCGCTTCCATCCGGGATGTATGGTCTTCCGTATCTGACTCATGAGGAAAATGCTTCTAGTTCGAGCTATCAGGCGTTCGCGGATTATGTCGCGGCTCTCTATAAAATCAACCCCAAGGCAAAGTTCAATCTGTATATCAATGACATCACCTGTTCGTTGATTCATAGGATGATTTACACCAATAAGATTCCCACTGGCCAATACTCCATTCGGCTGTTGTCGGATGGATCTGCCACGTATGTTTTTACCAACGAGGCTTTCGATGTTAAGGATCCAGATTCTAAGCAAGCGGAGCTGATTGCTTTATGGAACGCTGCCAAGAATAAGGAATACGAAACCGGTGAAGTCTCAATGTCGTATAGCGATTATCACGATCACTGGGATTCTATGTATGCCGTGCTGAGTATTGAGCCCGGTACTCAGTGGTGGATGACTCGCACCAATTTGTTTACAAGCGGTGACGATAATGCTTTTGCCAATAGAATAGCCTCAGACCCCAACGTTAAGAAAGTAAACGTTTCGAGCATGCTTACGAGCTTGCAAAATAGGGGGAGAGGATACGGTCCAAGCGTTTAAGGCACTGTACAACTTTAACGATGGTTATTTTGATGCGGCGACTCAACAGGGCAAAAAGGTAATGATGCTGCTTGGAACGTATGTTTCTTACGAGCAGAATTTTGACGACTATGCCAACTTGACGGAAGTCATCTATGGCGATGACTACTTGTATTATTACAAGGGGCATCCGAACACACCGACGGGCATGTATCCCCAAAAGCAGGAGCAGCTTGACCGTCTTGGTATTACCGATGTTGATTCTTCCGTTGCTGCGGAACTGATCCTTTTCTTTAATCCGGAGATTGGACTGTCGGGCTACGGGTCTAGTACATACAACTCGGCTAGCGCCGATGCCGCCGGTGGACTTTGGAATTCCACGAAGTCCGAAGCGTTGAAGCCCGGCGCTGCTATCGATTATTCGATTATGGATTGGTTTGCTTCGCCTATTACTGAGGACTCAGACGCGGCTATCAGGTCCCTTTGCAAGCAAGATGACTCCTGCTATCTCGTGGAATTTTCGGATGCCATACTTGCTACGACCAATTACGACTTCGCTATCTATTCGCACGATAGCGGTGCTTTGACTTATTTCAAAAAAGGTGAGTCTGGCTACGACGTCGTCAAGGTGTCACGAGGCTCGCTTGATGTTTTGGTAACTTCGCATGTTTCGAATGACGGTTGGCAGTCGGCTTCCAAGGGCGGAAATGTTTCTGGCACCGTTGGTCAGTCCAAGGCTGTCGAGGCTATTACTCTCAACCTGCAGAATGCTCCCTACGATGGCAGCTTGGAATACAGGACGCATGTTTCCGATTACGGTTGGCAAGACTATGTGAAAGAGGGAGAAGTCTCCGGTACTACGGGTCAGAGCAAGTCTGTCCAGGCTATCCAAATTCGACTTACTGGTGAGATGGCCAATCGTTATGACGTTTACTATCGTGCTCATGTTCAGGATAAGGGCTGGCTTGGCTGGGCCTGCAATGATCAGGTTGCCGGAACGACTGGTGTTAGCGCCGGAATAATTTAGCCAAATATAGTCGGCCGAGATTGACC
>ENA-ORTP01003406-ORTP01003406.1-human-gut-metagenome-genome-assembly--contig:-NODE-3406-length-10899-cov-2.487735_pt1 | contig 10899 bp, 7 predicted proteins | sample MGYA00241913_ERZ509190 | MGnify/ENA primary metagenome ERZ509190 (study PRJEB26280, sample SAMEA2338839) | human gut metagenome | biome: human gut; feature: human-associated habitat; material: faeces...
AGACTTCAAGTGCAACATAAAAATCCGAGGGGGTCCGGGGGGAATCATTCCCCCCGGCGGAGCCTGAGGCAGAGCCTCAGCGGGTGCGGGCAGAGCCCGCATCATCTCCCTCCCCTCGCTTACTGTCCGCTATGCGCCGACGTGCTCGGCGTACTTGTCCGGATCGTCCGTGATGACATAGATCACGCGCACATCATCAGGATCGACGGCATGGGCCTTGGGGAACTCCTTCTTCAGCTCCTCCACGCGCTTGTGCGCGAGTTCGAGCATGGCGGCGCGTTCCCCGAAGCGCATGGCTCCGGTGGGACAGGACTGCACGCACGCGGGAATGCCGCCCGCGCTGATCCTGTCGATGCACATGGTACACTTCACGATGGCCCCGGTCTTTTCGTTCTTGCGGGGGATGCGGTACGGACAGGCGTCGAGAAGCACGTCGAAATCGTTCTCGGCGGTCTTTTCCGTATACACCACCGCGCCGGTGGCCTCGTCGTGAATCATGGTCCCCTCATCGGCGGCGAGCACGCACGGCGGGTTCACGCAGTGGCGGCACATGTCGGTGAAGAAGTTCCAGTAGGGTTTGCCGTTTTCATGCCGCCCTTCGCGGAACCGGACGATCTTGTAGGTATCGCCGTTCATATCGGGCGGGTTCTGGTAGGAACCGGTCTGCACGGTATCGGTAGCGGGCAGCTCGTTCCACTGCTTGCAGGCCACCTGACAGCCGCGGCACCCGGTGCAGCGGGATACGTCAACGAGAATAGTCTTTCCGTCGGACATGGCCTTCCCTCCTAAGCCTTGATTTTGTCGATGTTGACCATGAACGCCTTGTATTCGGGCGTCATGCTGTTCGCGTCACCGACCATGGGACTGAGCAGGTTTGCCGTGTCGCCGCATTCCTTGGGCTGCAGCCAGCCGTAGTTGAAGGTCATGCCCACCTGATGCACGGTTTTGCCGCCGCACTTGAAGGGCGTGAGGCGCACCGTGACCATCGCCACGGCGTCGACCGTGCCGCGCGCCGAGGAGATGCGGACCTTTTCCCCGTTGGCAATGCCCTTTTCCTTCGCCAGCTCCTCGCTGATCTCCACATACGCCTGCGGCTGCGCTTCGACGAGCCACGGCTGCCAGCGGGTGAACGCGCCCGTGCACCAGTGTTCGGTGCAGGAGTACGTGGTCATCACCAGCGGGAAGTCGGGCGATGCGTTGGCGATCGGGTTCATGTCCTTGCCGAAGCTATGGAGGGCCGGGTTGACCCGCTGGGCGGACATGATGTTCTTCTTGAAGGGGCTTTCCATCGGCTCGTAATGTTCCGGGAACGGGCCTTCGGCCAGTCCGGGGCCGTACAGGGCGCCGAGGCCCTCCGGCTGCATGATGAACGGCAGCTTGCCGCCCTGCATGGCCAGCGGCGGGGCCGGACCGTCCGGCACGTCGCCGATCCATTGCCCGTCCTTCCACTGCACCAGCGCCTTTTTCGGATTCCACGGCTTGCCCTGCGGGTCCACGGAAGCGCGGTTGTAGATGACGCGGCGGTTGACCGGCCACGAGTAGGACCATTCGGGATAGAGGCCGAGCCCGGTGGGGTCGACCTTCTTGCGCCGCTTCATGAGGTTTTCGCCGGCGCGGGTGAAGCTGCCGGAACAGATCCAGTTGCCGCACGAGGTCGAGCCGTCGGCCTGCAACAGCGGGAAGCCGGGCACGCATTCGCCCTTCTTGTATTCCACGCCGTTGATGGTCACGTCCTTGAGGAAGTAGCCGTTGATGTACTTCGCCACCCGCTCGGGATCGTAGCGGCCCTTGCCGTCCACGAAGTCGGTGTTCGCCGCCAGAATCGGCTCGGGGAACGTGCCGCCGTCCTTGGCGTACAGCTCCTTGAGCTTGCTCATGACGCGCCAGAACACGTCGCCCGTGGAGATGGCGTCGCCGGGGCCTTCGGCGGCGGCATACTTCCACTGCATCCAGCGCCCGGAATTGGCCTGGCTGCCTTCCTTTTCCACGGAGGCGGTCACGGGAAGCAGGAAGCATTCGGTCTTCACCTTCTTGGGATCGAGGCCGGGGCCCTTCCAGAAGGATGCCGTCTCGTTGTCGAAGATGTTGACGTGGACCATCCAGTCAAGGTTCTGCAACGCCTTCCGGACCTTATTGGAATTCGGGAGGCTGCACGCAGGGTTCTGGCCCACACAGGTGAGGCCCTTGATCTTGCCCGCATACATGGCGTCGATCATGCTCATGACCGAGGCGTCCTGCCCGTCGTCGAGCTTCGGCAGATAGTCGTAACCAAAGCCGTTTTCAGGCGTCCCGCCTTCGGGATAGAAGGCCCGCATCAGGCTGGTGGCGTACTTGCCGGTATTGCTCATCCAGTTCAGGGACTGCGGGTTCGCCGTCTGGGGCGTGGTGCCCGCGATGTACTGCTCCAGCGTCTGCCACGAAGCCTTGGGAGCCTTGAGGTAGCCGGGCAGGTAATGCGACAGCAGGGCGTGGTCGGTGGACCCCTGCACGTTGGGCTCGCCGCGCAGGGCGTTGATGCCGCCGCCGCAGATGCCAATGTTGCCGAGCAGGAGCTGCACGATGGTCATCGTGCGGATGTTCTGCACGGCCACGGAATGGTGGCACTGGCCGAGGGCATACATGATGGTCCCGGCCTTGTCCGGCTTGCCGGTGGCGGCGAAGGCCTTGTACACGGCCAGCAGATCCGCCTCGGGCGTCCCCGTGATCGAGGAAACCTTCTTCAGATCGTACCGGTCGTAATGCTTTTTCATCAGCTGGAAGACGCAGTGCGGGTTCTTCAGCGTATCGTCGCGCTTGATCAGGCCCTTGCCGTCCTTCTGGAACGACCACGAGGACTTGTCATAGGCGTGTTTCTGCGCGTCATAGCCGGAGAACAGGCCGTCGTTGAACGAGAACTTGGGGTTCACGAGGAACGCGGCGTTTGTGTAGCTCAGTACGTAATCCTTAAAATAGAGATCATGATCGAGGATATACTTGATCATGCCGCCGAGGAACGCGATATCCGTGCCCGAGCGAAGCGGGGCGTACATGCTTGAGCGTGCCGACGTGCGGGTGAAACGGGGATCGACGTGGATAACCTCGGCCCCCTTGTCCTTTGCCTTGAGCACCCATTTGAACGAAATCGGGTGGTTTTCAGCTGCATTGCTGCCTTGAATGAGAATACAATCACTGTGCTGGAGATCGATCCAGTGATTCGTCATCGCGCCGCGTCCGAACGACTCTGCCAGAGCCGGTACAGTGGGGCCGTGTCAGACCCGGGCCTGGTGATCGATGTACACCAGGCCGTAGGAGCGGGCGAAGACGGCCATGGACCAGCACTCTTCGCTGTCGACGTTGGAGCTGCCCAGATGGGCAACGGACTCGACACGATTGACGGTCTGCCCTTTCGCATTCTTCTTGACGAAGCCGGCGTCACGCTCTTCCTTGAGGTGCCGCGCGATGCGATCGATGGCGAAATCCCAATCCTTTTCCTCCCACTTGTCGCCGTAGGGAGCGCGGTACAGCACCTTGTCCAGGCGGCGGTCGTTGGCGGCCGTGGTCTGGTAGATGCCCGCGCCCTTGGCGCACAGCGAGCCTTCATTGATGGGATGTTCGGGGTCGCCTTCGATATTGATGATCTTGCCGGTCTTCGTATCGGTGCTGCACAAAAGCCCACACCCCACCGCACAGTAGCAGCAGATGGAGGTGGACTGTTTGGCGGTTTTGATCCGGTCGTATTTGGTCAGTTCCTGAGCAAAGGCTTCGATGGGAAGCACACTCACGCCAAGGCTGGAGAGCAGGATTCCCGCGCCCAGCCCGCATGACAACTTGAGAAACGATCTGCGTTCCATAGTCACTCACACGATGATGAGGGTTATCCGAATGCCCGGACCGCTGACGGCGGACGGATTTTCGGAGAATTCCCAGTCACGGTACAGGAAGAAACCGTTTCATTCAAGGCGACCCCCTTTCTTTTTCGTAATGTTAACAGCCTATTGAGAAAACAAGTGCAATCTTCAATTATGCTTATAAAAGCATAATAAATCAGTAAGCTGTACGCGGAGGCAGCCCTGTCCGGAGCCTTCCGGCCCAAATAGGGCGTGTCGTGCCCCCACCCAAAAAGGACATGGTCTCACGGTATTAGGAATCTATCAAAAAAAGCAGATCTCTTTTGGGACAATCTCGGAAAATGAGCAGAATGTCCGCAATGTCGCGGAAAAACCGTTCTCCGGGATACGGCGAAGACGTGGGGAAACCGTTTTAGCGGCGGGGCAAACATGGATACCGTGCCTCTCCTGCGGGTACCGCGGGGAATCCGCCTCATGGCCGGGACAGGGAACCTCCCGGCATCCGTTCATCCTGCGCAACAAAAAAGGACTGCCCCAAACAGGGCAATCCCTTCCGTTGCATGAAGGCGACGGGCCGCCAGTGAGGAGCGCACATCAGAAGCAGCAAGCAAACAGAACCATGAAAAACCGTCATGGAATCGCACGCCTTGAGCCGAAGCCTCGACCAGGCTGCCCTCCTGCCCTGCATCCCGCCCAAGCCACACACGAGGCGGCGAGAACACTCTCCCCAGGAAAAGGGAAAAGCACTCCAGAAGAAGCGCCATAGACGGAAAAGCACAACGCTTCCGACTCATACCGCCACCGCTCATCCCCTCATCCGGCCAACAGCCTCTCTCCGGCGCAACGCCTCAACGAAACGTCATTTTTTGATCAAACCGGACGAATACACGCAACAGCGGGACTTCCCGGACTGCTTCGCCGCGTACATGGCTATGTCGCTCTGCCGTACCAAGTCGTCCAGCTTCGTTCCCGGGTCCGCGCTCGACGCGATGCCGATACTCGCGGACATCACGCGCAGGTAATCCGAAACCTGAAACGCCTCCAACAGACTTTGCAAAAGCCGATTGGCCTTCTCTTCCAAAAACGCTAAAGACCGCTCACCAACAAGGCAGATCAAGAACTCATCACCGCCGAGCCGTACGATGAAATCCCCGGGGAACGCTTCCCGCATCAGCCGGGCAACGAGTTCGAGCGCCCCGTCGCCGATGTGGTGGCCGTGAGCGTCGTTCACTTTTTTGAAATCGTCCAAATCGACATACAGGAGGCTGAGCTGGTTCTCTTTCCTGTTCTCGTTCATATACTCATAGAAGAAACGGCGATTGTATAATCCGGTCAGGGCATCGGTATTCGCGCTGATCCAGATCTGGTGCTCGAATGTCCGTTCGATGGTTACGTCACGGCAGAAGCAGAACTGCCCCACCCGGTTGCGGAATACGTCAAAAATGGGTTCTTCATGGAACTCCAGAATCCGCTCCTCGCCGTCGCCGTGCAACCGTATTTCGAAGTGCCCCTCCCCGTAGGTCTTGCAGAGGCTTTTCTGGATAACGTGCTTCCATTCCTCATAGGGCTTGCCGACGATGTTCTTTTCCTTCGCGGCGAAATATTCCTCAAACTTGGCGTTCACATTAATGATCCGCCCGTCGTTGCCGCTGATGAGGATCGCAAACGGCATATTCCGCAGGAAGATCTCCAGCTCCGCGCCCATGTTCGCAAGATCGGTCACGTCATGCGCGATGCCGACCGTCCCGAGGATCGTCCCGTCGTCGTCGAACAGCGGGGACTTGTATGTCTTGAACTGACGCATCCCCTGTTTGCTCTTGACCATTTCGTCAAAAAGGCAGGTGCGCCTTTCCTCAAGCACGATCTCGTCAGACTCCAGACAAATATACTCACCCTGCTCGTATTCTTCCTTCTTCAGATCCCATATGTAATAGTGGCCGCGTCCTTGTACGTCCTCCTTCTTCTTGCCTACGGCATGGCAAAAACCGTTGTTGACCTTCAGGTGCGACCCTTTTACATCCTTAAACCAAATAAGATCGGGAATGCTGTCGATGATCGTATCCAGATACGTCTGGGTCAGGCGGCTGTCTTTCCTATGCTTGATGCCCGCTAATATCTTTTTGAAGCGTACCGCACCGAAATCCCTATGGAAAGGCTTCACCCAGATGTCGTCGGCGGCCTCCAGGGAAGGGGTGCGGAGAACGGCGAACGCTTCCGCTTCCATGCAGAACACCAGGATCGCCCCCGGCTTGCACAGTGCTCGAACCGCTTCCGGACGCTCCGCCACGGGCAGATCAAGAACGATGATATCACTGCCCCGCACGGCTTCCGGAGAAAAACTCCGGTAACCGGAAACCTCATGCTCAAACCGTTCCAGCGGAGCGATGTTCCGTACGTCTGCCAAAAGCAGAGGATCCTCGCTGAAAATCCTGATGTCGAGCTTACACCTGTACACGTCCTATCCCCTTAAATGATGTATCACGGACACCATGCCCGGCCTTCGTCAAAACCGGGCCTCCTCGGAAGCACGAAGGCCCCTCTTCCCCCAGCTCTCAGTGAAACGATTCCTTTCCCAGCAAAAACGGTTCCCTCATTCTCTTGTTTACGGCACTTTGACGTTCCTCTGGGTCAAAACAGGCTCCTCTCCCGCCGGTTGGCTAAACCGGGAGCCCCTTTGTATCAGCCTATGCTGTTCAGCATTGCAATGCCAGCACTGTTTTGGGCCCTCCGTCGGTGCTATCGCGTAACCATCCATCATGATTTCCTTCATGCGGCACAGATTTTCTTCAGCGCGGCATCCGTTTCAAAAGCCGGGACGAAAGGCGTTTCACGATGGCCGAAGAAGGGGTGCGCCGCAGCGGGGACGGCAGCATGACCGCCAGCCGGGCGGCCTCCGCCCCGTAAACGCCGTTGCCCCACTCCGCGACGTTCAGATACAGCTCAAGAATCCGCTCCTTGTCCAACGCGAGTTCCAGACGCCATGTCATGATGGCTTCCTTGATCTTCCGCAGGATAGAACGCTCAGGCGTAAACCACAGGTTCTTGGCAAGCTGCTGCGAGATGGTGCTGCCCCCGGCGGCCATCCGGCCTTTATCCCAGTTACGCTTCAACGCATCGTACATTTGGGAAAAATTGAATCCGTCGTGCATCCAGAACAGATCGTCTTCGGACGTCACCACGGCTTGGCGCAGCGCCGGAGCAATGCGCTTGAGCGGAACCCACTGCTGCCGGATACGCATGGCCTTGCCGTCCTTCGCCCTGGGGCCGTCCTGCCATTGCTCCTGACGGTATTCCATAAAAGACGTGGTCCGCGGCTGTTCCGTCTCCAGCCAGCCGACGGGAGGCCACACCAGATATCTTCCGATATCCAGCATGAGGAAGAGGGTTACCCCGAAGAGCAAACTGCGTACCGGACGTTTTCGCCACGACGCGGCTCTATTTCGCACGAATGTTGTGAAAAAAGACATCGCAGAACCGTACTCCCATCACCCCGCTCCTGCAAGGAGGGATGCAATCCCTGCCTGTGGAAAAGGCCAGCATTCGGAGAAAGGAGCATGGGGCTCCGAGCTTGGGAACCTGCGGGGAGAAGGATTGGAAAGCATCAAAAAAGATTAAGCGATAGGCTGTTACAAACTCTCAGGCAACGCTACAATGAGAATATCCGCCGAAAACGTTTTCCGCCTTCGAGCGCCTTTTCCCCGACCCGAAAAAACGGCGCTGCCGGAATCCTTTTCCGACAGCGCCGCGCGCATACAGGGGAGACGTCATACGGAAACGCTCCCGTTCCTTCCCTAAAGTTTGCCCGCCATGCGGCAAAGCCAGCCCCCTGCCGTCAGGCCGGGGAATCGAGGAGATACCCCCCGTCGACGGTCACGGTGATGCCCGTCACATACGAGGAGGCGTCCGAAGCCAGCCAGACGAGCGTGCCGATAAGCTCGTTGGGATGCCCCATCCGGTGCATGGGCGTGGCGTCCACCCCGCGCTGCGCCTTGGCGCGGTAGCTGCCGTCAGGGTTGAACAGCATCTGGGCGGGGTTGTTGTTCGGGAAAAACCCCGGAGCCACGGCGTTTACGCGCAGTTTCGGGTTGAAATCACGGGCGAGGTGCGCGGCGAGGGACTGGGTGAAATTGCTCACCCCCGCCTTGGCAGCGGCATAGGCGATATGTCCGCGGATAGCCGTGAACGCGCTGATGGAGCTGAAATTGATGATCGATCCGCCGCCGGGGTTGTCGAGCATCTTCGCGCCGTACGCGAGGCAAGGCCAGAAACAGCCGCCGAAGAGGTTCAGCGTCACCGTATCGAACTGCGGCTGTGCGTCGAGATCGAAAAGGCTCTGCTCGTCTGTGTAATACGCGCCTTTGACGTTGCCGCCCGCCGTGTTGATCACCACGTCGATCCCACCGAAATCGCGCATCACGTCTTCGGCGTGTTGCCGGATCTCGTCCTGGCTGAACGAATTTACCTTGTAAGGCTTTATCCCCACACCCACGTCGCCGATTTCGGAGATCAGAGTGTCCAGCCGTTCCCTGCTGGAGTTGTAACACGCCGCCACGTTGGCCCCCGCATAGGCCATCGCCCGCACGGCGGCCCCGCCAAGGGCCCCGGAAGCACCGGTCACAACGGCGGTTTTCCCTTTCAAACTGAACAGCGCATGAATATCCATCTCGTCCTCCTGACAGGTTAACGCGCGTTGTCTCCATCTGACTCCAGCCGTGAAGCTCATTCCTCATCAAGCCACGCGGCCTTCTCGAAACGCAGCGTCCGATCCGCGGGATAGGCCTGCTTCCAATAGGCCGCGCACGATCCAGAAGTGGCGCTCCAGAGATCGGGGGCACCCGTAACCGCCCGCATGAGCCTGTCCAGCACGGCCCGGGCCGCCCCGAACTGCATGAGGTACGGCTGGATCACAAATGTGGACTGCCTTCCCCACGCCCGCACGCCTTCCAGCTCGGCGGCCCAGTTTTCCCAAAGCGCCCGCGTCTGCACGAGCCCGCTCCCCTTGCCCACTCCGGGAAAAAACATGAAGAACTGCGTATCCATCGCGTAATAATAGGGCAACATGAGCAGCGTGTGCCGCCGGTCGTAATCCGTAATCCAGTAGTGCGGGATGTCGTCCGCCATGGAGTTGCCGAAATACCCGCAACCGGCTTCGAGCAGCAGTTCCCCTGTGGCGTCGGAAACCGAACCGCCCGGATAATCGTCCCCCGTGCGCGGCAGCGTGAACCATCCCTCAGGCCGCGTGCCCGTCAGCTCCGCAAGCCCCGAAAACGTCCGCTCAATGCGTTCCCGTTCTTCGTCAGGGGAAAGCCCCGCCACGTCCTCCTTGGCGAAGGAACCGGCGGCGATTTCGTGGCCGTCCGCATGGGCGCGGCGGACGCTCTCGGGAAAGGCCCGGGCCATCGCCAGCGGCACGGCGAACGTGGCCTTCACGCCGTAAGCGTTCAGATAGTCGATGAGCCAGCCGCCGGATACCGCATTGCCCCACACCGTCCGGGCATAGGCGATCGCCGCCTCATCAATACCCTCGGCACCGGCTGGCACGCTGTAGTCCACCACCACGGACACGGCGGCCTTGCCCGCAGGCCACACGATGCCGGAAGGCGACATTTCATCCGAAAGCGTGAAATCTTTTTTCCAAGGCATGGCGTCCTCCGGGATCAGGCTGAAGCCGGCCCTTCGGCCGGAAACCGTTCAAGGATGTAGTCAGCAAGCCACGCGGACGTGGCGAACAGCACGTCGCCGTCCTCCCGCGTCCGGCGGAAAAACCGCCGCAGCATTTCGAGGCGGCAAAGCCTCCCGCACAAGTGCGGATGGATCACGATGTTCATATAGCCGGTCGTTTCGCGGGCGGCGGCATAGGCTTCGAGAAGCGTCTGGAGGAACGCTTCGGGGGACTGGATGCGCTGCTGCTCGTTGCGGCTTCCGAACCATCCGAAATAGAAAAACATCGCGTCGTCATGGATAAAACTGATCGGCAGGTTGAGCATCCATTTCCCGATGTTTTCATAATAGACATAGAAGGGAAACTCACCCTGCGGCGTATAGGAAACATATGTGTAGGCGTGATCCCGGAGCGCGGCGAGGTCGTGCTCGCTGCGCGTGCCCGCCGGGTATTGTCCCGTCAGCCCCTTGATGAGCGTATCCGTCCTGTCGATGTGGACGGCCTCCTCCTCAAGCGTCGGGGGGATGTGGTGATCCCACATGTGATTGGCGATTTCGTGCCCTTCCCGCACGGCGCGCCGGAGTACTTCCGGATATAAGAGCCCCGTCTGCCCGGGCAGGAACAGCGTCGTTCTGACGTCGAATTCGCCGAACACGTCCAGCAGCCGCCACAATCCGGTCCGGCCCCCGAACTCGCCCTGCGCGCACCAGAGTTTCGGTTCGCGGAGGAACTTCCGAAAAATCATCGCGTCGAAATCGACCGTAAAGTTGATGATGACCCTGACGCCGCCGGGAAAGACGAATCCCGGGATATCCTTGATCCGGCGGGCCGTTTTGTTCTTGAGCATCAACGGAGCTTCCTGCATCGCCTGTACTCCCTCTGGGTAAACCCCATTACACTTCAGTGATCATGCCGCCCGACAGATTGAGGGACTGCCCCGTCAGATACGAGGACACGTCCGAAGCGAGGAACAGCGCCGCATCCACGGCCTCCTTCACTTCGCCGTAGCGGTGCATGGGAATATCGTTCAAGAACTGCTCGTTCATGTGCGGGTTCAAACGCGTCGGCTCGCTCATGCGGGTTTTCGTCGTACCGGGTCCAAACGCGTTGACGCGTATATCGTATTCGGCAAGCTCTTTTGCGAACTGCTTGGTGAACACGGCGATGGCCGCCTTGGATGCGGGATACGCGCCAAGGTACTTCGGTATGAAACGGAAGGTGTTCGAAGACGTGTTCACGATAACGCCCTTCGTCTTCTTCGCCACCATGGCCTGGGCAACGGCCTGCGCCACGTAGAACGACCCGTTCACGTTGGTGGCGATCACACGATCCCAAGCATCTTTAGGACAGGTGAGCATACCGTACTTCTGCCCGTCCTTGATGCTGATGCCCGCGTTGTTCATGAGGATG
>ENA-ORTP01003408-ORTP01003408.1-human-gut-metagenome-genome-assembly--contig:-NODE-3408-length-10896-cov-3.791071_pt1 | contig 10896 bp, 10 predicted proteins | sample MGYA00241913_ERZ509190 | MGnify/ENA primary metagenome ERZ509190 (study PRJEB26280, sample SAMEA2338839) | human gut metagenome | biome: human gut; feature: human-associated habitat; material: faeces...
TATCTATTGTTTCCTTCAAGGACTGAGAGGCCGCTTCCCAGTTAATAAATTAAATTATCGCATAAACTCATTGATCACATGCAGCACCCCATCCTCATCATTAGACTTCGTAATATAATCCGCCTTATCAAGAACGGCTGGTTGTGCATTTGCCATGGCTACGCCAAGTCCTGCGGTTTCGATCATGGTCAGATCGTTGTATCCATCTCCGCAGCAGATCATTTCATCAGCAGTAAGACCGATACTTGTCAGTAATTTTAATAAAGAATGTGCCTTGTCGATTCCGGCCGGCATAACCTCTACAAAGAAAGGATCCGAACAGTAGACGGACAGATAAGAGTGAAAATGTTTGCTGAGTTCTTTGCGTATCTGGTCTAAGATATCGGGATCTCCGGTTACGAGGAATTTATTCGGATCATCAGGGATGACATCCAGAAAGTCAGCACCGGCATCAATGATCGGCATCTGATTGATGCGGGACTCCAGCTCTGTGTATTGATTGGAGTGGATGCCGGATAAAATATGTTCGGATGTGTAAGTGAGGATGTCTACGCCGTGTCCGGCATATTTTATCACCGTTTCGTAGACACCTTTTGCACAGTCAGCCGGAAGTATTTTATTGTAGATTGCTTTTTTGGTCCGGCAGTCGGTGATACGTCCACCGTTGAAAGAAAGGATGTAACTTCCGTAATCTTCCAGATGAAGCTGCTGTGCCAGTGGAACGACACCTTTTGTCGGGCGTCCGCTGGCGAGAACAACTTTTTTACCGGCTTCCTGAATCTCGATCAAAGCATCCAGGGTCGGCTTTGTAATTTCTTTTTGGGAGTTGGTAAGAGTTCCGTCCAGATCAAGGGCGAGAATCTGATAAGCCATATAATAATCTCCTTAAATATCTCGTTTGTTTCGTTCTTTTTTGTTATTTTATAATTCTTCCAAAGCATGAACAATCTGTGGAAAATTCATTCCGTGGGAGGCTTTTACCAGAACATTGTCCCCATCTTTGATGATGTCCGGTATAGCCTGAATGAAGCTTTCATTATCAGCAAACCAAAGTGCCTGGGTATGTGTGCCCTTGGATGCTTCTTCTACCAGAGCGTGTGTCAGGTCTCCGATTCCGCAGACAAGGTCTACATTCTGTTGTGCTGCGTAAGTACCGACTTCTGCATGAAGAACTTCAGCAGTATCACCAAGTTCTCCCATATTACCAAGGACTGCAACCCTACGTCCGATTGCCATATTAAGGACATCGATGGAAGCCTTCATAGAGATTGGATTGGCATTGTAGCAATCGTCTAAGATGATCATATGGTCTGTTTCTATGATATGGTTACGCCCTGGGATAGACGGCAGGGATTCGATGCCGGATTTGATCTCGCTGGCAGTCAGTCCCAGTGTATATCCGACAGCAGCACCTGCAATCGCATTGCTTACCATGTGGATGCCGGGTACAGGAACCAGACAGTCGAAAGAAGTCCCATCCTTTAATGTGATCGTGCAGGAAGTTCCGCGGAGTCCCTGAGGTTCAATGTTGTCGGCACGGAATGCACAGTTGCTTCCTGTTCCGAAGAATACAGGAGCGACACCTTTGACAGGACTCATCTTGCAAAGCAGATCGTCATCACCGTTCAGAATGATGGAACCGCCGTTTTTCATATCCTGGATCATCTGTGATTTTTCCTGAAGAATGCCCTCTCTTGTCTTGAAGAACTCCAGATGTGCGATACCGATATTGGTGATCACACAGATGTCAGGGCTGGATACAGATGAAAGGCGGCGCATCTCACCAAAGTGATTGACACCCATCTCAAGTACGGCAACCTCTGTATCCTCCGGCATATCGAAGATCGTGATCGGAAGTCCCCATTCGTTATTGAAGTTTCCAAGTGTTTTATGTACATGATATTTCTGAGCCAGAACAGAGGCAATCATCTCTTTGGTACTGGTCTTTCCGACACTTCCGGTAATTCCGACAACTTTCATATCAAAAGAATCACGATAAAGCTTGGCAATGTCAAGCAGTGCCTGTCCTGTGGATTCTACCAGAATATAAGGAAAATCCGTCTCACCGAGATCTTCGTGGGAGACAACACACATAGCACCGGCTTTTACAGTGTCCGGGATGAATTTGTGTGCGTTGACACGTTCTCCGTCAATGGCAACGAATAAGTAACCAGGCTGGACTTTCCGGCTGTCGATCACGACACCGGATACTTCCTGGTTGAGAATACTCTCATCGCCATGGAAAGTCCCTTTGCAGGCTCTGGTTATATTTTCAATTGAAAGATTTTTCATGGATATTCATCCTCCTTAATAGCGGGCTTTCATGGATTCCTGAATAATGGCCTCACAAAATTCGCTGTATTCATATCCGGCAGCTTTGGCAGCTTTCGGAAGAAGGCTTGCTGCGGTCATTCCCGGAAGGGCATTCATTTCCAGACAGTAGAATTCACCGTCTGCATCGGATACGATAAAGTCTGCACGGGAGTATACATCCATGCGGAGTGCTTCAAAGGCACGTTCTCCGGCACGCTGGATCAGTTCTTGTGTCTCTGCATCCAGTGATACAGGAGGACAGATTTCGGAAGCACCGCCTGCCTGATATTTGTTCGCATAATCAAAGAGTCCGTCCTTTGGAACAATTTCAACGAGCGGAAGTGCTTTTCCGGCAAGAATACCGCAGGCAAATTCACGGCCTTTGATAAAGGGTTCGATGACAACCTCGTCTGTGTTGTCTACATCAAAAGATTTGTGGATTGCATCATAATAGTCTTCTTCTGTGTGGCAGATGTATACACCGATACTAGATCCGTTTGAGCATGGCTTTACAACCAGTGGAAGGTAATATCCAAGTTCATCCAGACGGGTATCTTTCGTTTTTACTGTCAGTGAAGTTCCTCTTGGAGTCGGGACACCACTGGTTTTGAAAATCTGTTTTGTGACCAGTTTGTTCATGGATAATGTACATCCAAGAGAGTTCGGTCCGGTGTATTTGATTCCCAGGTTATCAAAAGTTGCCTGAAGTTTTCCGTTTTCACCGATAGAACCGTGAAGAGCCATGAATGTGATATCAGCCATCTGGCAGAGTTCAATAACATTTGGTCCGATTTCGGAAGGTGACTGATCCGGGCGTGATTTGCGAAGTGCACCCAGATCCGGTACAGATGTTGAGATTCCCTTGGAAATCTCAAGCCCGCCGTCCGGACGGTCGAATATTTCTTCTAATTTATCGGAATCGCATGGAAGGCCGAAGAACACATCCAGAAGAAATGCCTGATGTCCCATCTCCCGGAGAGTTTTACAGATTCCGGCTCCCGAAAGTAAGGATACATCTCTTTCCGGACTGAGTCCGCCTGCTAATACTATAATTTTCATGATCAATAAGTCCTCCTTTAATCTGTCATATTCATCTGATCCAGCAGTGATTTTTTAACATCGTAGAGTTTTTTGGAAAGATCCACATAAACTCTGTGCGGATAGAAGAGACGCTTGGTCTCATCCCATAAAGTGTCTTTTTCCGTGCAGCAATATGAGGCAATCTCTTTTAATGTCGGAGATTTGTAAATGCATTCGCCGTTTTTGAAGACAGGTACAAGAATCTCGCGTACTGTATAGGTGCCACCGGAAAGTTTCGTCTTTTTCCATGTCTCTATCGGGTCGAAGAGAAGCAGATCCTGTTCGGTATCGATGACTTCATCGGCAAAACAGATAAGGTCTGCCTTGATCTTACCGCTCTCTTTTTCATAGATACGGTAGATCGTCTTATTACCAGGATTGGTGATCTTCTCGGTATTTTCAGATATTTTTATCTTCGGAACGAATTCGCCTTCTTCATTCTGGATGGCAGCCAGCTTGTACACACCTCCGAAGGAAGGGCAGTCCTTGGATGTGATCAGGTTGGTACCGACACCCCAGGAATCAATGGCTGCGCCCTGCATCTTCAGATCGTGAAGAAGGAATTCATCCAGATCATTGGAAGCACAGATGGTAGCTTCAGGGAAGCCTGCATCGTCCAGCATCTTCCGTGCTTCTTTTGAAAGGTATGCAAGATCACCGCTGTCCAGGCGGATTCCGTATTTGTTCAGTGGTTTTCCGGAATCTTTGAATTCCCGGAATACACGGATGGCATTCGGAACACCGGATTTTAACGTATCGTATGTGTCAACTAAGAGTGTGCAGTTGTCCGGATACATCTCTGCGTAAGTCCTGAATGCAGTGTATTCATCCGGAAAACTCATGATCCAGCTGTGTGCGTGGGTTCCCATAACAGGGACATCAAACATCTGTCCGGCAAGCACATTGGATGTGCCGACACATCCGCCGATCATCGCTGCTCTTGCACCATATAATCCCGCATCAGGGCCCTGTGCACGGCGCAGACCGAATTCCATAATACCATCGCCGTTAGCGGCAAATACAATACGGGAAGTCTTGGTTGCGATCAGTGACTGATGATTAATGATATTCAGAATCGCTGTCTCAACAAGCTGCGCTTCCATAATCGGAGCAATCACTTTCAGAAGAGGCTCCTTCGGAAATATGACGGTTCCCTCAGGGATGGCATAGATATCACCACTGAAGTGGAAACCGCTCAGATAATGAAGGAAGTCTTCTTTAAAAATCCCAAGACCTCTTAAATAATCTACATCTTCATAAGTAAAATGCAGATTCTTTATATAATCAATTACCTGATCAAGACCGGCACATACAGAATATCCGTTGTTGCAAGGGTTCTGACGAAAAAATACATCAAAAATAACTTTTTCATTCTGCCCTTTTTCGTAATACCCTTGCATCATGGTGAGCTCGTACAGATCGGTCAGCAAGGTAAGATTGCGTTTGCTCATTTTCAAACTCCTTTTTACTGCTGTTTGCAGTACATTTCTTTTTTAGTTATACCGTTTTATTATAGCACTTAAGAGAATAAATGTAAAAGAAAAAAACAGGCACTAAACAAGTGCCTGATTCTTATGAATAGTCTCGCGGATGATGTTACTGCAATGTTCGCCGATACGTTTTTTCTCGTCTTTGTCCAGTTCTTTCGGATAGATTGGTTTGCCATATTCCAAAATAACGTGTGTTTTCTTAATGAAAGGTATATGACCTTCAAAAATATCACAGGTATTATTCAGACTCATCGGTACAATCGGACATCCGGTCTTCTCTGCAATCTTAAAGGAACCGTTGTGGAACGGAAGTAAAGATAATTCTTCGCCGTTGTTCCTGGTACCTTCCGGAAAGATACAGATAGATACACCGTGTTTTACATAATCGATTGCCTGAAGGATAGTCTTTAAGCCTTCTTTCGGATTCTCCCTGTCAAGGAAGAGACAGTAGAGGCGCTTCATCCAGGTGCGGAGAAGCGGAATAGAGAGCATCTCTTTTTTGGCAATGTAACCGGTCAGGTTTTTGCATCTTGCATACGTGATCACGATATCAAAATAACTTCTGTGGTTTCCGATAAAAAGAACTGGCTCGTCCGGAACATTCTCCTCACCGATGACAGTGAGCTCGATCCCGGCAAGGCGGACAATCACTTTAAATGCCCACTGGACGATCCGCAGACTGGAATAATCCATTGTCTTTTTGCTGATTTTCCCAATCAGCCATTCAATTCCAAGAACCGGAATGCCGATAATCAGGAATAAGATCACGAATAAGGCAACTGGTATAATTCTCATAATGAATACTCCTTTTCATTCTAGTTATTTTATCATAGCATAAAATCCGCATTTTTTACACCCATAGTGTGTAAGATAGTAGAGAGAAAATAGAAGAAGGCTGTATTGAAGAGAATAAAAATGTTCTTAACCGTGATCGCAGTTACAATGCTGCTTTCCGGTTGTAGTTTTGGCACGATAGAAGAACAGAAAACAGGAGATGTTATATATGAGATTGTAAAGAAAGAAGAGATTCCGGAACAATTGAAAGAAGAGATAAAAGAAGCTGGAAAAAAGGAAATGTGGATCAGTTATGCAGATACAGGAAAGGAAGAAACATACCTGTATGTAGTGCGGGGGTACGGGACACAGCAGACGACCGGCTACAGCATTGAAGTAAATGCATGTTATGAGACAGTGGATACAGTGGTTATCCGTACAACGCTTCAGGGCCCGGAGAAAAAGGAAAAAATACACAAGAAAAAGACATATCCATACATTGTCATAAAGATGCCGTACACGGAAAAGCAGATTATATATGAATAAAAGATGTTGTAAAAGGAGGCAGGAACAATGGAATATCAGAAAAAAGAGATCCGTATATTTCAAAATGGAAGGACAGTAAATGACCAGTTCTATATTGACGGGGATTATAATGTTCCGGAGGCAAAACGGGATGTGGGAAAGATTATATTAAGTAATGGGATGTTGCGGGTAGAGGAGATGAAACAGGTAGAAAGCTATCTGAAAGTATCGGGAAAACTGGAGTTCAAAGTTCTCTATATGGCAGATGAGATGGTTCCGGTACCGGCAAGCCTGGAAGGGCGGATCCCATTTGAAGAGATGATCTATCTGGAGCAGGAACCGGAAGGAAACCTGGTGCTTCAGACGTCTGACACCGAGGTTACTGTAACGATGATCCACTCAAGAAAACTGAACATCAAGACAATGGCAGAGATTTCCATCGGAACCGAAAAGTGTACCGGTGAAGAGATTACAACCGATGTAGAAGGGAAAGTTCCGGTTTTTAAGAAAATGAAAGAAGAAGAGATTCTAAAAGTATTTGCTACCGGAAAAGATACTTACAGGATTAAAGAAGAGGTCACATTGAGCGGTACAAAGGAGCATATCGGCACACTTTTGTGGACGGATGTGACAGGTGGAAAAGCGGATACACAGTTAGGAACAGATGAACTGCTGATTAGTGGTGAACTTAACATGTTCTGCCTGTACGAAACGGCAGAAGGAAAGACGGATTGGATAAGCCGGACAGTTCCGTATGAGGGGCAGATCGAATGCATGGGTGTGATGCCCGGAATGTATCATCAGTCAGAATTACATCTTACGGATATCAATGTAGAGCCGCGGATGGATGAGAACGGCGAGATGCGTATTCTTGGCATAGAAGCAACGCTGCAAGTCCGTCTGATTGTCTACGAGGAGGAGAAGATCCAGATACTGGAAGATCTGTATATGCTGGATCATATCTGTATTCCGGAGGTAAAAGAAAAGAGGTTCTTCCGATTAAAACTCCAGAATCATTCCAAATGCAGGATTAGTGAGGAATTAACACTGCCGGAACTGAAAGAGGATATCTTGCAGATCTGTCACTGTAAAGGAAAGATTCAGATGGAAACAGTAAAAGCAGAAACGGATGGTGTACATATCGACGGTGTGCTGCACTTGCAGTTTTTATATGTGCGGGAAGATGATCAGACGCCGTTTGGCGTATGGAATGGAATGGTTCCGTTCAGTTATCTCCTGGAAAACGGGGGCGGCGAACCGGATATGGAAGATATGGATTGTACGGTCGAGCAGCTTTCGGTAAATCTCATGGGAAGCGGTGAAGTAGAAGTGAAAGCCGTTCTGGCATTCAACTGTTTTCAGAAAGAACCGGTGCAGATACAGAATATTGAATCTGCGGAATTCCGCCCGATGGATACCGAAGAGTTGGAAAGCCGTCCCGGAATTGTCGGATATTTCGTACAACAGGGGGATACATTATGGAATCTTGCGAAAAAATATAACACAACGGTGGAAAATATAAAAGAAGTTAATTATATGGAAAAAGAAGGTATAAATAAAGGCGATAAAATATTGATTTTTAAGCAAAATTTGGGTATACTGTAAGAACATTGTATACAAAATGTAAGGAGATAAATAAGATGGATAAAATGGAATTGAAAGCACTTGGAAAGATTAATCTGGGTCTGGATGTTCTGGGACGGAGAGAGAACGGTTATCACGATGTGCGGATGGTGATGCAGACGGTATACCTGTATGACCAGATCCGGATGGAAAAGACGAAAAAACCGGGTATAGAATTGTTGACGAATCTTTTTTATCTGCCCGTGAATGAGAATAACCTGGCGTATCAGGCAGCAGACCTTCTGATGAAGGAGTTTCATGTAAAGGAAGGCGTGAAGATCACATTAGATAAACATATACCGGTAGCGGCAGGAATGGCAGGCGGAAGTTCGAACGCGGCAGCCGTACTGTTCGGGATCAACCGTATGTTTTCGCTTGGACTTTCACAGAAAGAACTGATGGAAAGAGGCGTGACACTGGGAGCAGATGTTCCTTATTGTGTTATGCGCGGAACCGTTCTTGCAGAAGGGATAGGAGAGATCCTCACACCACTTCCGGCATGTCCGAAATGCCATGTGCTGATCGCAAAACCGCCGATCAGTGTGTCGACAAAACTGGTCTATGAGAAGCTGGATTCCCATGAGATTGAGAATCATCCGGATATTGACGGAATCATCGATGGGCTGTATGACCAGGATATTACAAAGGTAGCATCCCGGATGGGAAATGTACTGGAGAAAGTAACAATCGAAGAATATCCGGTTATTGAACAGATTAAAAATGTCATGAAGGAGCAGGGGGCACTGAATGCGATGATGAGCGGAAGTGGTCCAACGGTATTCGGCCTTTATGAGACGAAAGAGAAAGCAAGAAAAGCAGCAGCAAAGATAAGAGAAAAGCAATTAGCAAAGCAGGTGTATGTGACCGGCATACATAATGCAAGGAGGAAATAGGCATGGAACCGAATTTTAAAGTAAACATGAATGAGTATCTGCCACTTAGAGATGTCGTGTTCAATACTTTGAGACAGGCGATTCTTCGAGGCGAGTTAAAACCGGGAGAAAGACTGATGGAGATCCAGCTTGCCAATAAACTGGGAGTCAGCCGTACTCCGATCCGTGAAGCCATCCGTAAGCTGGAGCTGGAAGGACTTGTGCTGATGATCCCGAGAAAGGGCGCAGAAGTTGCAGAGATCACAGAGAAGAATATGCGGGATGTTCTGGAAGTCAGAAAGGCTTTGGAAGAACTGGCGGTTCAGCTTGCATGTGAGAAGATTACGGCTGAAGAGATCGAAGAGATGAAGAAAGCGGCCGAAGAGTTCAGGATGATATTAAAAAACAAGGATATCACAGAGATTGCCGAAGCAGATGTACGTTTCCATGATATCATTTACATGGCAACGGATAATCAGAAACTGATTCTGCTTCTGAATAACCTGCGTGAACAGATGTACCGTTATCGTGTGGAATATCTGAAGCGTGAAGAAGCACATCCACAGCTCATTGCAGAACATGCGGCAATTATCGAGTATATCAGCAAAGGTGAGAAGAAAGCTGCAACAGATGTTATGTGTAAACATATCGATAATCAAGTGACGACCGTGATCGATGTGATTCGTACAAAGCAGAACTAGAAAACAAAAAATTCAGAAAGTATGCCAGGAGTGTATAGATAAGAACCATTGTGTCGAGACTTCCTGTATCAGTAAAAATTACCGTTCATGAAGTATCCGTGAACGGTAAGAGGCAGGAAGGAGATACATAGATGAAACGGGAAAGAATTTGCCTGATCATAGCATGTCTGCTGTCATTTGCGCTGACAACCGGGATTATGGAACGGCGTATGGAAGTTGTTCATGCGGAGATTGCACAGACGCAGAAAACGCTGGCGGAGGAAGTGTTCCGCTTTCATGTGATTGCAGAAAGCAACAGTGTGAAGGATCAGCGGATTAAATTGCACGTCCGGGATACGGTACTTAGCTATATGAAATCACAGATGCCGGAAACGGAGCGTAAAAGCGCACAGTTAACGAAAGACTGGGTGAAAAAGCATCAGAAGGAACTGGTGAAGACTGCTGATGAAGTGTTAAAAAAAGAAGGCGTGTCATACCGGGCACAGGCAAAGGTGACGAGCTGCTATTTCCCGGATAAACGGTATGGTGATATCATATTTCCGGAAGGAGAGTATGAGGCGCTGAGGATCACTCTCGGAAGCGGAAAAGGACATAACTGGTGGTGCGTGCTTTACCCGAGCCTGTGCTTTACCAATGCGACCTGTGCGGTGGTTGATGAAGACGGAAAAAAAGAATTGAAAGAAGCACTCAGTGCAGAAGAATATGAGATGGTAACTGCTGCTTCGGAATTCAAGATAAAATGGTTTTTCTTCGGGAATTCCGATAAGAATACGGAAGAAGAGCATACAAAGGAGTCAGACTAACTATGAGAGACAATCAATATACTACAGAGGGAAGAATCCGGTTCAGTGAAGTGAATCATACCAGGAGAATCACACTGCCGGGGATCGTGAATTATTTTCAGGACTGCAGCACATTTCAGTCGGAAGATCTCGGACTGGGAATCATGCATTGCAGCGAGCGGAAAAGAGCCTGGATCCTGTCGTCGTGGCAGGTAGTCGTAGAACGGTATCCGGAGATAGGAGAGAAGATACAGACCAGTACCTGGGCGACAGATTTCAAGGGATTGTTCGGGGAGCGTAATTTCTGCATGACAGATGAGAATGGAAACGATGTCGCATATGCCAATTCCCTGTGGGTATACATGGATATAGAGAGAGGACGTCCGGCAAGACCGGATGAATCAGAGATTGCCCCATATGGAACCGGAGAGCCATATGAGATGACATACGAATCCAGAAAGATTCCTCTTCCAACAGAATCGGAAGAACTGGAAAGCTTTCCGGTGCGCAGATATCATATCGACACGAATGAGCATGTTAATAACTGCCAGTATGTACAGATGGCACTGGAGTCGCTTCCGAAAGACAAAGAAGTACACCAGATGCGAGTGGAATATAAGAAATCTGCAGTATATGGTGATATGATCTATCCGCGGATTGCAGCAGAAGATGACAGAACAGTCGTTGAATTATGTGATGAAAATGCAAAGCCGTATGCAGTGATCGAATTCAGATT
>ENA-ORTP01003410-ORTP01003410.1-human-gut-metagenome-genome-assembly--contig:-NODE-3410-length-10894-cov-2.533629_pt1 | contig 10894 bp, 10 predicted proteins | sample MGYA00241913_ERZ509190 | MGnify/ENA primary metagenome ERZ509190 (study PRJEB26280, sample SAMEA2338839) | human gut metagenome | biome: human gut; feature: human-associated habitat; material: faeces...
AATACTGATTCGCATTATTTATCGTATGCAGTATAAAAAACGACTTTCATGCCCCAAGTCAGAGATTCGCGAATACTGTCCAGCAAATCCATCCCCCTCATATCAGGTAGCTCTACATCTAAAAAGAGCAAATCGGGACGCACTTTAGCTATCAGTTTCTTCCCGGATACTCCATTGCGTGCAGTACCTTCTAAATGAAAGTTTTCAAATTTCTGTAACCCGAATACCAGATTATCCAAGGACAACTCATCGTCATCTACTATTGCAACCTTATACCTGTCCATACCTCTCTTGTTTCTGCGAAATTAAAGAACTGAAAGCAATTTAAAAAATCAGAATATGTCATTTTTAGGATATTCGATCAAAACAACGGATATCCAATCAAAATTGAGGATTATTCAAAAATCATTAAACTGAATAATCATAATTCAACGGTAAATGAAAACTTACTTCACATCCGGTCTCGCCATCCGGCAAAGGAATATTGTGTACCGAAGTTTCAATCATTTCCTTATTCTTAGCATTCAAAATCTGAATAGTTTGCATGATTACCTTCATTCCGGTCCCTGTCCCTCTGTTAGCACTGTTCAGTTTGAACCCGCCCCCGTTATCCGTAATCCGGACACAAATATAAGTACCGGAACGATGAACATCAATCCAAAGGCGCCGTTCACCTTCTTTACCCCGAAGAGCGTGCTTGATGGCATTCTCCACCGGTATCTGTATTAACATGGAAGGCAGAAGCAACTGATTGGTGTCTACATCTTCACCAACTTCAATAGTCACCTTAAATTCCGGTCCCAAAGAACGGCGTTGAAGATCAATGTAGGTTTGCACAAAACCTAATTCTTCTTTTAAGGTAACACACATTTGCTCAGCTAATTCCAAATTCCGTCGCATTAGTTTCACTAATGAGGAGAGCTCTTTTTTATTCTCCCCTTCCCGACTGCCCATTTCCTGGTTCAGCACATTGAAAATAAAATGCGGTGACATTCTGTTACGTATATTCTCCAAACGTAAAGAAGATATGGTACGCTGACTTTGCGCGAGCAGAAGAGCCCGTCTTTTCTTTTCATACAGATAGATGAAACAAGCAATAACCAATACCAAAACGCAAACTCCAATCCAGAAGAAACGTCCCTCGTGCAACTTTAACATCTCTACCTTCTGCTGCTCAATCAATATGTTCTTTGCCAACAGTGTAGAGTCCTGTTGATATCTCAATGACATATCGGCCGTACGCATTCTTACATGTTCATTACGGATAGAATCGTCCAGCCGGCTGTTTTCTTTCTGATAAAAGAAAGCATTTTTATAATCTGCCGTCTTCTCGTAAAACTCCTGCAAATACTTATTACGGATATGCAGCATGTCCGGCTCTATATGATTCGGATTGGTAGCCTTACTTAGCAGATTCCTTACGGTTGCCATATCATTTCGCTCCAGAGCCAGACCGATGCGTTGGGTATCAATATAATAAAGCGCTCCTGCTGCCCCTATTTTCCGAAAAAAGGGTTGGCATTCATTGATATATTTAGCCGCTGAGTCAGGTTCATTCATTTGCAGATAGACATCCCCCAGATTCACCATGCACAGGTTTTTCTCAAAGCCCATATCGGGATGAGAAACCGCCAGCGAGAAACCTTTCTTGAAATATTTTAAAGCTTCCGGATAATCCTCACGATAATAATATGAATTACCACGATTATTCAAATAGATATATTTCTCGTAAGGAAGCATTTTATCATAAAACATCCCTGCCAGATTATAGTAATAGTCGCACTGATCAAAATCGTGTAAAGCCATATACACCTGAGCCAGCCCATAATAAACAGGATGACGACGCCCCTCCGATATTCCTAAAGAATCTCCGATTTGCAGCGCTTTACGATACCAAAATGCACTTACGTCATATTTTCCCTGTCGGCTGCATGCATCAGCCAGATTGATAAGAATATCCGGGACTGATTCTGTCTTCATTCCCTGCAAACGTTGTTTGTAAGAATCTGTAAAGCAGACAATAGCCGAATCCATAGCGCCTACACGCACATAAATATTACCTTTTGTATTCAGATATTCCGAGCGTAAATCAGCAAGATAGGGTGAAGATTGTTCACGGGCACAAAAGTCTTCTATCCGTTTTATTAAATAGCGAGCTGAGTCCACATCCGAAGTGAACATATACGTTTTTAATACTATAGCAGAGTAATAATACCATTCCAGACTATCAGTCGACATCTCCATCTTTTGCTTTGCCAGCGCACGTATCTGTTGTGGATGAGTGGTCAAAGAGTCTGTAACCGAACGATAAAAAGAGTCGTATTTTTTCTCCCAAGAGGAATGCTGCTCAGACTGTTTACACGAAACAGCTAAGAATAGTAGTAAGAGAACCGGAAGAGAAGTTCTCCACAGAATTTTGCCATATATCGTGTTCATAGCTATTGACATTTATATAAAGAATAAAGATATCCTTCATGCATTGCTACAAATATAATAGTTTTTCCCATTTAGTACAATTTTAAGACCACTTATCCGCTAAGATATTTATTTATCCTGTTTTTACTTATTATATAATTTGGGTATCACAAATACTTATTTTAACTTTGCATAAACAAATTGAAGTAATCATTAACAGTAACCCACAAATTACGAGACACAATGAGAAAGCTTATACTTTTGGGGATTTGTATCTCCTTTCTTCTCCCCACCGCTATGCAGGCGCAATACTTGCGTTCATCCTATTTTATGGAAGGTAGCAGTACCCGCATTCAGTTAAATCCGGCGTTGCAACCCAAACGTGGTTATGTCAATCTCCCCGGCATCGGTTCCGTGAATGCCGAAGTAGCCACTAACTCACTTGGTATACAAGATGTCATCGACGTTTTCGATTCCGACGGTGAATTTTATAACAACGACAAGTTCTACAATCGCCTGAAAGGAATGAAGTGAATATCAGTGCAAATACAGATGTTATATCTTTCGGATTCTATAAAGGAAAAGGTTTCTGGTCATTCAATGTAGGGGCACGGGCTGATGTGGACGCCACTATTCCTAAAACCATGTTCGACTACCTGCGCGCAACAGACGCTGATAATTTCAGCTGGAGCGGTGAGAGTTTTGATATCCGCAATGAAAAACTACGTTTGAACGCTTACATAGAAGTCGGAGCAGGATATTCACGTGCCATCAACGAGCGCTTAACCGTAGGCGGTAAAGCCAAATTACTATTAGGTGCAGGAAGCATAAACCTGAATATCAACCAGCTCTACATGTATGGGAAGGATGCTGGCATCGACTCGGAATTCCAACTAAAAACGGATGCATATCTGGAAGCTTCCGCAAAAGGACTTGATCTGGAAGAAGAAAACGGATACATCACTGACCTGGATTACAATAGTTTTGGCATCAGTGGTTATGGAGCAGGTATCGATTTAGGAGCAAGCTATCAGGTGATGAAGAATCTGACTGTTTCTGCCGCCATTCTTGACTTGGGATTCATTTCCTGGGGCAAATCAAGTACTCAAATAGCTGAATCAGATAAGAATACTACTATTGATAAAAATAACTATAGCGAATCATCCGATGTGCTGGACTTTGATTTATTCGGTTTGAAGAAGAAGGAAAACAAATCACGCACCACCTCCTTATCACCGACTATGGTTATCGGAGGGGAATACGGATTACTGAACAACAAACTGGGATTAGGATTATTATCAACAACCCGTTTCGGCCAGTTAAAAACGTATTCTGAATTGACATTCTCCGCCAATTATCGTCCCAATACTTTGATTAATACTACGTTGAGCTATTCCATGTTACAAGGTGGCGAAACATTCGGTATTGCTTTCAAGATAGGTCCTTTGATGCTGGGTACTGACTATATGTATTTTGGAAATAACTCCAAACATGTGAATGCCTTTATCGGACTTTCTATTCCTTTGGGAAAGAAAATATAATAGCTAGGAGTTACAGGCTACAAGCTACGAGTGCTATGCAGAATAATAGCGCAGCAACTTGTAGCTTGTAGCTTTTGTGGCTTGTAACTATTTAATCGTTATCATCGTTGCCCCGAAACCATATTCCTGGAAAGAGGCATCCTGATGCCGGAAAGTAGGATATTTACGTTTCAGTTCATCCAGCAACGCTTTACGAAGTACACCGTCACCTTTTCCGTGGATAAAGACAATACGCTGTTCACGTTTATTCTTATACTGTTCCAGCACTTCACGGAATTTATCCAGCTGATAATTCAGTATCTCGCTGTTGCTCATTCCATGAGTATCATCCAGCAATTCACCAATATGAAGGTCTATCTCAATAATGCCACTTTGTCCGCCACGTTTCACAATCGGCTGAGATTTGGGTTTGTCTACCACTGTTTTCTTAAACAAAGCTGATTGCAATTCTTCAGCAGAAACATACACTTGTTTAGTGGGAACATCATCCTTTACTATATCGTAAATCAATGCAGGCGTTTCAAAGAACTCCGACTCCTGAAATGTATGCAATTTATAGAACTTCACCGTATCAATACGGAGTTCCACGCTTACTGCCGACTTCATAGCAAACGAACGCCCTTCCTTAAAAGCAATAAATTGCACAGCTACGTGTTCACGATCATTCAATTCTGCTTTTTCAAATTCTTCCAGCAAGAATTTTGTATTCGGCTCTACTACTCCATTGGAACGGACTTCCCATGCTTTTCCTTCGGCACAGAGATAGGTATAATACAAATAATAGTTACTGTCATTCACCAGATAAGCTTCAAAAGGAGTCGTGCTGACTGCTTTGATATCTTCCGGAACGAAAGCCAGAAAAACATTCAGCACATCCCCACCACGCATTTCCGGCTGACGAAAAGCAGAAACTTGAGGCTTAGACAAATGTCCCATTTCTTTTTCTTCATGTACAGGATGGGAAATAGAAGATCGCACCGGCTTCTCTTCTACTTTCTTCGGAGTAGCTTTCGGCACCGGTCTCGTCATATTATAATCATCCGTTTCAATCACCACACACTCACGTATGGGCATCGGGATATCAAATCCATCGGCATCTTCTACCAGCACAATATCCTTTCCCCGAAATCCCGTCACAATACCACCCCCGATCTCATTCAGGAAGCGTACTTTATCACCTATTTTCATCTTCTTTCTATTTAAGTATTTGACGAATTAGAATTTACGATTGAAGTTCGAAAGCCCAATCGCTCTACAAAGATACGGCAACTCAATAAAAAAAGATAGAAAAAAGAGAATAAATATCCGTACCTTTGCAGCCCGTAAAGAAGTTTATCATGAAAGAAGATCCAAAACATATCCGTATCAGTGAATTTAACTATCCGTTACCGGATGAACGTATCGCAAAATTCCCTCTACCAGTGCGCGATCAGTCCAAACTCCTGGTCTACCGCCATGGTGAAGTATCCGAAGACCGCTTTACTTCACTTCCATCCTATCTCCCGACGGGAAGTCTGATGATATTCAATAATACAAAAGTGATACAGGCACGCCTGCACTTCCGTAAAGAAACCGGCGCTCTCATTGAAGTCTTTTGTCTGGAACCGATTGAGCCGAACGATTATGTGCTTAATTTCCAGCAAACCGAACATGCCGCCTGGCTTTGTATGATCGGTAATCTGAAGAAATGGAAAGAAGGTACGCTGAAACGGGAAATGACTGTAAAAGAGCAACCAATTACTTTGACTGCTACCCGTGGTGAATGCCACGGCACCAGCCATTGGGTAGATTTCCGTTGGGATAATCCGGAGATAACTTTTGCTGATATCCTTGAAGTATTCGGTGAACTTCCCATTCCGCCTTATCTGAATCGGGATACACAAGAAAGTGATAAGGAAACTTATCAGACTGTCTATTCTAAAATAAAAGGTTCAGTAGCCGCTCCGACCGCCGGGTTGCACTTTACTCCCCGTGTATTGAACGCATTAAAAGAAAAAGGAGTAGATTTGGAGGAATTGACATTGCACGTAGGCGCTGGAACTTTCAAACCTGTAAAGAGCGCAGAAATCGAAGGACATGAGATGCATACCGAATATATATCTGTTTCTCGCGGGACAATTGAAAATCTGATTGCCCACAACGGAAAAGCAATTGCCGTAGGTACTACCTCCGTACGAACACTGGAAAGTCTCTATCATATCGGTGTCACCCTTCTGAAAAATCCGAATGCAACAGAAGAAGAACTTCATGTTCATCAATGGCAGCCTTATGAGACAGCTGAAGAGACTGCAAGTATCACATCTGTAAAAGCGTTGCAGGCCATTCTCGATTACTTGAACCGCCATGATATGGAAGCGTTGCACACCAGTACGCAAATTATTATTGCACCGGGCTACGACTACAAGATTGTAAATATCATGGTCACTAATTTCCATCAACCACAAAGCACCTTACTATTACTCGTCTCCGCCTTTGTAAAAGGCAATTGGCGAAACATATATGACTTTGCATTAAACCATGATTTCCGTTTTCTAAGTTATGGGGATTCTTCATTATTAATACCGTAACCTGTATATACAAATTAAAATACCTAATCATGAACGACGAACTAATATTAATTGAAAATAAGATATACGAAGTGCGTGGCACAAAAGTCATGTTGGACTTTGACTTAGCAGAACTCTATGGAATAGAAACAAGAACATTAAAACAGGCAGTAAGACGGAATATTGAAAGATTTCCTGAGGATTTTATGTTTATGCTCACCAAAGAAGAAGCTAACAATCTGATACACATAGGGGTATCACAAAATGTGATATCCCCTGAATATAATGTTGGCTCTACAAACATATTTGCTTTTACAGAAAATGGTGTATCAATGCTTTCATCTGTTCTGCGTAGCCCGCTTGCCATTCAAATCAATATCAATATAATGCGAACATTTACGCGGATGCGCCAACTTGTTTTCGCATGCAAAGAAAGCAGTCTTTCCGTAAAGGATGAATTAGAACAAATAAAAGTACAACTATCCGAGATAGCCGAAGATTTGGACAGTAACGAACAAGATCATGAAAGCCTTTTCAATGCCATTGCAGAAATATCTCTCAAACTACAACTTAACCAATCCAATCCCGGACGTGTTACCGTGAAAGGATTCACCAAAAATGATTTATGATAATGAACAGCGATAATAACCAGGAAATGTTTCCTCTTGTCGATGAACAGGGAAATATTACAGGCGCCGCTACCCGTGGCGAATGTCACAATGGCAGCAAACTATTGCATCCGGTAATTCACCTTCATGTTTTCAATTCCAAAGGTGAATTGTATATGCAGAAACGTCCCGAATGGAAAGATATCCAACCGGGGAAGTGGGATACATCCGTAGGAGGACATGTGGATTTGGGCGAAAGCGTAGAGATGGCTCTGAAGCGCGAAGTGCGCGAAGAACTGGGCATCACGGACTTTACACCTGAAACGGTTACGCATTATGTATTCGAGTCCGCACGCGAAAAAGAACTCGTCTTTGTGCACAAGACCATATACGATGGTGAGATAGTCCCCAGTGATGAGCTGGATGGCGGACGTTTCTGGACGATAGAAGAAATTAAAGAGAATTTAGGCAAAGGGATATTCACTCCAAACTTTGAAGGGGAGATTGACAAAGTACTCTCATTAAAATAAAAAGACCGCCCTTGCGGAAACGGATGATGTGCCCGGGGTAAACAGACCATCTGTTCCTGAAACACAAATGGGAGACCAAAGCCTCCCATTTGTTGAATATTTATAAATCTGCTCTTGACAGCTTTTACTTCGCCAGATCTTCAATTACCTTCATAATCTTCTGCCCGATTTCTTCTGCTTCTTCCGGTGTGGAAGCTTCGCTATACACGCGAATAATCGGTTCGGTGTTACTCTTGCGCAAGTGTACCCACTTATCAGCAAAATCTATTTTCACTCCATCGATGTCATTGATTTCTTCATCCTTATAAAGCTCTTTCACTTTAGCCAGAATAGCATCCACATCCGTTTCAGGAGTCAGGTCTACGCGGTTCTTTGCCATGAAGTAAGACGGGTAAGTTGCACGAAGTTCACTCACTTTCTTACCCTCATGTGCCAGATGGCTCAGGAACAAAGCAATACCCACCAATGCATCGCGACCGTAATGACTTTCCGGATAAATAACTCCACCATTGCCTTCACCACCAATTACAGCGCCTACTTCCTTCATTTTAGTGGTTACGTTCACTTCGCCCACAGCAGAAGCAAAGTATTCCTTACCATACTTACGGGTTACATCGCGCAACGCACGTGTAGAACTCAAGTTAGAAACCGTATTGCCCGGAGTATGTTTCAACACATAGTCAGCCACACTTACCAGCGTATATTCTTCACCATACATCTTTCCATCTTCGCAAATCATTGCCAGACGGTCCACGTCAGGGTCAACAACAAAAGCCACATCCGCTTTACCACCCTTCATCAGGTTCATTATGTCACCCAGGTTCTTTTCAAGCGGTTCAGGATTGTGTTGGAAGTCACCTGTCGGCTCACAGTAGAGCTTCTCTATATGCTGCACACCCAGTTGTTTCAACAATTCCGGCAGAATAATACCACCCACCGAGTTTACACAGTCAATAGCCACGCGGAAATTCGCTTTTCTGATAGCTTCTACATCTACCAGGTTGAGCGCCAGCACACTATCTATATGTTTTTGATTATAAGTCAGATCCTTGCGATACGAGCCCAGATGGTCTACATCAGCAAATTCAAATTCTTCTGCCTCAGCAATACGAAGTACTTCATTGCCTTCGGCTGCATTCAGAAATTCGCCACGTTCATTCAGCAATTTCAGAGCGTTCCATTGTTTGGGGTTGTGCGATGCTGTCAGGATAATACCGCCACTGGCACCTTCCATGGTTACAGCCAATTCAGTAGTCGGAGTGGAAGCCAAATCAATGTCGATTACATCCCAGCCCATACCCATCAGAGTACCTACTACTACATTCTTCACCATTTCACCCGAAATACGGGCGTCGCGTCCTACTACAATTTTGTTGCTTTTTACCGTGCACGTTTTGCGAATAAGTGTGGCATACGCTGATGTGAATTTCACAATGTCAAGCGGATTCAAGCCCACACCCGCTCCTCCGCCAATGGTTCCGCGGATTCCAGAGATAGATTTGATTAGAGTCATTAGGTTAATGATTTAAAGATTGTTGGTTATACTATAATTATTTATAGATTTGATATTTCTGAATATAGTAATAATAAGGGTATACAGATTGCATAGCCGAGCTATGTCCCATTTTAGAAGGAACAATCAGTTTAACGCATGCGCCATCACGCACATACGCCAACGGCACCAACCAACCGGCAGGCACAGAAGTTCCATAATAAGAGAGCATAAATCCTTGTGTAAACTGACCGGCAATAGAAGAGCTTGTTACTCTATAGTTAAATTCATCGACTACTTCTGCATAATCCAGATTGGACACAGTTACCACTTTATCCATAAGGCTATATTCTGAGAAGCGAACCAGAATCTGATCATTCGCCTTTACCGTATCAGCCAAATTAGTGGAACCCTTATTTATGATCTGCATATATACACCACTGGCAAGCTGTACATATTCATTCTTGTTCACATCCGTAGTCGAGTCGTTTCTGTAAAATTCAGTCTGAGATATAACAGTGATACTACTGTCCCGTATAAATGCCTTTATAGCATCTTTTTCGTCCTCCAGCATTTCTGCATAAGTCTTGGTATTATCACAAGCCTGGAAAGCCAATCCACATGCCAGCAAGGACAAAAAGAATAATGTAAGTTTCTTCATTATCTGTTATTTAGTAATTCCGTACAAAAGTATTCGATTTCGTTGAAAGTTGAAAGCTCTACGAGGAAAGTTCGTATCTTTTAACCTTTGTGCCCCTCTTTTTTTATCCTTTCGCATTCAGTAAAGGCTTAAACTTCTCTAAAGCACGCTCCAAAACTTTCTTTGCTTCATCCATTGTACCATAGAATTCACCACCGGAAGCATTCAAGTGTCCACCTCCATTGAAGAATTCGGCAGCCAATTGATTACAGGGAAATGTGCCTACCGAACGCAACGAAACTTTAATCATTGGCTTCTCCGTATCTTCACGTAAGAAACAGGAAAATACCACATCCTTTATACTCAGAGGAATATTTACAAATCCTTCACTGTCACCCCGGATATAATCAAAGCGTCCCTGTTCGTTTCTGGTCAACGAAATCAAGGCTGCATGATAATCAGGATACACCTTCATTTGCGAAAGCACATATCCCATCAACCGCAAACGACTCTCAGAGTAAGTATTATAAACTTTCCTGTAAATATCATCTTTATCGATACCCTTGGAAAGCAACTCGCTGATGATAAAATAGATTTCCCGGTTATTGGAATTATAGGTAAAGCCACCCGTATCGGTCATCATACCGGTATAAATACACTCTGCTCCCGCTTTGGTAATTTCATTGAAATAACCCATACGGCATATCAGACGGAACACCAGTTCGGAAGTGGAAGATATATTAGGATGTGAAATTGTAATATCACAAAATTCTTCGGGATACAGATGATGGTCTATCAATATTTTTTTCCCTTTTGCAGCCTTTACGGCATCTGCCATTGCATCAATACGACTCAAAGCGTTGAAATCCAGGCAACAGATTATTTCGGCCTCAGATATAAGCTTATCGGCAAATTCTTTGTAGTGATCGTAAAGTAACACATCTTTGCTGCCCGGCATCCATCTCAGAAAATCGGGGAAGGCATTCGGCACAATGACATTTACCGTTTTATCTTGTGAATTCAGGAAGTGCCACAATCCCAATGAAGAGCCTATGGCATCGCCATCCGGCGCTACATGGGCTACAATTACTATTCTCTCCGCATGCCCCATCCACCTGGCAA
>ENA-ORTP01003414-ORTP01003414.1-human-gut-metagenome-genome-assembly--contig:-NODE-3414-length-10884-cov-3.632007_pt1 | contig 10884 bp, 13 predicted proteins | sample MGYA00241913_ERZ509190 | MGnify/ENA primary metagenome ERZ509190 (study PRJEB26280, sample SAMEA2338839) | human gut metagenome | biome: human gut; feature: human-associated habitat; material: faeces...
ATCTTTCAGGTCTTCGTTTTGTTTTGATAAGCCTTCGCAGAGTTGTATGAGTAGCGCCACATCTTTTGCCGTAAAACTTATCCCATTAATCATCACTGATCCGGCGCTCGATTGATCTTCTTTCGAAAATCTAATGTACGGGATCAAGTCTCCTTTGTCTATGTATGCCTCCGTACCGGATGCAGTTTTCGCTTTGACTTCGTTTTTATACTCTTTTTCGATGTCGATTAAAATAAATGCTTTTCTGCTGATTAAATCATCACTCATAATCTCTCTCCTTTTTATATGGCTTTGGAAGTGGTTTCCATGCATTAACAAATACCCCATAACTCAAATAGGTATATTCTTCATCTCCTGGATAAAATGCTCCACCTTCTTCGTCCTGTTCGTATCTTCCTATTTCTGGAGTCGGAAAATTTTCAAAGGAAAGAAGAATGTAATCATTATTTTCAGGCAACCGCTCGCTGACCGGAATCCAGTTGTTATTCATGCATTTCATATGCGCATTTATAATATTCGTACACAGATCTATTGCTCTGTTCCATTCCAGATCCTCGTCGGTCTTCACCACTCTGTAATGACTCTGAATTTTTTCCCGTATAATCTCTAAATCCTGCATGTTAATTTCCTTTACCTTCCTGTATCGTTAAAATACTTAAGCCTAGCCTTAACCATCGGCTCTTTATAGGCTTCATCAATACTTATCCCGTGATTTCTTGCAAATTTCAGAACATATTCTCCATATGGATTCAAATATTTTTCCGCAGTCTCTCCGTTTGCTGACATCAACATTTGTCTCAAATCTGCAAGTTCCTCCACATGAATTCTAAGCTTTACCCATGTACTCATTGGAGCATGGTACTCTCTTCCATCAAGTGTTTTTATTAAGACTTGATACTCTGCTCCAGTGGGCTTATACGTTTTTATAACAGTTCCTACTATCCCATTCTCTTTATTTGCAACTATGTCTCCATTTTTCACGTCAATTCCTCCCAATCCTCCCAACTTCCCCACTCTAATTTCCGGCCACATTCCATACAAAAACGATCCGCATAATCGCGTACAATCCTATCACATATTGGGCACACCCCTACTCTGCATCCTATAGAATGGTTTATCCCAATAGGTTTTACTTTTACCGGGTTATCCCGCTGCCGTAGCTTGGCCTCCTCCCGGCATTTCTCTGCATACAGGCGGTCAATCTCCCGGATCTGTCCAGGCGTCAATCCGGTATTCTCATATGCTGCCAGTGTATCCACCAGCTCCTGCTTCTTATTTGGGGACCAGTACTCCTCTTTGATTCCATTGGCTCTTTTATGTGTTAATCTTTCCATGGTCATCTCCTCAGCCTCTCTTCAATCGCTTTCAACATATCCTCTCCGCATAGGGTCATGTCTCCAACTTCGACATCCTTCCAGCTACATACATTGCAATCTGCACCATCCCCAGTTTCATTGAACATCTTCCGGCATTTTTTATGTCCTTTATCATTTCATCGGATATATGCAGCTTTATTTCCATATGTGGTGCCGGAAATATTCTTACTTTTTTCATATTTATTTTCCTTTCTTTTTTATCTCATCTTTCACTGCCTGAATCCTTGCTTTCAGACTCTGCATCACGTAATCCTGTACATCCTCTTTCCGGCTAAGAGCTTCCATGACATCCTTATCCCGGGTGTCTGTGCACACCAGATGGTGGATGATCACCCTTTCTGTCTGTCCCTGCCGGTGAAGACGTTTATTTGCCTGAGTATATTGCTCATAGTTCCACGTAAGTCCAAACCAGATGACGTGATTACCACCATCCTGCAAGTTCAGCCCATAGGCACTGCTCGCCGGATGTGCCAGAAGGACATCCACCTCTCGGTGGTTCCAGGCATCCTCATCCTCCGGCCTCTTTAATTCCCGTACCGTCAATTTGGTCTTCTCCAATGCTTTCAAGATTCGGGATCTGTCGTGCTGGAAATTATAGAATACAAGCGCTGGCTTCCCCTGCAGGGACTCGATCAGCTCCATGAAGGCCTCAATCTTGCAGTTATGTACCTCGTGAACGTTATGGTCATCGTCATATACCGCCCCATTGGACAGCTGCAGAAGCTTGTTGGATAATGCCGCCGCACTGGTCACGCTGATTTCTTCTTCCTCCGGCAGCTCCAGGATCATCTTTTTCTCCAGCTCCCGGTATGCCTTTTTCGCTTTGGTGTCTAACACTACCGGCACTTCGTGGAACGTCACTGGTGGAAGCTGCAGATAATCCTCCGCCTTCATGGATACACAGATATCTGAGATCATCGCCATGATACTTTCCTCACTGCCTTGCTTTGGCTCGTAATTATAAATCACATTCTGCCCACGATCCCCTGGGTCAAAGTAATGTTCCCGGAACTGCGTATACCGTTTTCCCAGGCGCTCTCCGCCGTCCAGCAGATAAATCTGCGACCACAGGTCGTTCAAGCCATTCGGCGAAGGCGTGCCAGTCAGCTCTACCAGGCGGTCGATGTGCCTGCTGGCACTGGCCAGGGCCTTGAACCGCTTTGCGTTATGGCTTTTAAAACTACTGCTCTCGTCGATGACCACCATGTCAAATGGCCAGGCATTCCGATAATAATCCACCAGCCACGCGACGTTCTCCCGGTTCGTGATATAAAGGTCTGCCGGCGTGTTCAGCGCCCGGATGCGCTTCGCCTGACTTCCCAGTACCTGGGATACCCGGAGGATCTTCGTGTGTTCCCACTTGTCCTTTTCCCTGATCCAGGTTCCTTCTGCCACTTTCTTCGGCGCGATGATCAACACCTTCCTGACCTCGAAACGGTTGCATTTTAATTCCCAGATGGCCGTCAGTGTTGTGACTGTCTTGCCTAAACCCATGTCAAGAAACAGGCCGATCTTTTTGATGTCGAGAATCTTTTGGATACAATATTCCTGATAAGCGTGTGGCTTAAATTGCACCGTCACCACCTCCAGACAGATCATCCATGATTTTCTGCAGTGTTTCCTGCAGGCTTAAAAATTTCAAGACGTCGTCTTTCCCGTAAAGCACCTGGACATCCTGTCCCAGAGAGTGGAGACGCTCGATCTGCACCTCCTGCAGTTCTGTGAGTCTCCCTGCCTTCGTCTTCAACTCCACGAAGATCGGCACCCTGTCTCGGAAAACGACCAGCCGGTCCGGAACACCACTGTTCCCCGGGCTTGTGAACTTATATGCTGTACCGCCCAGCCGCTTTACACCATCCCGCAGCAATGCCTCTATCTCTTTTTCCCTCATCCTGTCAACTCCTCACTTTTTCACTCCGTGTCCAAATTGCCCTTTACACGCGTATTATGACTGCTTTATTAGGCTATTTAGGTAATATTAGGTAATACAGCTATACTACCTATTTAATTTATTTTTTCCTTTATATAGATAAATGGTAACATTGGTAACATATAATGAAATAACCTTTGTTTATCAGGATTTTTGCGTTTCTAAAACTGTTTCCTTTCCGTGTTACCGTTTATTTTTGGTAACAATCCCGTTTGTTACCGTTACCATTTACAATTGTTACATATCCTCACTTTTGTCCACCCTTTTCGGTAACGCTTCAAACCCTCTTTGGATTCCATACGGGCCATATCTTCTCTTTGATCTATTCCGCCGCCAACCCTTCAGGTTAGACAGTATTCCGTTAATCTCCCTGCTGTCGGACTTCTTCATGTATTTTGGATCCCCGCTGAAGCATTCTGTCCATACTTCCACAGCACAGACTTTTTCCCTCTTTATCAGCTTGACATCCGGCCCGCGGAGGTTTCCACTCCAGAATTGGCGGCGCTGTGTAAGCGAGAAAGAGTTCCAGTTTTCCGGGACTTTCTGTTCCAGAAATTCCAGCACAAGGCCTTCCTTCCCGGAGTTTTCCCGGTGATGTTCTTGCATCTCTTCCGCCAGCTTTTCCACGTCTTTGTTCAGGTACAATGGTTCTCCCAACATCCAATAGGTATACGCCTCTGCCCATATCTGATCCACCTCTTCCGGCAGCTCCCGCCATATGGATTTCTTTGCCGGATATACGCCCACATCCACCGGCCAGAACCGCCGGTTCCCGGTCGTATCTTTTAGGAACTCTTCCTCATTACTGGTCCCGAAGAACACGCACCTGCGTGGGTGCCGGTTCACCCGCCGGCCGTATGCCGCCCGGTAGATATCTTCCCGTTTAGATAAAAACTGCTTGACTGCATTCGTCTCCTGCTTTGTCATGGCGGTCAGCTCACCCACTTCGTTGATCCAAGTTCCCTGTATCAGCTCCGCTGCCTCTTTCCCTTCAAAGGACGTGAGGCTGTCAGAAAACCATTCCTTTCCAAGGATGCTCAAAAAGGTACTCTTACCAATGCCCTGCGGTCCAGTGAGGATGGGCATATAGTCGTACTTCACGCTGCCCACGACAGCGCGGGCCACTGCGGCGCAGAGAGATTTACGCATCACTGCACGAGTATACGCATTGTCTGCGGCTCCCAGATAGTCCGGTAGTAAGGTATCGAGCCGGGGGACGCCGTCCCACTGGAGGCCCTCCAGATAATCCTTCACATCATTTACTTTATTCTGGCTACTCACGATGAGGAGAGCATTGTCCAGCTTCTCCCGTCCGGTGATGCCGTAGAAAAGTTCCAGATAATTATAATAACCGGCATCGTCCTCGTCCTTCCATCGGCGCTTCTGCGCTGTCTTATCCCACGGTACAGGCCCTGTCAGCAGGCTGCACCCGGCGAACTCATCCTCCACGATCTTCCCCCTCAGGTTCGGGTCATTCTCGAGGACGAGGACCGCGTTATTGATAGTCTTTGCAATCTTTCCCGATGCGTCTTTAGTAAGCCGCTCCATCCAGGAATAATCCGTCTCCTCAGAATCTTTCACCGGCGCGTCAAACGCTGCCTGTGCCTGTTCAAAAGTCTCCTTCGTCATGAGGGCTGATACCTGTTTATCATCCCTTGCCAGCCGGGCCATCGCCACAAAAGAGGGCAGCTTGTTGTTCGGCGTCCCCTCTTTCGCCTCCGCATCCAGCTCACCAAACATGTGCAGGCGTACCATATCAAATGCATTGACCAGCAGGCCGGAACACGGGTCTGTCGCATGGTGGGAATAGAGGAATAGATCCCCGTCATAGACAACAGCACCACCCTGCGTGGAACCGCCGGTATATGTATATCTGCCTGGTATGGTTGTTCCTTCATACATGCCAGGGATAAATGCCTCCATTGCCTGCGTGATGCTATACGTCCGGCAGAAGGCGCCGATCACGCCGCGCTTTGTGGTCGGGTCTTCCTGTCGCGCCAGGCGGCGCTTTTCCAGTTTCTCTGTCCCCGGTACTTTTGGCCATTGGCTGACATCCGTCCAGTCGCCGTACATGGCCAGCAGGCCGTTCTTGCTGCAAAACGGGCTATCATAGACCTGGTAAATGTATCCCCCATCCTGGCAGCAGCTTGGCCAATACATGAGCCTCGCTGATTCAAAAGTTGTTGGGTCGCAGAACTCAATCCCTATAAGTGACGCCAGTTTCCGCGCTGTCGGCTCATATTCATCTGATGAGGCAGTTACATCCAGCGGGATGATGATCCGCAGCCGTGGGGCATACCCGGTGTGTTTTCTTGTACTGTAAACGACAGCGGCGCATCCAAGGCCGCTGATCCGCCGCAAGATATCCTCTGTGCCCCCGGCGGGAATATTATCCATATCCAACGTCACAAGATCCCTGCCAGTAAGATATACCGGTTTCCGCCGGCCATTGGAAAATGTACCGCCGACAAATCCGCCGACATCTTTAAGCTCCGCTTGTTTTGCCTTTCCCATGGCCAAATAATCTTCCACGGTCTCACTGCTGCGGACCGGCGTTTTCAGTTTATCCACAAACTCAGACCAAAGGATGGAGCTCTCTGGCCAATGCGTTGCCTTCCGGCTCCCCGCCGTGCTAATGTGTAATGTTCGGTTATACTGCAAACGTCTCCCTCCTCTAATCCTTCTTCTAATCTTTCCTGTAATAACTCCCCTCAAATCCGGCGCCCCGAAGGAGCAGTCCCGGTGCCCAGGAAATAGGTTCGGCCATGATGCTGCAGATCTCTTCCACCGTCACATCCGTGGGAGCATCGATGATGACTTCGTCATGGACATGGAAGACTATCTGTAGCCCTCGGCCTTCTATCTTTTTCAGTGTCTCTGCCAGACAGTCCCTTGCGACTGCCTGAACAATGTTTTCCGTCATTTTTCCGCCGTATGTCGATGTGACTTCCCACTTCTTTGACTGCTGTCCTACCTTATGATAATGGACTGCCATTTTGCCAAACTGGTTTTCCCGCAAGAACGGCTTAGGGTAATACAATTTCCTGCCTGATGGCAGCAGCACCGTCAGGAAACACTGTCCATACACAATGTCTCCTTCCAGGGAAAATATCAATCCGTGGATCGCCTGCGGCTGCGCCGTCTGCATGGCCATGAGCGCTGCCTGTTCCACGGCATACCACAGGTCACAGATCCGTCGGTTGGCCTGCCGCCAGCGCTGGACGATGTCCGGGAGTTCCTCTTCCGGGATCCCCATGTCCAATGCGCCCATGGATACTAGTGCATTCACCCCGCCCTGATAGCCCAGGGCAAGAGTGGCCACTTTTCCTTTCTGCCGCAGGCTGTATTCCGGGTTTCCTTTCACGATCTTCTTGATCGGCACATGGAACATCTGCGATGCTGTCGCTTCGTAGATCTTGCCATGCGTGGCAAACACTTCATTGACCCACTGCTCCCCGGCCAGCCAGGCGATCACACGCGCCTCGATGGCAGAAAAATCAGCGACCACGAACTTATGTCCCTCGGACGGGATGAACGCCGTCCGGATGAGCTGGGAAAGCGTGTCTGGTACATTCCCATACAGCATCCGGACACCATCATAATTTTTCTTCTTTACAAGGTTCCTGGCATAGTCCAGTGTCTTCAGATAATTCCTCGGCAGGTTCTGCATCTGGACCATACGCCCAGCCCAGCGGCCAGTCCGATTCGCTCCGTAATACTGCGTCAATCCACGCACCCGGTCATCTTCGCCTTTGGCTGCCTGCATCACCACATATTTTTTTATGGATGTTTTGCCTAGCTGCTGCCGGATCTGCAGAACCCGGCGTACTTCTTCTGGAAGTGCTTCCGTTTCCATCATCTGTGCTACGGTATCTTTTCGCGCATCCTGCATATCCACGCCCTGCGCCTGCAGCCAGTTTAGCAACTGGGAAGTGCTGTTGGGGTTTGCAAGACCGGTGATACGGATTGCTTCCTCTGTGAGCTCCTGTGTGCTCTGTTCGTGGATAGCAAGTGCCCCTTCGATCAGTGTAGCATCCACTCGCACCCCGAATGTATTCATCTCCGTGGTCATCCCCCATAGGCGTTCCTCACCCTCCGGTATCGGGAATAGCTTAAGCCTCTGCAGGATTTCGTACTCCGTCACCACGTCCTGCCGGTTATAATCCTTGAACAGTTCCCATTTTTCAGGAGCATGATGTGGCAGGTTCCATGTCCGTCCGCCGTTCCTCTTTGTAGGTTTGCAGGGCACACAGAAATACCGAATGAGCGTCTTACCGACAGAAAGCTTCTGCTTATCTTGCGGCAGCCCTAGGGCCCTGCCGGTGGCATCCAGTCCCGCCGGGTATCCACAATACAAGCTGTGCGCCATGGTACAGCGCCACTGTGTGAGCGGTGTTTGATATCCTGCCTGGTTCAGGCAGTACCACTCAAAGGCTGCATTATACGCATGCTTGATAACTTTTGGGTCAGACAATGCCCGCCGGATTTCTTCCGGGATCCGCTCCCCTTGCGCAAGATCGATGATTTTCACCGTCTCCTTGTCCGCCTTGTAGGCAAAAAGCAGGACCGCAAAATCATCAGACTGTGCATATTTATACAGCCCGACTTTCCCGATATCTTCGCTGGATCTTGTCTCAATGTCTATACTTAAATGTCTCATTCTAGCCTCCCTTAGAAAGGCAGAGGGGCGCAATGCCCCTCCTTGTTATCAATATGGCATCCCGGTGATCGGATTGATCGCCTGCGCTGCTGGCTGCTGATATGTCTGCTGTGTCGCCTGTGCCGACTGTGGTGCGCCAAATACCTGCGCCGCCGTTGGTGCAGATCCTCCAAGAGGCTCTCCATCTTCCAGCTTCTGCACCGGGCCCAAACCGCAGCCGATTCCTTTTTTCCCACCAAACGCATACGGAAAAAATGATACATTGACCCGGCCATAAATCCCGGAATACACTTCAGAGTGATTGATGATAGGATTTCCCATCTTATCCACGACCTCCGGAGGATAATCTTCTTTCGCGCTGGCGGTAAAGACCCAATGCCCTTTGCACTCTGGACCAAACGGCATCCCATCAGATGGCCGTACTCCATCCCCATCATAGACCGGTGTTGGCACGATCGGCGGGCACTGCCCGTTCCATTTTTCATTGATTCCTCTCTGCTTTGCTGCTTCGATGGCCGCATCAATGCGAGCTTTTGTGTCTACGTCTGATTTTGGCACAAGAGCAGTCACGCTGAACTTTTCTTCCTGCCCAGGCTGATATGCGTATGGTTTAAATAAATGTACATAAGATAATCTTGCTTTTCCTGTCGTCACATTCGTTAATTCATTCATCTGGATTTTCCTCCTTTTTTCCTGCCTCTGATCCGCCAAAGGCTTTTGCCGCGCTCACTTTATTTGTGACCGCCGGACGTTTATCTGATTCTTTTGCCAATGCCGGCTTCCCTGGGTTTTTGACCACATACTCTCCGACCAGAGTCTGGAATTCTTTTTTGCCGACTGTTTTTTCCACCTGCGCCAGTGACAATGGCGTCCTCTCCCACAAGATAGCATCATCGATACCATTATCCGTTAGGGTCTTAAACGCCTTGTCCATATCAGTCCAGTCGCGGGAGCCTCTGCCTTCCACTGCTTTCCACCCTGGGATCTCTTTGCCTGCCAAGCATTCTTTCAGGGCATACTCTTTCAGGTCTTTCAGCCATTTGGCCACATCTTCCCCCTTTTCCAGATATTTCCCTACTTCTTCATTGGTGATGAGCGGTGGCTTTTTGTCGGTAAAAAACGCCAGCCGTACATTTTCCTCCGCCCTGGCCCGGCACTGCGCCTGCGCCCGGCAGAACCGGCAGGCCTCCTCACTGGGAGCAAATTCTCCCTCCCCTTTAAATGCGATTGCCGCCCGATCAGCGATAAAACCGCCGTAAGCCAAAAGTTCCTGAATGTCACATCCCCACTCTGATATGTTACTAAGACGTGGCTGCACGATGGAAAGTTTGACCCGATCAATGGAGTAAAGGATGGAACATGCCACATACGCACCCAACGCATACAGGATCATCTGCAGGTTTTCTTCTGCGCTGACCGGTACACCTTTACCATACTTAAAATCAATAATATGGAGTGTACTGCCGCCGATCAGGATGCAGTCTGCAGTCCCAAAACCTTCCGGAACATATTTATCAAAGTAAACGGTCTTCTCCACATCCGCATGTGGTGCATGGTCAAATGCCATTGCTGCAGTCTTTATGTAATCCAGGTATTCATCCGTATACCCTTGCATCTCATCATTCCAGTGTTCCTCTTTTTTCAGTTTATTGACCGTCCGGGTCATCTTCTGCTTACTGACTTCCTGTGGATAAAAATACTGCTGTACCTTAATCTCTGCCAGCGCGTGGGCTACTGTCCCCTCTGCAGCTGCATCTGATCCGGTATCTGGGAACTGTTCTTCCAGCCTTGCGCTCGGGGTGCAATGCACCCAACGGTGGGCGCTGGATGCGCTGAGAAGAGCATGGGCACGTTCTTCTTTTTTCATCAGATCTGCGCCCCCAATCCCCGTAATGCCGTGGCAAATGCACCGTACTGTTCTTTCGGTAACTCCGGAAGGGATTGCACACCAAACTGGGTCAGAAGGTTCCGCAATTCTCCCTGCCGGCCGGAATCCATAAGGGTCATTCCCGCCTTAGACAAATCTTCCATCGTATAGGATGGCTGTGCCGTCGGTACTGGTGTTTGACCCGGTGGCGGAGTCACGGGTGCCGGCTGTACCTGTTCCATATTTACAGGGGCTGTCTGCTGCGTTGGCACAGGCTGTGCTGGCGCTGTGTTCTGTACTGGCTGAGGTATTTGGATCGGTACATCAGTTACAGTCTTTACCGTTTTCTCGGTCTGCCCAAGTACCACCTGCTCTTCTCCAGACAAGACTTTCCTTGCAAAATCCTTCAGTTCTTCCATCGATTCAAATGTTACTTTCATCAACATCGTTATTTTCCTCACTTTCTATTTTCTTGCTCCCCATCAAAGCTTTGATAAACTCATCCCAAATGAGGGCTTGTTTTTCCGGTTCATTATCTGCCAGTTTGTCTACCAGCGTTCCGACTGTCCGTCCTAATGCCACTGCCAGATCACCCACATTTACATTCCCGCATTGCAACCCTTCCGCTTCCATAGGATCTTTGTCTATGGAATTAATCGCAATGCCAAGCACATAGTTTCCTTCAAACTCCGTTTTTCTACCTTTGTACTCCACAATTACTTTCGCCATATCGTGTCCTCCCTTATTTGGTTAAATCCACCAACAGTACAATCGCATTGCCCGGCATGTACTGCTTATCCCCGGTCACCGGGTCATTGTGCATCAGCACATCCAGCCAACTCACGGCCAGCCAGACTAAAATTAAGGCTCCGGACACTGCAAATGTATTGCAAATCAGGTTTTTTATAAATTTCATCTTTTCATTTCTCCTTTATCGGTGTACAATGAAATTGTTTAATTGTCACTGTGCCCTACGGGAGTTGCCGCTCCCCGGGCGCTTTTTAATTTTCCGGAACAAGTCTCATCTGCTGGCTGTAACCACAGATACGCA
>ENA-ORTP01003424-ORTP01003424.1-human-gut-metagenome-genome-assembly--contig:-NODE-3424-length-10832-cov-3.258514_pt1 | contig 10832 bp, 10 predicted proteins | sample MGYA00241913_ERZ509190 | MGnify/ENA primary metagenome ERZ509190 (study PRJEB26280, sample SAMEA2338839) | human gut metagenome | biome: human gut; feature: human-associated habitat; material: faeces...
TCCCGATGTCTCCCAGAGATGACGGCTTAACATAACCGGAGTTGAAATCTCCACATATCCGTCTTTTCTGTGAATCTCTCTCCAGTAATCCAAAAGAACGTTTTTGAGTACCATTCCGTTTGGAAGGAAGAACGGGAATCCCGGTCCTTCGTCTCTCATCATAAAGAGTCCCAGTTCTTTTCCGAGTTTTCTGTGATCACGTTTTTTCGCTTCTTCCAACATGTTCAGATATTCTTCCAGCTCTGCTTTTTTCGGGAATGCAGTTCCGTAGATTCTCTGCAGCATTCTATTTTTCTCGCTTCCTCTCCAGTATGCACCTGCAAGGCTTGTGAGCTTAAATGCTTTGACATATTTTGTGCTCATCAGGTGAGGACCTGCACACAAATCTGTAAACTCTCCCTGAGAATAAAAGCTGATTGTCTCGTCTTCCGGAAGATCTTCGATCAGTTCTACTTTATATGGTTCGTCATTTTCTTTAAAATATGCAATGGCTTCTTCCCTTGTCTTGGTAAAGCGTTCGATCGGCAATGCTTCTTTGACGATCTTTTTCATCTCCGCTTCGACTTTTTACAGATCCCCCGCGACAAATCGGGCCCCGGGATCCAAATCATAGTAGAATCCATTGTCAATGGATGGGCCGATGGCCAGTTTTGTCTCCGGATAGAGACGCTTGATCGCCTGGGCCATAATATGGGATGTGGTATGCCAGAATGCGCCCCGTCCGTCTTCAGAGTCGAATGTCAGCAATTCCAGTTCGCAATCCTTGGAAACATCCGTCCTCAAGTCAACGATATCCCCGTCTATCTTTGCGCAGGTCGCTGCCCTTGCCAGCCCTTCGCTGATATCTTTTGCAATATCCAATACGGACATGCTTCTTTCATACCCTTTTTCAGAACCGTCTTTCAGTGTGATCTTCATAATCTGTAACCTCTCTTTTCTTTCTTGATATACTCTATTTATTTTTGTGGTCTTCCAGACCTTTTACAAACATGTTGTGGAACTCCAGACACGTCTGCTTCAGCGCAAGCGGCTTTCCTTCACGGTTAATAAAGCAATGCCTGGTGATTCCCCGGCAGTGAACCATCTGGGTCTTGTCCGAGATCACCTCGTATCCCACGGTCAGCTTGATGCCATTGTACTCCTTGACGAAGGTTTCTATGGTCACCGTCTCCCCGAAATGGACCATCCTCAGATAATCTGCTTCAACGGACAGTACCGGGCTTAGAATTCCCTTTTCTTCCATCTGGTCATACCCCAGCCCCATCTGTTCCATATAATCAGTCCGTGCTTCTTCAAACCAGCGGATATAGTTGGAATGATGCACAATTCCCATCTGATCTGTTTCATAATACTGTACCTTGTGCTTGTAAGGCTTCATCTTCCCCGTCCTTTCCTGCCTTTCGGGCATGTCATAGCATGGAATAAAAAAGTCCCTTACAGCCTGCATGCTGTAAGGGACGAGTTCATCAAGTCTCGCGGTTCCACCCTGCTTGAACTGGCATATTCGCCAGAACCACTTCTTTCATGATGGTAACGGAATCACCGGACTGTTTTGCAGCCACTCGGAGGTAGTCTTCAGAAGGTTCCGTAATAAGGGGCTTGCAGCCTTTGGCTCCTCTCTCTGTAATTCTTCCCCAACCTACTCGTCTCGTCAACGTGTTTTGATATATGTTACCATTATAACACTGTCTTATTCTTTGTCAACACAGAGTTTCTGCAATTTCAGAATTTTCTCCTGCAAAGACTCCCGAACAGGCCGTGCCACAAGGTCCGGACACCCCAGGTAATACCCCTGCATATAATGCAGCACCACATTCCTCTTTTCCCTTTTCTCATCCTCCTATAAAAATAGCAACGTGTCATATGGATACTATAACACATTGCTTCCTCAAAATCAAAAAAACAGCCACATCTTCCACACGGCAAAGCATTCTCTGACCATGTAATTTACAAGCAGCGCCGGATGGCAGCTGGCCGCCAGCGGGTATGGATGGCCGTATCCAAGTCGCCTGGCATAAGCGCAAGCCCGGTACAGATGAAAATTATTGGATACGATTCCAACGTCAGCCTCCCCGCAGTTCATGTATCGTTTGGAGAACTTCAGGTTCTCCTGGGTCGTAGTGGATGCTTCTTCCTTGATGATACGATAAGACGCGATTCCCTGCGCGATCAAATAGTCTTCCATCGCCTGGGCTTCCGTAACGTCTTCTCCTGTGCCCTGTCCCCCGGATACAACCGCCCTGGTCCCAGGATGTGCCTTTAGATAAATCAAAGCCTTATTCAGGCGGCGGTACAGGGAATCCGTGATTTTCCGCCCTTCTACATGGGCTCCCAGAATAATCAGATAATCATATTCCTTCTGTCCCCGTGGAACCATTCCCATGACAATCCTAAGTTCTGTCACGACAAACACGGCTACAGGCAGAAGAAGCGCCTTCCTGGCCGCTGCTTCCATCCCAAGCCGGACTGCGGCATAATCATACAGCCAGAGCCCCAGGCCTGCCGCCAGCCAGAATCTTGAAAATGTGGAATCCCATTTCTTTAGCGCCACGCATAGGACGGCATAGTACAAAAGGCATGCTGCCCCCAGAAGCGTCAGCATTATCTACCACAACATTTCTTATACTTCTTGCCGGAGCCGCAGGGACAGGGATCATTCGGATAGATCTTCTGCTCAGCTCTCTTCTGGGGCGCTACAGGAACCGCATCCTTATTGGTACCTGTCACCTTGGCAGCAGGCTCGCGCTCTACCTTCTGCTCTACGCGGATATGGAACAGGATGCGAACGGTCTCCTCCTGAATGGAAGCCATCATAGCTTCATACATTTCATAGCCCTGCATCTTATATTCAACCACCGGATCTCTCTGACCGTATGCCTGAAGGCCGATGCCCTCGCGGAGAGCGTCCATGTCATCCAGATGAGCCATCCACTTATTGTCAATTACCTTTAAAAGGACTACGCGCTCGATCTCACGGATCTGCTCGGCATCCGGATACTCTGCCTCCTTTGTTTCATACAGCTTAATGGCAGCTTCCTTGATGCTGTGCTTTAATTCATTTTTCTTCATGGACTTCTTCTGCTCATCCGTAAGCATCACCGGCTTTAAGGGAATCACAGGGAGAAGAAGGCTGTTTAATTCCTTTAAATCCCACTTATCCGGAGTCTGATCATCTGCAATGGACATATCCACGGCATTTTCTACGATCTCTGTGATCATCTTAAGAATCAGATCGCGCATATTGTCGCCGTCCAGCACCTTACGGCGCTCCTGATAAATTACCTCTCGCTGCTCATTGTTCACCTCATCGAACTTTAAGAGCTGCTCACGGATACCGTAGTTATTGCCCTCGATCTTCATCTGTGCCTTCTCAATGGCATTTGACAGCATCTTGTGCTCAATCTGCTCGCCCTCCGGCACGCCCATGGCCTCAAACATATGCATCAGACGGTCTGAACCGAAGAGACGCAGCAGGTCATCCTCCAGAGACAGATAGAATCTGGACTCACCCGGATCGCCCTGACGGCCGGAACGGCCGCGGAGCTGATTATCAATACGGCGGGACTCATGGCGCTCGGTACCGATGATCTTTAAGCCGCCCAGAGCCTTTGACTCGTCATCCAGCTTAATATCCGTACCACGGCCAGCCATATTCGTAGCAATGGTAACAGAGCCGTGGATACCTGCATCTGCCACGATCTCGGCCTCCAGCTCATGGAATTTAGCGTTGAGGACTTTATGAGGAATGCCTCTCTTTGTGAGCATCTTGCTTAAAAGCTCAGAAGTTTCAATGGTAATGGTACCAACCAGTACAGGCTGTCCCTTTTCATGGGCTTTTACCACCTCATCTACAACTGCTTTGTATTTTTCCTTCTTTGTCTTGTATACCGCATCATCCAGATCCTTACGCTGAACGGGACGGTTAGTTGGAATAGCAATGGCATCCATGCCATAGGTATTGCGGAATTCTTTCTCCTCCGTAAGAGCAGTACCGGTCATACCTGCCTTCTTATTGAACTTGTTGAAGAAATTCTGGAAGGTGATGGTAGCCAGTGTACGGCTCTCACGGCGCACATTTACATGCTCCTTTGCCTCGATCGCCTGATGAAGTCCGTCGGAATAGCGGCGGCCCGGCATGATACGTCCTGTAAACTCATCTACGATCAGTACCTCATCGTCCTTTACCACGTAATCCTTATCTCTGAACATCAGGTTATTGGCGCGCAGAGCCAGAATGATATTGTGCTGGATCTCCAGATTTTCCGGATCTGCAAGGTTATCAATGTGGAAATATTCCTCTACCTTTTTCACACCCTGCTCCGTAAGGTTTACTACCTTATCCTTCTCATCAACTACGAAATCGCCGGTCTCCTCAATCTCCTCACCCATAATGGCATCAATCTTGGAAAATTCCTTGGAAACCGTTCCGCGCTCCAGCTGACGGGCCAGTACATCGCAGACCTCATAAAGCTTTGTGGATTTTCCGCTCTGTCCGGAAATGATCAGAGGGGTTCTCGCCTCGTCGATCAGCACAGAGTCCACCTCATCGATAATACAGTAGTCCAGATCGCGGAGCACCAGCTGCTCCTTGTAAATGGCCATATTGTCACGAAGGTAGTCAAATCCCAGCTCGTTATTTGTCACATAGGTAATGTCGCAGGCGTATGCCTCCTTGCGCTGGGCGCTGTTCATGTCATTTAAAACCACGCCTACACTCAGTCCCAGGAAACGATGTACCTGGCCCATCCACTCTGCATCTCGCTTTGCCAGATAGTCATTAACGGTTACGATCTGTACACCTTTTCCGGCCAGCGCATTTAAATAAGCAGGACAGGTGGATACCAGCGTCTTTCCCTCTCCTGTACGCATCTCGGCAATACGGCCCTGATGAAGTACAATACCACCGATGAGCTGTACAGGGAAATGCTCCATATTCAGCGTTCTTCTTGCAGCCTCCCGCACAGTAGCAAATGCCTCCGGCAGAAGATCATCCAGTGTTTCGCCCTTTGCCAGTCTTTCTTTAAAAATCCGGGTCTGGTCGCGCAGCTCTTCGTCTGACTTTGCCATCATCTCAGAACGCAGTCCCTCAATCTTGGCAACGATCGGCCGGATCATCTTAAGTTCTCTTTCACTATGAGTCCCGAACAGTTTCTCAATTACGTTCATGGTCTACTCTCCTAACTTCTTCCTTATATAAAAGTCTATACTCTCCCAAACTGCGGCTGTCGTGCCGGGAAAGCTGCTGTCTGTTTATAATCTGTCTGAAAATACTCTCTATTCCCTGATAAATGCACGCAGTATGCTATGATATAATCCAATATATTGTATCACCAGACGCTGATTTATTCAACTCATTCATAAAAAATTTACATTTCCCGGCAATCAGCCTCCCCGGTACTGCGAAGCATCCTGTTTTCCCCTCCGTTCCTGTACATTCCTGCCCTTTTAACAATATGCACAAACCACACGTTCGTTCCTTCTTCTATCCACATTATCCACAGTTATCCACACACATTTCCCCCAAAGTTATCCCCACCTCATTTTCCTTTTATTTTCGTTGTTTTTTACTTATGCACCGACTTATCCACATTATCCACAAGTTTATAAGTCCCCGCTGTTACCAATTTTCTTTCCATTTCAGATCCTGTTTTTTTGTACACATCTGATAAATTTACACGTTTTTTACATTTTTTCTGCTTTTCCTCTTGACATTTATAAGCCTGCCCTATTAGTAATTCAATATTCTGCTTATGAATCCCAAAAACAATTTTTATAAAAAATTTATAGTAATTATTAGTCAATTTATCGTATTATGATTGTAATTTCACAACAAATATGTTATAATATGCATATCTCAGAAAAAGGAGTTGATTTTATGCGTTATACCATTACAGGAAGAAACATCGAGGTAACTCCAGGCTTGAAAGCTGCCGTTGAAAAGAAGATCGGCAAGCTGGAACATTTCTTTACTCCCGACACAGAAGTGTTCGTTGCGCTCAGCGCCCAAAAGGATATTCAGAAAATTGAGGTCACTATCCCTGTAAAGGGAAATACCATCCGTGCGGAAGAATCCAGCACTGATATGTATGTATCCATTGATCTGGTAGAGGAGATCATTGAACGCCAGATCCGCAGATATAGGAAGAAACTCATTGACAAAAAGCAGGCGGCCCTGTCCTTCTCTCAGAATTTCATTGAAGAAGAAGAGGAAGTTCCATATGACGATGAGATCCAGATTGTTAAAACAAAGAAATTTGCCGTAAAACCTGTCAATCCCGAAGAAGCCTGCCTCCAGATGGAAATGCTGGGACATAACTTCTATGTTTTCTTAAATTCCGAAACCGATCAGGTAAACGTAGTGTACAAACGTAAAAATGGTACATATGGCCTGATTGAACCAGAGTTTTAAATGCAATAAAAAGCCGGTCCTTCCAACGCGGAGGATCGGCCTTTTATTATGCTGCAAGATATTCCTGTCTAATTTTAAAATCTATGGATCAGTCAAAAAAGCTCACTGCCTTGCAGGGGGTTCTGTAGTTAGCAGACGCATAGCAGATACCTGTAGCGGGATTGCTGGAATGGATGATCTTTCCATCTCCCACATAAATCCCCACATGATTGATATAATCGCCGCTTGCATAGAACAAAAGATCTCCCGGCTGCACCTGATCGACCGGAATCGTCTTTCCCTTGCCAGCCTGTTCTCTGGAACTTCTGCCTGTATTGATACCGAAATGAGAAAATACACTCATGACAAAGCCGGAGCAGTCTGCACCGTTTGTAAGGCTTGTACCGCCATAAACATAGGGGTTTCCAAGAAACTGCTTGGCATAGGCAACTACTGCGTTGCGGGAGGCAGATACGACCTTGGAACTGTCCTTTTCTCCCGGACTGTCAGGTTCTTTATTGGAAGACTCCTCAGGTTTTGCAATCGTAGGCGCCGCCACATTCTGCTGAGTTCCCTTTTCCGGATTCGCCTCAATAATCGGGATCCCGGAACCATTTTTAGAAGCAGAAGCAAACTGTGCGGACTTCTGCTCTGTTTTCGCTTCCTCCAACGCCTGAATGGCAGCATCCGCTTCTTTCTGAGCCTGGGCCTTTTCCTCTGCCTGGGCCTTTTCTTCCTCCGAAGAAACAGCTTCCTTAAATTCCACCTCTGTCTCTATGTACTCGCTGGATACATAGCCTTCCAGATCCGTATCCACTGCCACCTTTACAAAGCTTCCCTCCTGTCCCACAACAGAGCATCTGGCGCCTTCTCCCAGAAGAGTTAAGGTCTTTCCATTTAAATCCGGTGTTGCCCGCAGACGGACGGTAGCAGCGCCTTTTATAATTCCATAGGTATGTCCCACTTCCTTTGCCCTGGCAGCTGCGGCCTCGCCAGTAACAAAATACTCTGCCTTGATATAACCGGTAACGGAGCCGGAACGGATCTTATACCATTTTCCGCCCTCACCGTCTACCGTTTCCAGAATCTCGGCGGCACAGTCATTTTGTATCTTTCCCGTGACAGCGCTGGTTGTATTGGCCTCTGTGCGGATATTTACCGATCCGCTTACCTTTGATACCGCAATATTGTCATAATTGGGTGCGGCAAGGACGGTAAATGCCCCTGCCAGCGTACACAGGCTGCTGATGATCAGTACCTTCTTCCATTTTTTCATCTGAATACATCCTCCTAGTGCGCCGTAAGATAGCGCTCTGCACTGGTCACCGCGTTTGCTCCGTCTGCTGCAGCTGTGACGATCTGCCTTAACAGTTTGGTTCTCACATCTCCTGCTGCGAAAATGCCGGGAACAGACGTAACTCCGTCCTCTCCCGCCTTAATATAACCGTGATCCATGTCCACCAGACCTTCAAATGCACGGCTTTCCGGTGAAATACCCACAGCAATAAATACACCCTGAAGGGCAAGCTCGCTCTTCTCTCCGGTCTTTACATTGGTTATCTTCAGACATTCTACAGAGCCTTCTCCCTCAATGGAATCGGCTACTGTATCCCAGAGGATCTCTACATTTTCCTGCGCAAACAAACTTTCCTGAAGGCTCTTTGCTGCTCTGAGTTCATTTCTTCTGTGAATGAGATACACCTTGCTGCACATACGCGCCAGAAAAATAGCGTCCTCTACTGCCACATCGCCTCCGCCGATAACTGCTGTTACCTTATTGCGGAAAAAAGCCCCATCACAGGTTGCGCAGTAAGATACGCCCGCTCCTCCAAGCTCCTCCTCTCCGGGAATCCCAAGTTTTCTGTGAATGGCTCCTGTAGCCAATATCACTGCCCTTGCCTCATAGATGCCGCCAGAGCAGACTACTCTTTTAACCGGGCCATCCTCTACGGAAATCACCTCATCCTCCTTAAACAGAGCTCCCAGGCGGTCTGCATGCTCTCTGAACTTCAGTCCCAGATCGTAGCCGCCGATTCCGGGAAGGCCGGGATAATTATCTACTTCATAGGTAGTAAGCACCTGCCCACCGCTTACCATGGCTTTTTCCAAAATCAATGTGTTCAGCCGTGCTCTCTGCGCGTATACAGCTGCTGCCAGCCCTGCGGGGCCGGAGCCGATGATGATCAGATCGTATAATTGAGTCATATTTTCTATTCCTTATCTTATTAATTGGTCTACAGTTGGACATTTTTTTACATATTACCTATTATTATAACACAAATTACAAATCTGTTACAGAAAAAATTTCTTACAATTCCTGTACACGCATCTGATGATGTTAAAATGGCGTTATCCCATTGGAAACTAAAACGGGATACATGGTTTTCCCTGCCAAAATATGATATAATAGGGTAAGATTTGGAAAGGATGGTTTTGCGTATGGCAAGAAAAACAGTACTGGTCACCGGAGCATCCCGTGGCATCGGGAAAGCAATCGCAGTCAAATTTGCAAAAAAGGGATATAATGTAGCCATAAGCTGTGTGCACAGCAAAGAACGTCTTTTGCAGACGCAAAAGGAAATCCAGAGCTATCAGGTGCCCTGTCTGGCCTATATGGGAGATATGGGCGATATGAAATGCTGTGAAGAATGGTTTGAACAGGTAAAAAAACAGTTTGGAGGAGCAGACATTCTGATCAACAATGCCGGTATCGCCTATATCGGTCTCCTTCAGGATATGAGTACAGAGGACTGGGAAAAAATGCTCCATGTCAATCTGACCTCTGTCTTTAACTGCTGTAAACTGGCAATTCCTTATATGGTCCGTCAAAAACAGGGTAAAATAGTAAACATTTCTTCTGTATGGGGTCTTGCAGGGGCTTCCTGCGAAACCGCCTACTCAGCTACAAAAGGTGGAGTCAACGCATTTACAAAGGCGCTCGCCAAGGAGCTGGCCCCCAGCGGTATCCAGGTCAATGCCGTAGCCTGCGGAGCCATTGACACAGAGATGAACCAGTGGCTGGAAGAAGAGGAGCTGATTTCCCTGGTAGAAGAAATCCCGGCCGGCCGCCTGGGACGGGCAGAAGAGGTAGCTGACCTGGTGTACCATCTCAGCTATAAAGACTCCTATCTTACCGGACAGGTAATCGGTTTGGACGGCGGCTGGATTTAGAAGCCTTACATTTTCTCCTATTTCATTTTCCTTACAAAAGCTTACAAAAGGCTTACATGCATTGACCTTGGAGTTACTCCAGGGTATAAACTCTTGGCATAAGGAATTAATCCTCAGTCCCGATGTGAAATCGGAGATTGTAATCATAAGAAACAGGAGGAATGAATTTTATGAAGAAGCGTTTCGCTATTGTAACTCTGTCTCTTGCCCTTGCAGCAGGCAGCGCCATGACCTCTTTTGCAGCAGGTTTTGTAGGAACAAAAGATGGTGTAAAATACCAGTGGGGCGACGGAGCCTACTGCACTAATAACTGGGTACAGTACAAAAACCACTGGTTCTTTTTCGGCAACGATCAGTTGATGCGTACCGGATGGATCCAGAGAGACGGTACCTGGTATTATGCAGCCGATACCGGCGAGCTTCAGGGCGGCATCATGAAAATCAATGGAAATGTATATTACTTTGACAACAACAGCTGTAAAATGCAGACAGGTGTACGCAATTACAACGGCGTAAACCATGAGTTTACTGAAAACGGCACAACTGACGGCGGCCCATACGTTTATACCGAGTGGAACAGCAATGGTACCATCCGCAGAGGAACTAAGTTTGGAGTGCGCTGATCGGCTTAAAATGAATCATATGAATGCAGGAACCGCTGGAGATCGATTTTGATTTCTGGCGGTTTGTTTTATTATATAATCCTGTCTTTGACAGTTGTTAGAAGAAAAAAATCGCTGTATCCCTTGATTTTACGCTGATAAGGAAGTATTCACAACAACTTATCACTAACGCTGACAGACAGGTTTCTGGTACAGTTCCTCTCTCGTTCTTGCATATAAGGAAACCTGCCGTCCCTCTTGATGCTTTCATTATTGTGGATTCATCAATCCCACGCATCTGCCCCTTACTTACCCGCCCAAGATAACGGATCACGCATACCTTGTCACAGGTGTCGAGCTGTTCTGCCAATACCATAGAAGATTTTGCCAGTCCCTTTGCTTTACAGAGGAAGAAATGCGTTGGCTGCTTTCGCTTCTTCTCAATTTTCGATGTCAGCGGAGCAATCGTGATCGTCGGCGCATAATAATTGCCGACATCGTTCTGAAGAACCACAACAGGACGAACACCGCTCTGCTTTGATCCAACCGGAACACCGAGATTGGCGAGATATAAATCACCTCGCCGATAAAACCAGTTTTCTTTTATTTGCTGTTTTCTCCAATCTCCATACACTGATATGGATAAAGCCTGCCAGGTATCATACTGATAC
>ENA-ORTP01003428-ORTP01003428.1-human-gut-metagenome-genome-assembly--contig:-NODE-3428-length-10825-cov-1.930826_pt1 | contig 10825 bp, 8 predicted proteins | sample MGYA00241913_ERZ509190 | MGnify/ENA primary metagenome ERZ509190 (study PRJEB26280, sample SAMEA2338839) | human gut metagenome | biome: human gut; feature: human-associated habitat; material: faeces...
ACAATTACAAGTCGGCTTATGACTATATTCAGGAAAGCGGTGACTTCAAGATTGGAGATAAGGAAACTCGTAAGAAACAATATTTTTACCGGGGAAATGTGAAGAGTATTATCAAGGTGAACAGCAAGAACAAACTGTCTGCCGGATTGGAATATCTGGATGAAAAGCTGGAAAGTGAATCGGACAATATCTCTAATAAGACGCTCTACACCATGGCTTTATATGCACAGGATGAGTGGACGATTGCCGAATCTCTGCAAGCAGTAGTGGGATTGCGTTACATTTATAATGAAACATTTGAAGATCATTTCACTCCGACAGCTTCTATTATGTATAGGGAGGGTGGTTTCCGTGGCCGATTGTCTTTTGCAACAGGTTTCCGCACGCCTACTCTTTCTGAAATTTACGCTACGGATCTGGCAAAGACTACCAATCGCTATACTATCGGAAATCTGGAACTGAAACCGGAAGAAAGCAAGAATTTCTCATTGAATCTGGAATATACTCATTCCCGTTTTTCTGTATCAGCAACGGCTTTTGTAAATAATGTGACGGATATGATTAATTACCGTACTTTGAGCGATGAAGAAGCTGCACAGTACGGTGATTATGATGAAGTGCGCCAGCGTGACAACATCGATAAAGTGAGAATCAAAGGGGTGAATGTAAATGCAAATGCTTACCTGGGACTTGGATTCAATCTGGGAGCCGGCTATACGCTGTTGGATGCAAGAAATCTGATAACGGACAAACCGATTGACAAAAGTGTCAAGTATGCAGGAAACGTAAATGCGCAATGGTCTAAGAACTGGGGATTGTATGGACTGAACATCAATATGGTTGGTCGCGGACAGGGAAAGAGATATTCCGAAACGTATGACTATGATTCATCCGGTTTTATGCTTTGGGATTTGAATACAGGACATACATTCAATCTGAAATATTTCATTCTGAATGCCGGTTTGGGTGTTGAGAACCTGTTCGACTGGGTAGACGACCGTCCCTGGAATACGAAGAAACCTTATTCGACCATTACACCGGGAAGAGCTTTCTATGCAAGCCTGACGATTCGTTTTAGAAAATAAGGATAAGAAATAATCGATAAGAAAGATGGAAGATTTGAAACCGGTATATATCGTTTCTTTAGGTCCGGGTGAAGCGGGGCTTATCTCTTTGATAGGAGGTGCTACACTATGTCGGGCAAATGCTATTTTTTGCCCGAAAACAAATGCGCGTTCCCGGTCTTCTGTTCTTCTGAAAGAATTGAAGATAAAGAAAGAATCTATCAGACGCTATACATTGCCGATGAGTAAGAAGCGTGAGATGGCTTATGAGGCTTACGATAAGGTTTTTGAAGAAATAGTCAGCCTGTATTCGGAAGGTTTATGTGTGGCGATAGTGGCTGAAGGAGATGCCGGTTTTTATTCTTCTACCAGTTATTTGGTCGGAAAGCTCAAGAAAGTGGGGATACCTATCAAGCAGATTGCCGGTGTTCCGGCGTTTATTGCAGCGGCGGCTTCCATCGGTCTTTCCATTGTGGAACAGGAAGAACGGTTGACGGTGTGTCCGGGAAAAGTGGACGGAGAACTGTTCAGCCGGATTGCTTCCGGTAGTGAAGTGGCGGTAGTGATGAAATTATCGCAGTGTGAGGGGGAAGTGAAGCATTTTATAAGTTTGGAGGAAAGACTTGTCTGTCATTATTTCGAGAATGTGGGAGCGGACGGGGAATTTTATACGTGTGATAAGAAAGATATATTGGCAAGGGAATTTCCTTATTTCTCTTTAATGATAATAAAAGGTAGATGAAACGAATGAGACAAATATGGTTAGCAGGACTTGTTTTGTTGTCTTTATCCGCAGAGGTAAGTGCACAGAGCAATGTCGCCATGCAGGATTCGATTCCTGAAATAGTGGTGACAGGTACGGGAACGGAACACTATCTGAAAGATGCACCTGTGCAGACGGAAGTGATTAGCCGCAAAATGCTGGATAGTTATGCAGGGGCTACCTTGGAAGATATTTTGAGCGGACTGTGTGCTTCTTTTGATTTTAGTGCTGGTGATATGGGAGCCAATATGCAATTGGGAGGACTCGGCAATGGTTATATATTAATCCTTGTTGATGGTAAGAAGATGCATGGTGATGTAGGCGGACAGAATAATCTGGGCTTGATCGATCCGGCTCGTATTGAACGTATTGAAATCGTGAAAGGAGCTGCTTCGGCACTTTACGGAAGTGATGCTATTGCAGGAGTGGTGAATATTATATTAAAGAAACACCGCGAAAATATTTTGATAGAAAATACAAGTCGCGGCGGATCGTATGGAGAATTCCGGCAGTCGAATACCGTACAGTTCAAGGTTGGTAAATTTACTTCTTCCACTAATTTCCAACTGAAGCATTCAGACGGATGGCAGAATACAACTTATGAAGATCCGAACCGTTATGAATATCCTATAACCAATTCCATCAATAAGACTGTAAATCGCTATACGGACTGGCAAGTGGCACAGCGTTTCGATTATCAGGCTACAAAGGATTTGAGCCTTTACGCTGACGGTAGCTTTTATCGCAAACGGATATATCGTCCTTGCGGAGTGCCTGACTATAAGACTTATGATTTCCTTTATCGTAACTCTTCTGTTGCGACAGGAGGTAAGTTGAAGCTGAAAAATAGCAATAGCATTATGCTGGACGTCAACTATGATAGTCATGCTTATTATTATATGTACACTCGCGAGACTTGGGATAAGGAGTATGATGATAGTGGCAAGGAGATCAGTTTTCCATATTTCCCTGGTGATAAAGGATTGCAAAGCGATCAAAGCCGCTTGTTATTGCAGTTGAAAGGTATATTCAATCTGCCATACTTCAATCGTTTGAGTGTGGGTACTGATACGGAAATCAATTGGCTGGATGCTCCCCGTCGACTGGATGAAAAAGATCAGGTATCCGATTATACGACCTCTTTCTATGCGCAGGATGAATGGACGCCTATTGAACGGTTGAATATCACAGCGGGAGGGAGACTGACAGTGAATCAGAACTTTGGTGTGCGCATCACTCCGAAAGTATCGGCACTTTATAAGTTAGGAGCTTTTAATCTGCGTGCTACCTATTCGGAAGGATTCAAGACACCGACACTGAAAGAATTGCATTACCGTTATATCCGTCAGATGTCAATAATCTCATTGAATCTGGGAAATACGGAGTTGGATCCACAGACCAGCCGTTATGTTTCCGGTGGACTGGAATATAATGGAACTCGTTTCAGTATCAATGTCACGGGATATTGTAACTGGGTAGATAATATGATAACTCTAGTCACTATTCCTCTTTCGCAGGCTCCGGGTGATCTGGTTGTTACCTATGATCCTGCCCGTGTACGCCAGTATCAGAACATGGATGATGCCCGTACTTATGGGGTGGATGTGAATGCCAAATGGACACCGGTCCAATCACTGACTCTGACAGGAGGTTATAGCTATCTGGATACTGAAGCGAACCAATATGATGAAGAAGATCAAGTAATGAAACATGTCATTATTGATGGTATGGCTCATCATCGTGCTACTGTGAGTGCCATCTGGACGCATGCGTGGAGACGGAGTAACTATCGTCTTGGCATTGGAGTTTATGGACGTATTCAGAGTAAACGTTATTATCAGGATGATGGAAATGGCAAGGCTTATAATCTTTGGAGGCTGAATACCCGTCACCAATTCAAATTGGGCAAACGATGGAATGCCGAGGTGAATGCGGGAATCGATAATATCTTCAATTATTATGAGACAACGTATCACAGCCTGAATTATGGTACAACTACAGCGGGACGAACTTTCTATGGTTCGTTGATGATACAATTCGGACAAAAAAAGACAAAAAATACATGATGTTTAACCCTTTAAAATTTTAAAGACATGAAACAGTTTAGATTTATGATGATGACAGCTTTAGTAGCTGTAATGTCCCTTTCGGCAGTATCTTGCTCCGACGACGATGATGATGTGGCAAAATCCAACCACGATAAGAAGATGGAAGCAGTAACTGCCGAAGTACAAGCCAACAAAAAGCATGATACAGCCTTGCTGCTAGTGACTTTTGGTAGTACGTGGGATGCGCCTCAAACGACTTTCAATAATATGAAAGCGCAGTTTGCTAGTAAGTTCCCTAACATGGATATTTATTTTTCTTTCACTTCGGAGATTTGTATGACCCGTTGCGCGGCAAAAGGTTGGAATTATTATGCACCTTCTTTCTATTTGGAAGCTATTGGTCTGGCAGGATATAAGACGGTTTGCGTGCAATCTCTTCATGTTATTCCCGGCGAAGAATTCCTTCGGGTACAGAATGTCGTGAAAGATTTCCATAATGATGGTGAGCACCCGGAATTTGCCAACGTGAAAGTATATTTGGGTGGTCCGTTGTTGGAAACAGAGGAAGATGTAACCAATGTAGCAAAGATTCTGCATGAAACTTATAAAAGTAAAGTGGAGTCGAATAATATTGTGACTTTCATGGGACATGGAAATCCCGAAAATTATAACTACGGGAATGGTAACTCTCGCTACACGATGATGGAAGCAGAGTTGCAGAAACTTAATTCTAATTATTTTGTGGCTACTGTAGATATGGAAGATAATTATATAGACGATATGATTTCCCGTATGCAGGCAGCTAACAAGAAATCAGGTAATGTGATCTGTCATCCGTTGATGTCTATTGCAGGCGATCATGCTAATAATGATATGAAGGGTGGTGTTGGTGCCACGGCTGAAGAAGGAAGTTGGCGCTATGAATTGGCAAAAGCCGGATATACTTGCCCGTTGGCTAACTGTGATATCAAAGGATTAGGTGATTATTCCAAGATTGTAAGCGTATGGGTTAGCCATATTGAGAAGAAGGTCGCTGATAATGATGCAATGTATGATCCGGATGCGGAAGAAGAATAATTGGTTGATTCGTTGAGTGTGAAATAATCATACTGCTAATAAACAAAATAAAGCCAACCAAAATGGCCGTATTTGCTATAAATAAAACGGGATCATTTTAGTTGGCTTTTTATATAGTCAGGATATTCTGTGATTTTTTATTCAGAACTATCTGATTACATTTTATCTTGTTTAAGTTTTTATCTTTACCTTTGTTTCAGGTATAATCCTGAAGATGTATGAAAGAAAATAAGATCATAGTAGCAGGTATCGGTCCCGGTAGCCCGGAAGATATTACTCCAGCTGTCGTTAATGCCTTGAAAGAGTCAGATGTAGTGATTGGATATAAGTATTATTTTCTTTTATACAGCCCTTTGTCATGGAAGGGGCAGAGTGTGTCGATTCCGGAATGAGAAAAGAATGGGACCGGGCTCAGATGGCGTTCGGGTATGCCGAACAGGGTAAAACCGTTTGTGTCATCAGTTCCGGTGATGCGGGAATCTATGGGATGGCTCCGTTGATTTATGAAATGAAACGGGAACGGGGGAGTGAGGTCGAGATCCTCGTGCTGCCCGGTATCAGTGCTTTCCAGAAAGCTGCGTCATTGCTGGGTGCTCCCATCGGTCATGATTTTTGCATTATCTCTCTGTCCGACTTGATGACTTCCTGGGAAATCATAGAAAAAAGAATCACTGCCGCTGCTACTGCCGACTTTGTAACAGCCATTTACAACCCTAAGAGTGAGGGACGTTACTGGCAGCTTTATCGTCTGAAAGAAATCTTTCAGGAATCCCGTTCACCGGAAACGCCCGTAGGTTATGTCCGTCAGGCAGGTCGGGAAGAAGAAACGGTGGTAGTGACCACCTTACAGGATTTCGATCCGGAAGAAGTGGATATGTTTACAGTAATACTGATTGGCAATTCACAAACTTATCAATTTCAGAACCGGATGGTAACTCCTCGCGGATATTATCGCGAACAGGAAAAGGGGGAAGTCGGAAAAGGACAGGAGATTATGATGAACTCTTTCCGGAAGATAGAGGAAGAGATGCAGAATAAAGAGATCGACCTTGACCGTAAGTGGGCTTTATTTCATGCCATACATACCACAGCGGATTTTGAAATGGAGAAGCTGGTATATACGGATAAGGAGGTTGTAAAGAACTTGTATGAACAGATTGCTTCCGGACGGATTAAGACGATTATCACAGATGTCACGATGGTAGCTGCCGGCATACGGAAAGGTGCTTTACTGCGTTTAGGGGTGGAAGTGAAATGTTATCTCTCCGACGAACGTGCAGTGGAACAGTCGAAGAAACGGGGAACTACCCGCTCACAGGAAGCTATTCGCCTGGCTGTAGAAAAACATCCGGATGCTCTTTTTGTATTTGGTAATGCACCTACGGCATTAATAGAACTGTGCGATCTGATTCGAAAAGGAAAAGCACACCCGTCCGGGGTTATTGCCGCTCCCGTAGGATTCGTGCATGTGAAAGAGTCGAAATACATGATAAAGACATTCACGGAAGTACCGAAGATTATTGTTCAGGGCAGACGGGGAGGAAGTAATCTTGCCGCTACATTGGTGAACGCGATTTTATGTTTTGATGATGCCCGGACACTGCGCCCCGGCAGAGATGTATAGAAGAGTATAGACATTTTATATGACAGAATGCAGGAATTTCATATCATAGGAATAACAGATAGTCGCGAACTCTCTTTCAGTAAGGAGGTTCAGGCTTTGATTGCCCGTTCTCATGTCTTTTCGGGTGGAAAGAGACATCATGAAATTGTGGCGGCCATGTTACCGGAATCATCGGTTTGGATAGATATAACTGTGCCTCTTGACGCTGTGTTCGAGTGTTATGCCGGTTATCAGGAAATAGTAGTTTTTGCTTCCGGTGATCCTTTGTTTTTTGGTTTTGCCAATACGGTGATGCGTAAACTGCCCGAGGCTGTTGTCAAAGTCTATCCGTCTTTTAGTTCCTTGCAGCTTTTAGCGCACAAAGCCTTGTTACCTTATCATGATATGCGGACGATTTCTCTGACTGGCAGACCGTGGAAAGCCTTGGATGAGGCTCTTATTTCCGGAGAGACATTGATTGGTTCGCTCACTGACAGAGAAAAAACACCTGCATCCATAGCTGCCCGGATGCAAGCGTACGGATATGCCAACTACCGGATGATTGTGGGTGAGCAGTTGGGGAATGAAGAGGAAACAGTGGCAGAATATAGTGTGGAGGAAGCGATGGAAAGGCATTTCAGGATGCCGAATTGTGTGATTTTAAAGCGTATTACCGTTCGTGAACGGTCGTTCGGAATTCCGGAAGAGCAGTTTGAATTGTTGGACGGGCGGGCGAATATGATAACCAAAATGCCTGTTCGTCTGCTGTCATTGAGTCTGCTCGATTTGAGAAACAGATCGGTGATGTGGGACGTGGGTTTTTGTACTGGTTCTGTTTCCATTGAGGCGAAGTTGCAATTTCCTCATCTCGATATTGTTGCTTTTGAGAAAAGAGAGGCGGGGCGGCAATTGATGGAAACGAATAGTCATCGGTTTGGCTGTCCGGGAATAACGACGGTGATTGGAGATTTTTTGGATATACCGTTAGAGAAATTTCCCATGCCTGATGCTGTCTTTATTGGAGGTCATGGTGGCAAGTTGGGAGAAATGATAAAGAAAATAGCTCCTTTATTGCTTGTTGGTGGGACGCTGGTGTTTAATTCTGTATCCGAAGACAGTAGGAATCAATTTGAGAAAGCAATAGACGATAATGGATTGAAACTTGAACAAGTGATCCGACTGACAGTAGACGAGCATAATCCCATTGATACACTGAAAGCTATAAAACGATGAAACAGACCAGTCATTTTTTAATTGGAGCCGCTTCTTCGGGAGGTGGAAAAACAACCTTTACAACAGGGTTGTTAAGACTGTTTCGTGATAGAGGACTGAATGTGCAGCCTTATAAATGTGGTCCTGATTATATTGATACGAAGTATCATGAGATGGCAGCAGGTAATGCTTCCGTCAATCTCGATCTCTGGCTCTCTTCTCAAAAACATGTAAAGGAGACGTATGCAAAATACGCGGCTGCAATGGATGTATGTGTGACCGAGGGAGTGATGGGACTTTTCGACGGCTTCGAAGGAATGGAGGGAAGCAGTGCGGCTATTGCCGCCTTATTGAATATCCCTGTTGTTCTTGTAATCAATGCCAAATCAACGTCTTATACAGTAGCTCCGATTCTATATGGCTTTAAATATTTCAATCCGTCGGTGCGACTTGCCGGTGTGGTATTCAATCAGGTAGCTTCCGAACGCCATTACTCTTTTTTACAGAAAGCCTGTGAAGATGTAGGTGTAGAATGTTTCGGCTTTCTTCCTCGATTGAAAGAACTGGAAGTACCCTCCCGTCATTTGGGATTGACGTTGGATGCTTCCTATCAGTTTGATAAATTCGCTTCTGTGGTGGCGCAGGCGATTGAAGAGCATGTGGCGGTTGACCGGATTCTTGAAGTATGTAGTGTACCATTGGTTGATTATAATGCACATACCTCGATTCCATCGACAGAAATCTCCAAAGACATTCTTTTAGAAAGAAAATGGAAGATAGCAGTAGCGCAGGATGCAGCATTTAATTTCATGTACCGGGAGAACTTGGCTCGTCTGAAAGAATTAGGGACAGTTACCTTTTTCAGTCCCATGAGCGATGAACATCTGCCCGATTGTGATTTAGTTTATTTGCCGGGTGGTTATCCCGAATTTTTCCTGAAAGAGCTGGAAAGTAACATAGCCGTCAAGCAACAATTAAAAATGTATGTGGAAAGCGGAGGTCGTTTGCTTGCCGAATGTGGTGGGATGATGTATCTTTGTGACAGTATCCGGGGAATGGATGGAAAACAATATGCCATGGTCGGATTACTGCATCAGAGGGCTACTATGGAAAATATGAAATTAAGGCTTGGTTATCGAACCCTCCGGATAGGAGAGCAGGTATGGAAAGGACATGAGTTTCATTACTCTTCCATTGAAAAAGAACTTCCATCCATTGCGGAGGTGACAGATGCAAAAGGAAATCCTGTTTCCACTCCGCTTTATCGATATAAGAATCTGATTGCAGGCTATACACACCTCTATTGGGGTGAAATGAACTTAATGAAACTTTGGGAATGATGAGAAGAATATATACCCGTACGGGTGACAATGGAACTACCGGAATCTTTGGTGGTGAGCGTGTCGAAAAAGATGATATCAAGATTGAGGCTAACGGTACGATTGACGAACTGAATACGGTGATAGGAATAGTCCGCTCACTTCTTCCTGAACAGGATGAATGGCACGAATGGCTGTATGAAATACAGATGGAACTGATGTCATGCATGAGTCATGTGGCTACTCCATCCGTTAAAAGGGGCGAAAACCCGAATACCTTGCGTACGGATCTGACCGGTCTTCTGGAAAAAAGAATGGATACAATGAATACCGCTATGGAAGATAATGGCTATTTTATACTACCGGGTGGTACACAAATTTCTGCACAATTGCATCATGCGCGTGTTATAGCAAGGCGTGCCGAACGGAGGCTTTGCACATTACATCGGCAGGACCCGGTGCCGCAATCTCTGCTTGAATTCATCAACCGATTATCCGACTTGTTCTTTGTCATGGCACGCTATGAAATGTATCGGCAGCACTGGACTGAAGAGAAATGGAAAGCTTTCGGTTATAAGCGCAAAGCTTCAACCCCTGACCAAAGTAAATAGAAAGATGGAGAAGAAAAAACTAAATTCCTTTATGCTTGCCGGAACAGGTAGCGATGTCGGGAAAAGTATTCTGGCTGCGGCATTCTGTCGCATATTGAAGCAGGACGGATATCATCCTGCACCGTTCAAGGCCCAGAATATGGCTTTGAATTCGTATGCCACTCCCGAGGGATTGGAGATCGGCAGGGCGCAAGCCGTTCAGGCGGAAGCTGCCGGTGTTCCCTGTCATACGGATATGAATCCGTTGTTGTTGAAGCCAAGTTCCGAACATACTTCGCAGGTTGTGTTATTGGGGAAACCAATCGGTGACCGGAATGCGTATGAGTATTTCCGCAAGGAGGGAAGGGAAGAATTACGAAAAGTAGTCAATGAGTCGTATAATCGCCTCGCTACCAGATATAATCCGATAGTGATGGAGGGGGCCGGCAGTATCTCGGAAATTAATCTGCGGGACGTCGACCTGGTCAATATGCCTATGGCAAAACACGCTGGGGCAGATGTTTTTCTGGTAGCGGACATTGATCGTGGTGGTGTATTTGCCAGTGTGTATGGTTCTATTCTGTTGCAGACTCCGGAAGAACGTTCATTGATTAAGGGTATTATTATCAATAAGTTTAGAGGGGATATCCGCCTGTTTGAGTCCGGAATAAAGATGATCGAAGACCTCTGCAAGGTTCCTGTGCTTGGAGTAGTGCCCTACTATAAGGGAATTTATATAGAAGAAGAGGACTCTGTGATGCTTGAGTCTAAAAACCGGGAGGCTATAGCCGGAAAAATCAATATAGCTGTGATCTTGCTGCGTCATCTGTCTAACTTTACCGATTTTAATGTGTTGGAACGGGATGAACGGGTGCATTTGTATTATACCAATAATGTGAATGAAATAGCGAAAGCAGATATTGTATTGTTGCCCGGAAGCAAGAATACGCTGGATGATCTTTATGAATTGCGCTGTAACGGAGTAGTACAAGCTATTCTGAAAGCTCATCGGGAAGGGGCGACCATCATGGGCATCTGTGGCGGTTATCAGATGATGGGGCTGGAAGTACGCGATCCTGACGGAGTAGAGGGAAGTTTTAAATTACTTCCCGGCTTGGGGTTACTTCCTGTCATCACTACCATGCAGGG
>ENA-ORTP01003433-ORTP01003433.1-human-gut-metagenome-genome-assembly--contig:-NODE-3433-length-10811-cov-3.473689_pt1 | contig 10811 bp, 9 predicted proteins | sample MGYA00241913_ERZ509190 | MGnify/ENA primary metagenome ERZ509190 (study PRJEB26280, sample SAMEA2338839) | human gut metagenome | biome: human gut; feature: human-associated habitat; material: faeces...
CGTCGTTACTAATATTCCTTCATACAGCACCGCTTCCGTTGCTCAAATGGTATTTGCGCATATCCTGAACATCACTCAACAAGTGCAACACCACTCTGAAGAAGTGCATAAAGGTCGTTGGGCTAATAACAAGGATTTCTGTTTTTGGGATACTCCATTGATGGAACTACGGGAAAAGAAAATCGGTCTGGTAGGACTGGGAAATACCGGATATACCACAGCGCGCGTTGCTATCGGTTTCGGTATGCAAGTGTATGCATTGACTTCCAAATCTCACTTCCAGTTGCCACCGGAAATCAAGAAGATGGATTTAGATCAGTTGTTCAGCGAATGTGATATTATCAGTTTGCACTGCCCGCTTACTCCGGAGACACGCGAAATGGTAAATGCACGCCGTTTGGGTATGATGAAGCCGACAGCTATTTTAATCAACACCGGTCGCGGCCCGCTTATCAACGAACGAGACCTTGCAGACGCTTTGAACAATGGCAAGATTTATGCAGCCGGAGTAGACGTGCTTTCTACTGAACCGCCTTGTGCCGACAATCCATTACTAACTGCGAAGAACTGCTACATCACTCCGCACATTGCCTGGGCAACCATCGAGGCTCGTGAACGTCTGATGAATATTGCAATCAGTAACCTTCAGGCTTACATTGCCGGAAAACCGGAGAATATAGTCAATAAATAAAAAGCGATATATCCGAAAGGATAGAAAAGGCTTATATATAAAAACTCCCCTCATTTAACTTCTCTACCATGACATAAAGAATTAAATAAGGGGAGTTTATTTGTTCCTACAAGAATCTCAATTCGAAATTCTATGTGGACAATTAATATGAGTGTCCTCCTTCATCCATTTCTTTCTCGGTAATTTTGTGACGATCGATACTACGCCAAGCATAGAAAATATATGCAATTACGAATGGAACAAGAATAGAGACATAGGCCATTGTCTTTAGTGTAAATTCGCTGGAACAGCTATTGGCTAAAGTTAATGAGCTTTGCAGGTCTGTATATGACGGATAATAAGCGGTATTGTTGTACCCTGCTACCAGCAATAAAGATAAAACAGTCAGTACCGTACCGATTCCCGTAAACCAGATTCCTTTATCAAACGTCTTTTTAAGCAATGTCTTTCCAATGCCGAAAAGAACCAGTACCACACCAATCAGGAATAAAGCCAACACTACCGGCATTTCGATAAAGTTAGTGAGATACTTATATGGCTGCATATAAATTTCCTGTGTATCCGGATTAACGGCAAAGCCATCAGATACCAATGTACGAATGACAAATGCCAAAAAGAATACAAGGAACAAAACTGTATTATTTCGTACTGCACGACGACATTTATCGGTCAGCTCTTTATCATCAATATTATTAATGAAATAGAGAGATCCCAACACACGGGCAAGGAAGAAGACAGCCAATCCAAGAATAACATTCCAAATGTTGGTCAGTGCATCCAATCCGTGCCAGCCATTTCCCCAATGACTGATTACCGGCATAATGGTATCTGTCATATTGGCCTTATTAATATAGAAATCAGAACCGGTAAAGAAAGTAGCCACTGCCCCACCAAGTAACACAGGACCTACCACTCCATTAATCACCAAAAAAGTCCGGTATGTCTTTTTACCTAACAGATTTCCGGCTTTACTCTGAAACTCATAACTGACAGCCTGCAATACAAAACTGAAAAGTATAATCATCCAAAGCCAATATGCACCGCCGAAACTGGTACTGTAAAACAAGGGGAAAGAAGCGAAGAAAGCTCCTCCAAATGTAACCAATGTAGTAAACGTAAACTCCCACTTACGTCCGGTAGAATTCACCATCATCTTACGATGTTCCTCGGTTTTACCCAAGCAGAACAACAAAGAATTACCTCCTTGTACAAACAATAAGAACACGAGTATGGCCCCTAACAAGGAAACGACAAGCCACCAATATTGTTGCAAAAATATATACATATAGCTAAAATATTAAGTAATGAGTAATAGGTAATTATCAATTCTCCGGTCCTTTTTTAATAGCCTTTACCATAATTCCGACACCTGCAATCAGCATCACTGTAAACAGGAGCAGGAAGATAAAGAAAGTCGTTTGTACAGAGCTTACATCCAGTTTGGAGATGGCAGCCATTGTCGGCAGCATATCACGGATAGCCCACGGTTGACGCCCACATTCGGCAACCACCCATCCGGCTTGTCCGGCGATGTATCCCAAAGGAATTGTCAGCAGAGCAATCCAGTGCATCCAACGCATCTGGCTTAAATCTTTCTTATAGATAAAGAAGAGAACGACAATAAAGAACAGGATGAAGTATCCGCCCAAGATTACCATTACACGGAATGCATAAAAGTTCAGAGGAACATTCGGAACCAGTTGGTTCACATCTTTGATATATCCGTAACCGAAATATGGAATATTTTCCTGTAATACTTTATATGCAATTTGAGCATCTTCCTCATGTCCTGCACTCTTTGCTGCACGATAGGCAGCCAATGCACCGATAGCCGTTTTTCCACGTTCTATCTTCTCGGCAGCAGAAAGAGCTGTCGATCCGTCTTTCTGTTGATAACCACCCTCGATGATATTTGTAATACCAGGAACGTAGCCGTCTACATTACGTTCTGCAAGGAAAGAAAGCATGCTGGGAATTTCAAAACGGAAGAGGAAAGGATCTTTCCCATCGTTGTAAGTCTTCTTTTCCGGGTTCAACACTCCTATTCCAACCAGACCTACATTAGTGCCGCCTTCATACAGACCTTCCACAGCAGCCAGTTTCATCGGTTGCGTCTGGGCAATCTGATAACCGGAACCATCACCTGTCCAAACAGAAAGCAACGATGCTACTAATCCGAAAATCGCCCCAATTTTGATGCTGGCAAGCGCAAACTCACGATTACGTTTCTTCAGCAGATACCAACAACTGATGCCGACTACAAAAACAGCGCCCAGCACCCAGCCGGACAATACCGTATGGAAGAATTTATTGACCGCTACAGGTGACGTAGCCACTGCCCAGAAATCTACCATCTCGTTACGAACTGTATCAGGATTGAATTCCATACCTACCGGATGCTGCATCCATGCGTTGGCAACGAGAATCCACCAGGCAGAAATCGTAGCCCCCAAGCCTGTAAGCCAGGTAGAAGCCAAGTGGAAACGTTTACTTACTTTGCCCCATCCAAAGAACATGACGGCGATAAATGTGGCTTCCATAAAGAATGCCAAAATACCTTCAATAGCCAACGGAGCACCGAAGATATCTCCTACAAACCATGAATAATTGCTCCAGTTCGTACCGAACTCAAACTCCAGAATCAGTCCCGTCGCCACGCCTATGGCAAAGTTGATACCGAATAGTTTCATCCAAAACTTGGCGGTGCGTTTCCAAAACTCATCACCCGTACGATAATACATAGTCTCCATGATACCCATGATGACTGCCAGCCCTAGCGTGAGCGGCACAAAAATCCAATGATAAATAGCGGTCAGTGCAAATTGTGCCCTCGACCAGTCAATCAGAGAAGTGTCGATGTGTTCAAGCATAAGAAATCGAGTTATAGTTATTAATTGTTAGTTGCTTTACTCAGAAGTTAAAGGAGTTATTGCTTTACTCAAGGCGGATCACCAATAGCACGATGGATGAGTTCCCTGCCCACATACTCTTCTTTATCTCCGCCTACGGCCGGCGTATTCAGATAATTGGGAAAGAAGAAAAGGCGCAATATGAAGAACATGATGAAGAGTTTCACCAGAATAATGAACCATAAAGTTCTCCCAAGTGTCATACCTCGGAAACCATCGACGTAAAAACGCCAGATTTTCAGGACTGTATTCTTCATAATAGAAAATTTATAATCATTACAAATATAAAACTTTTATATATTAAATAACAAATAAAAGGGCAAAAAGTTAGTCATCGACACAAAAAAGCATTCCGACGACGAAAAATTCAGAACTGTCTATCTCTTTTGCGGGGCATTTTCCGACACCGTATCTTCGCAAGCGTTAAACAATATAGCATAACGAAGATATGAGAAACGTAAGAAGATTGACAGTGATAACACTCTGCGTAGCAAGCGCCTGTGTCGGCAGCACGACACTGCGGGCACAGGACGCCGCTCCCATTGCATCGCAAGAGTTAACGGCATCCGATGCCGCTCCCAAAGCTGACACTGCACTTCCCGCTCAGTGGGATTTGCAGACTTGCATCGACTATGCCTTGCAACACAACATCACCCTGAAGCGTAACCGTATCAGTGCGGAAAGCGCAGAAGTAGATGTAAAAACGGCCAAGGCTGCTCTTTTTCCCAGCCTCTCGGCAAGTATCAGCCAGCGCATTGTGAACCGCCCGAACAGTGAAAGCGGTACCATCATCAGTGGTGACAACATCACCAGCAGTAGCAGTAAAACCTCGTACAACGGCAGTTATGGCATTGATGCCAACTGGACCCTTTACAACGGTAGCAAACGTCTGAACACCATCAAGCAACAGCAACTGAACAATCGCATCGCCGAACTCAACGTTGCCGAGAGTGAAAATTCCATCGAAGAAAGCATTGCACAGATATACGTGCAGATACTCTATGCTGCCGAAGCTGTGAAAGTGAACGAAAATACACTTGCCGTCAGCCAGGCCGAACGTGACCGCGGACAGCAATTGTTGGAAGCCGGAAGCATCGCCAAGAGTGATCTTGCGCAACTGGATGCACAGGTCAGCACAGATAAATATCAGTTAGTGACGGCACAAGCCACCCTTCAGGACTACAAACTACAACTGAAACAACTACTTGAACTGGATGGTGAAAAGGAAATGAACCTCTATCTGCCCTCCCTGGGAGATGAGAATGTATTGATACCCCTACCCAGTAAGACGGATGTGTATCAAGCCGCCCTTACTTTCCGCCCGGAGATAGAGTCGGGCAAACTGAATGTTAAGGCATCCGACCTTGACATCAGCATCGCTAAAGCGGGATATATTCCGACATTAAGCCTCAGCGCAGGTATCGGTACAACGAATGCCAATGGCAACGATTTTTCCTTCTCCGAACAGGTAAAGAATAATTGGAACAACTCACTGGGACTGACCGTAAGCATCCCCATCTTCACCAACCGTCAGACCAAGAGTGCCGTGCAAAAGGCCCGTCTGCAAAAGCAGACCAGTGAACTGGACTTGCAGGATCAGCAGAAAACTTTATACAAGACCATAGAAAGCCTCTGGCTGGATGCCAACAGTGCACAGCAGCAATATGTTGCCGCTGCCGAGAAATTGCGCAGTACGCAGACCAGTTACGATCTGATTCAGGAACAATTCAACCTGGGCATGAAGAATACCGTGGAACTGCTGACTGAGAAGAATAATCTGCTCAACGCACAGCAGGAAACACTGCAAGCCAAGTACATGGCAATACTGAATGCACAGTTGCTCCGCTTCTACCAGGGTGAAGGTATACAGTTATAACCGCATGACGTAAACAAGCCTGTATGTCAGCATAATTCAGATATATAATATATCATTCAACGAGATAAGAAATAAACGAGATAAGAAATATAAGGTATGAGTAAAAAGAAAATTATCAGCTTAGCGGTCGGAGTCATTATTGTAGCCGGCATAGCTATTTGGGCATTTGGCGGACAAGCCAAAAAGCGGAAAGTGGTATATGAGACGGCCACCGTAGACCGCGCCAACATCTCCAATTCCGTGACGGCCACAGGCACTATCGAACCGGTGACCGAAGTGGAAGTAGGTACACAGGTCAGCGGTATCATCGATAGATTATACGCAGACTATAACTCAGTAGTAACCAAGGGGCAGCTCATTGCCGAAATGGACAAAGTAACCCTGCAAAGCGAATTAGCATCACAAAAGGCTACTTACGACGGTGCCAAAGCCGAATATGAATATCAACAGAAAAATTACGAGCGTAACAAAGGATTGCATGAGAAACAACTCATCAGTGATACGGATTACGAGCAAAGTCTTTATAACTACCAGAAAGCAAAGAGCGCCTTCGACAGCAGTAAAGCCTCTCTGGCCAAAGCAGAGCGCAATCTGTCCTATGCAACCATCACCTCTCCTATCGACGGCGTTGTCATCAGCCGCGACGTGGAAGAAGGACAGACAGTAGCTTCCGGTTTTGAAACCCCGACCCTCTTCACCATCGCTGCCGACCTGACACAGATGCAGGTAGTGGCTGACGTGGATGAAGCCGATATAGGCGATGTGGAAGAAGGACAGCGTGTAAGTTTCACGGTAGACGCTTATCCGAATGATGTGTTCGAAGGAAAAGTGACACAGATTCGCCTGGGAGCCACAAGCAGTTCAAGCAGCACCACTACCACCACTACGGTAGTTACGTATGAAGTAGTCATTTCCGCCCACAATCCGGACTTGAAACTGAAACCGAGGCTGACGGCAAACATCACTATCTACACTCTGGATAAACAAGGAGTACTGAGCGTTCCGGCAAAAGCGCTGCGCTTTACGCCTGCCGTTCCACTGGTAGGATCGAATGCAGTGGTTAAAGATTGCGAAGGTGAACATAAAGTCTGGACTCGTGAAGGTGACACATTCACTGCACATCCGGTCAGTATAGGTATCTCTAACGGAATTGTCACCGAAATTACAGGCGGTATCAACGAAGGCACACAAATAGTATCCGATGCGGTGATTAGCACAGGTGCCGAAACCGCTGTAGCCGAAGGCCAGGGAGATGGCGAAAGAAGTCCTTTCATGCCGGGCCCTCCGGGAAACAATAAGAAAAAGAATAGTAAATAACCAGCGTAGCGCTGGAGCAAAGTTTCCTTTCGGCATGCAAGTAATTTTTCATTTATTCAACGAAACAATTCCGAAACAATGAGCAAAACAGTTATAGAATTACAAAATATTCGGCGCGACTTTCAGGTAGGCGATGAAACGGTCCATGCCCTGCGTGGCGTCTCCTTCTCCATCACCGAAGGGGAGTTCGTGACCATCATGGGTACATCCGGCTCCGGTAAGTCAACGCTGTTGAATACCCTGGGCTGCCTAGATACTCCCACCAGCGGCGAATATCTGCTGGATGGCATATCCGTACGCACCATGAGCAAACCTCAACGAGCCATCCTGCGGAACCGGAAGATCGGCTTTGTTTTTCAGAATTACAACCTGTTGGCAAAGACCACTGCCGTAGAGAATGTAGAGTTACCCTTGATGTACAACGCTTCCGTCTCAGCAGCCGAACGTAAGCAACGCGCCATCCAAGCCCTGCAAGCAGTGGGACTGGGTAATCGTCTGGAACATAAATCGAACCAGATGTCCGGCGGACAGATGCAGCGTGTAGCCATCGCCCGAGCCCTGGTGAACAACCCTGCGGTAATCCTTGCCGATGAAGCAACAGGTAATCTGGATACACGTACTTCTTTTGAGATATTGGTTCTCTTCCAGAAACTGCATGCCGAAGGACGTACGATTATATTTGTCACCCACAACCCCGAAATAGCTCAGTACAGTAGCCGGAATATCCGTCTACGCGACGGGCATGTGACGGAAGATACGGTGAACCCGAAAATCCTCTCAGCGGCAGAAGCTCTGGCAGCGCTGCCAAAGAGTGATGAAGACTAATAAATATAAATTATGAACGGAACAAACCTTTTCAAAATAGCCCTCCGCGCCCTTGCCAACAATAAGCTTCGCGCCTTCCTCACCATGCTGGGTATCATCATCGGTGTGGCATCCGTCATCACCATGCTCGCCATCGGGCAAGGCTCGAAGAAAAGCATTCAGGCACAGATCGCGGAAATGGGTTCGAATATGATTATGATTCATCCGGGCGGTGATATGCGTGGCGGTGTCCGTCAGGATGCCTCGTCCATGCAGACTCTGAAGCTGACTGATTATGAAGCCCTGCGGGATGAAACCAACTTCCTGGCAGCCGTCAGCCCCAATGTATCGTCCAGCGGACAGCTCATCGCAGGAAACAACAACTATCCTGCCTCTGTAAATGGCGTAGGTACCGAATATCTCGAAATCCGCCAGTTAAACGTAGAGAGTGGCGAGATGTTTACCGAAGCGGACATTCAGAGTGCCGCCAAAGTCTGCATCATCGGTAAGACCATTGTGGACAATCTTTTCCCGGACGGACAGGACCCTATCGGACATATCATCCGTTTCAACCAGGTACCCCTGCGTGTAGTGGGTGTACTTAAAGCCAAAGGCTATAACTCCATGGGTATGGACCAGGACGAAATCGTACTGGCACCTTATACCACGGTAATGAAACGTATGCTTGCCGTCACATACCTGCAAGGTGTCTTCGCCTCTGCCCTCTCCGAGGATATGACGGATTATGCAACGGATGAAATCACCACCATCCTGCGCCGCAACCATAAGCTGAAAGAGAGTGATGACGACGACTTCACCATTCGCAGCCAGCAGGAACTCAGCACCATGCTGAACTCCACTACCGACCTGATGACAACACTCCTGGCATGTATCGCCGGTATCTCGCTGGTAGTAGGCGGTATCGGTATCATGAACATCATGTACGTCAGCGTGACGGAGCGTACCCGTGAAATCGGTCTGCGTATGTCTGTCGGTGCCCGTGGGGTGGATATTCTCTCGCAATTCCTAATCGAGGCCATCCTTATCAGTATTACAGGTGGTATCATCGGAGTTGTCATTGGCTGCGGAGCCTCATTCATCGTAAAGAACGTAGCCCACTGGCCTATCTACATCCAGGCATGGAGTGTATTCCTCTCCTTCGCCGTTTGTACGGTCACCGGTGTGTTCTTCGGCTGGTATCCGGCTAAAAAGGCGGCGGATCTGGACCCGATAGAGGCAATAAGATACGAATAAAAGGGATTAGCGGTTAGTGATTAGTGGTTAGTTGGGAATTCCAATACGCTACACAGCAATTAATCACTAATCACTAAACGTTAATCACTAAAATTAATTATTTTTGTAACATGATTATGCAAGACTCCCAAACTCGCCGGATTGTAGAAGTTCTCATCCATATCATCGGATGGGGAATCGTTTTCGCTTTCCCATTTCTGCTGATGAATCGTAGCGGATTTACGGTAAGCTGGGTAGACTATTTACGTCATGGCAGTGCGGTTCCGGTATCATTCCTGATCGTGTTCTACCTAAACTACTGTTTCTTCATCCCCCGTTTCTTATTTGAGGGACACATCAAGCAATATGTATTACTGAATCTCCTGCTCATACTTTGCACAGCTGTCGGCGTACACTTTTGGCAAGATTTCATCTTCCATACGTATGTGAAACCCGAAGCTCACAAACGCCCCGGACCTCCCAGTTGGATCTTCATCCTGCGAGATGTCTTCTCAATGGTTCTCACCGTAGGACTGGCCGCCGCCATCCGTATGAGTGGCCGTTGGGTAAAAGTAGAAGCCGCACGCCGGGAAGCCGAGAAAAGCCGCACGGAAGCGGAACTGAAAAACCTGCGTAATCAACTGAACCCGCACTTCCTACTCAACACCCTGAACAACATCTATGCTCTTATCGCCTTCGACAGCGATAAAGCACAAGCCGCCGTTCAGGAATTAAGTCGCCTGCTGCGTCACGTTCTCTACGACAATCAACAGAATTTTGTCTCTCTTGGCAAAGAGATGGATTTTATCCGCAACTACATTGAACTGATGCGCATTCGCCTCTCCGCAAATGTAACTGTAGAGACACAAATAGATGTTCGTGCCGATAGTCGTACGGAAATAGCCCCGCTCATTTTCATCTCCCTCATAGAGAATGCCTTCAAACATGGCATCTCTCCCACCGAGCCCAGTTTTATCCACATCCATTTCAGTGAAAGCCCCGGTCGGGTATGCTGCGAAATAACCAACAGCTACCATCCCAAAAGCCAGACTGATAAAAGTGGAAGTGGCATAGGACTGGAGCAAGTGCGGAAACGCCTGGAATTAACTTATCCCGGCCAATATGAATGGACCCAAGGAGTAAGCGACGATGGGAAAGAATATAAATCAATCTTATCACTCTTTAACATTCAACATTATGAATCTAACTTGTGCCATAGTAGATGACGAACCTTTAGCTTTAGATTTACTGGAAAGCTACGTCAACAAAACTCCGTTCCTGACATTGAAGGGAAAGTATTCCAGTGCCGTACAGGCTATGAAGGAACTGCCGGATAAGCAAGTGGATTTGCTTTTCCTTGATATACAGATGCCCGAACTTAACGGTTTGGAATTCTCCAAAATGGTAGATACACATACCCGCATTGTCTTTAGTACCGCTTTTGAACAATACGCCATTGATGGTTATAAAGTAAATGCTTTGGATTATCTGCTAAAACCTATTTCTTACGTGGATTTTTTGCAGGCAGCTAATAAAGCCGTACAATGGTTTGAACTCTTACAACAGCCTAAAGAAGAAATAGAAAGTATATTTGTAAAAAGTGACTATAAGCTGGTACAAATAGAACTTAAAAAGATACTTTATGTAGAAGGTTTGAAGGATTATGTTAAAATTTATACAGAAGATACCGCCCATTTTATCGCTTATGAGTATGAAATCAATGGAGGAATTATTACCAACATCCCGTTTCATGCGGGTTCACAGATCTTATATTGTACAGAAAGAAAAAATAAGAGTTATTGATCGGGGACGGATTGTGTTTGATAAAACGTATATCCCTGTCAGCGATAGTTATAAACAGGTATTTCAAACTTTCCTGGATAAAAGGAGCTAGGAAATAACATTCATTTGTCGATAAAATATCCGAATCTGTCGACAAAACATTATTTCCTATTGCATATTAGAAAATGTTTTTTTACCT
>ENA-ORTP01003437-ORTP01003437.1-human-gut-metagenome-genome-assembly--contig:-NODE-3437-length-10795-cov-17.399814_pt1 | contig 10795 bp, 7 predicted proteins | sample MGYA00241913_ERZ509190 | MGnify/ENA primary metagenome ERZ509190 (study PRJEB26280, sample SAMEA2338839) | human gut metagenome | biome: human gut; feature: human-associated habitat; material: faeces...
GCAGCCGGAATGAGATGAAGAATCACTGGTTTGATTTAATTGATATTTCTGCCGGAGAAGTGGCAACAGGAGAGAAGACTATTGCAGATGTGGGTCAGGAGATTTTTGATATGATCCTGGATGTGGCCAGCGGTGTAAAGGAGCCCTATAGTGATCAGTACGGATTTCATAATGACATGTGCATTTTTAATCCGGCACCGATTACCTGAGAAACGGTCTGATGCAGGATTTGATCGGGAGGCATAATCGCCTCCCTTTTTTCATACTCTGGAAGTAGCTGACAGGCAAAATGATAAAGCAGAGAGCGGAGGGGTGGGCGTGAACGACAGTTATATGGAAGTTTTGCAGCAGTATGAGGGGGAAACTCTCAATGTGCGGAGAGGACGCGGGGCCTGGATTTGTGAGCAGAGCGACGGGATCCGCCTGTTAAAGGAATACAGGGGAACCCTGCGGCGTCTGGAGTTTGAGGAGGCTGTGTTGACGGAACTGGAAAACGCCGGATTGGAACAGGTGGATCAGTATGTGCGCAGCCGGGAGGGAGCGCTGATTGCAGCCGGAGAGGACGGAAGCAGATATATTCTGAAAAAATGGTTTCTGGATCGGGAATGCAGTCTGAGGGACAGCCGTGAAATTCTGACAGCCGTAAGCAGGATTGCAGCTTTGCACCGGGCATTCCGGAAGATTCCCTGGCGGGAGGAATGGGATCTTGGTTCAATGGTTCCGCCGGGGGTGGATGAAGAGATGAAACGGCACAGCAGAGAAATGAAACGGGCCTGTGCTTTTATCAGAAAAAAACGGAAGAAAAGTGAGTTTGAACTGTGTGTGATGCAGCACTTTCAATGTTATTATGAACAGGCGCTGGAGGCTCAGGACGGACTGGAACTACTTGAGAAGAAGCAGGGACAGGACCGTCTTTTTTTGTGCCATGGAGATCTGGATCAGCATCATATTCTGATTGGATCTCAGGATGTGGCGTTTATTGAATTTAATCAGATGCATCTGGGAGATCAGATGACGGATTTGTACCGTTTTATGCGAAAGGCCATGGAAAAGCATGGCTGGGATCCGCGGCTGGGGGCGGCGATGCTGGAAGCATATGACCGGGTGCTTCCCACCAGCCGGGAGGATCGGGCCTGTCTGTATTATCTGTTTCTCTATCCGGAGAAATACTGGAAGCAGCTGAATTATTACATGAATACGAATAAGGCATGGATTCCTGAAAAAAATGTGGAGAAGCTTAAGCTTCTGGAAGAGCAGGAGACAGGGCGTCGTCAGTTTCTGCGGGAGATACGGTAAAATCCTCAGTCCAGCAGGTGGTGTAGTGCTGCATTCGCCGTGTTCCGATTCCGCCGGCGAATCCATCCATCAGGGCACGATCCATTCTCTGGTAGGGGATATGGAAGGGGTGTCCGGCGTGATAGTAGTTAAAGGACATCAGATAGACACTTTGAAGGTCAGGAAGCTGTGTCTCATACAGAATGTAGCCTCTTTGATTTTGAGAGCCATAGGGAAAGCTGAAGGCGCCGGAAATACAGTAGGAGGAGCTGGGGCCAAACAGGGAGGCGCTTGTACGTATGCCCTTTTGCAGTCGGGAGATCGGGGCTGTATAGTCGGTACCTCCTCTGGAAAACAGGAGGTGACCGGAAATCGGGCCGCGGTCTTCCGCGGGGACGGGATCTGGAAAAATGGCAAAGCTGTCCTGCCACCAGGGAGAAAAGCCATTGATGCGGAAATGTTCAATCACGGCGGCTCTGTTATGGGAAAGCCGGACATAAACAGCGGTTGCAGACAGGGATTCCTTCGGCAGTTCCTGGCCGGAGGAATACAGCTGATTGGAGAAATAAATTTTTTGCGAATCAGTATGTACAGCGGAGGCATCCTTCATGCGAAGGAGATCCGTCTGGGATAAATCTGACAGAATTTCAGCCGGAATGCCAAGAGAGGAAAGCTTTTGGGAAACGGCCTGAGCTTCCTGGGAAACCGGAGCTTTTTCTGCAGTGTCCAGGGAAAGATGGTTCCAGAATACGCAGGTTCCGGTCAGAAGAATGCAGACAGGGAAGTAAAGCTTTGTCAGACGCCTTTCGCCGGGGGAAAGCTCAAGTTCCGGAAAAACAGGCATCAGGGCAAGCATTTCCTCTGTGAGGCGGAAGCAGGAAACGATGAGAACGAGAAACCAGAGTATCACAGGAAGCCCTGCAAAAAGAACGGAGGAGGTTCCCGGAAACAGAAGACCAAGGACAGTAGCGGCAGCAAGCCAGACGGAAAGCCATAAAAAGGGATCCCGTTCTGAGGGGATTTCATAAACACGGCACATTTCTTTCAGGTCGCGGCGAATCAGAAGCAGAAGGGCCATGCGCAGACCGGTGACTGCAAGTGCAGGGAGCGGCGAATCAGAAAAGAGCGGTGTCCGGGCGGCGGGAGAAACCAGAAGACCCAAATGAAGGTTTGTATCAAAAGTATATCATAGACGATTTTGAAAATCCTTACAGATTCTGGTTAAATTCTTAATTTTTCTGAATTGCCGGTGGTCAGGTTTCAGTGATATAGATTGACAGATTTTTCAAAAAAGTGTATAGTTATGTTAGGAAAATTTGTGTTCCTGCACATATTTTTACTAAGAAATTCGGGGGAGACAGTTATGTATCTGGATGATTACAAACGCTGGCTTGCTGCAGATCTGGAAGACGCAGATCTGAAGCCGGAACTGGCAAAAATTGAAGGAAATGACGAGGAAATCAAGGATCGCTTTGCAGTAGCTCTGAAGTTCGGTACAGCAGGCCTGCGCGGTGTGCTGGGAGCCGGAACCAACCGGATGAACATTTATGTAGTTCGTCAGGCAACACAGGGACTGGCAAACTGGGTGAAGACTCAGGGCGGCAACCAGACAGTTGCAATCAGCTATGACAGCCGTTTAAAGAGTGACGTATTTGCAAAGACTGCAGCAGGAGTTCTGGCTGCCAACGGCATTAAGGTGCGTATCTACGATGCTCTGATGCCGGTACCGGCTCTGTCCTTTGCAACCCGTTATTACCAGTGCAATGCGGGTATTATGGTGACTGCATCCCATAACCCGGCCAAGTATAACGGCTACAAGGCATACGGTCCTGACGGCTGCCAGATGACAGACGATGCAGCTGCCATTGTGTATGATGAGATTTTGAAGACGGATATTCTGGAGGGAGCAAAATACATCTCCTTTGCAGAAGGCGTGGAAAACGGTATGATCCGCTTTGTTGGCGATGACTGTAAGAAGGCTTTTTATGAGGCGATTGAAGCGCGTCAGGTTCGTCCGGGTCTGTGCAGAACTGCCGGACTGAAGCTGGTTTACAGCCCCTTGAACGGTTCCGGACTGGTTCCGGTTACCACAGTCTTAAACGACATGGGAATTACAGACATTACCATTGTTCCGGAGCAGGAGTATCCGAACGGCTACTTTACCACCTGCAGTTACCCGAACCCGGAGATTTTTGCAGCTCTGGAGCTGGGACTGAATCTGGCGAAGGAGACAGATGCCGATCTGATGCTGGCAACGGATCCGGATGCTGACCGTGTGGGCATTGCCATGAAGTGCCCGGATGGCTCCTATGAGCTGGTAAGCGGCAATGAGATGGGCGCTCTGCTGCTTGATTATATCTGTGCAGGACGAATCGAGAAGGGAACGATGCCTGAGCGTCCGGTTGCTGTAAAGTCTATTGTTTCCACTCCGCTGGCAGATGCCATTGCAGCTCACTACGGTGTTGAGATGAGAAATGTGCTTACAGGCTTTAAGTGGATCGGCGATCAGATTGCAGGTCTGGAGGCAGCAGGTGAGGTTGACCGCTTTATCTTCGGATTTGAGGAGAGCTACGGATACCTGGCCGGTCCTTATGTTCGTGACAAGGATGCAGTTATCGGCTCTATGCTGATTTGTGAGATGGCAGCTTACTACCGCAGCATCGGCAGCTCCATTAAGCAGCGTCTGGAAGAGATTTATGCAGAATATGGCCGTTATCTGAACAAGGTTGACAGCTTTGAATTCCCGGGCCTGACCGGTATGGATAAGATGGCCGGCATTATGCAGGGACTGCGGGATAATCCTCCCACAGAGTTTGCAGGCTACAAGGTAGAGAAGGTTACAGATTATCAGAAGCCTGAGGAAACCGGTCTTCCGGCAGCCAATGTACTGATTTACGCTCTGGAGGGCGGAGCAACTGTTGTAGTTCGTCCTTCCGGTACAGAGCCGAAGATCAAGACCTACTTTACAACTCTGGGCAAGGACCTGGCAGAGGCACAGGCTCAGAAGGACAAGCTGGCAGAGGCAATGAAGCCGATTCTGGCATAAGAGGCAGAGTGTACCGCTGTGAAACAGCGAAAAATCCATAAAAGGATGAGAGGCGGCGGCTTCCCGAATTGTCTGAAGACACGGGGGGCGGCCGCTTCTTTTTTCGATTTATAATTGCACAGGGATTTAAAGTATGCTACAATCAACGAAAACACAGGCAGCAGAAATTGCCGTAAGCATCTGCTGCAGGCGCAGACAGGAAAGAGAGGGAGAAAAATATGAATTTATCCTATCAGAGTACAAGAGGCACAGGAAGCGGCCTGACAGCGTCCCAGGCGATTTTAAAAGGACTGGCTGATGACGGCGGATTGTTTATGCCTACTTATATCCCCAGGCTGGAGATTCCGATGGAGCAGCTGGCTGGGATGACTTATCAGGAAACGGCATACCAGGTGATGAAGCTGTTTCTCAATGATTTTACAGAGGAGGAGCTGCGTTACTGCATTAACAGCGCGTATGACAGTAAGTTTGATACAGAGGAAATTGCTCCTCTGGTAAAGGCGGACGGAGCCTATTATCTGGAGCTTTTCCATGGAAGCACCATTGCATTTAAGGATATGGCACTTTCTATTCTGCCGTATCTGATGACAACCTCTGCGAAGAAGAACCATGTGGAGAATGAAATCGTAATTCTTACAGCCACCTCCGGCGATACCGGAAAGGCAGCCATGGCAGGCTTTGCCGATGTGCCGGGCACCCGGATTATTGTATTTTATCCCAAGGGCGGAGTCAGCCGGGTTCAGGAGCTGCAGATGGTTACCCAGAAAGGGGACAATACGGCAGTTGTCGCTATCCACGGCAATTTTGACGATGCCCAGACCGGTGTGAAGAAGATTTTCGGAGACAGGGCCTTTGGGGAGAAGCTGGCCCGGAAGGGTTTCCAGCTTTCTTCTGCCAACTCCATTAATATCGGACGTCTGGTTCCTCAGGTTGTTTATTATGTATATGCTTATGCAAAGCTGGTAGAAAATGGAGAGATCCAGAACGGAGATCCGATTAATATTACGGTTCCTACCGGTAATTTTGGCAATATTCTGGCGGCTTATTTTGCAAAACAGATGGGAATTCCGGTGAAAACCCTGATTTGCGCCTCAAATGACAATAAGGTTCTTTATGATTTCTTCCAGACAGGAGTTTATGATAAGAAGAGAGAGTTTATTCTTACCAGCTCACCTTCTATGGATATCCTGATTTCCAGCAACCTGGAGCGTCTGATTTATCTGAGCACAGGCTGTGATGCGGAGGCAAACCGCAGACTGATGGAGCAGTTAAATACCCAGGGCTCCTATGAGGTTACGGAAGCCATGAAGGAAGCCATGAAGGATTTCACAGGCGGATTTGCCACAGAGGCTGAGAATGCGGCTGAGATTAAGAAGGTTTATGAGGATACCGGATATGTGATTGATACCCATACCGGAGTGGCTTCTGCCGTTTACCGGGCTTACGCGGAAAAAACCGGCGATAAGACCCCTACGGTTATTGCATCGACAGCCAGCCCCTACAAGTTCTCTCACAGCGTGATGGAAGCTATCCGGGGAGACGAGGGCAGCAGGGACGAGTTTGCCATTATTGACGAGCTGTGTGCTGTATCCGGCGTGGAGATTCCGGCAGCAGTGGAGGAGATCCGGAATGCCGAGATTCGCCATAAGAGAGAAAGTGATGTGGCGGATATGGAGAATACAGTAGCAGAGATTCTGGGACTGTAACAAAATACTTCCCAAATTTCGGAAAATGTATTATACTGTTATACAGAAATGCGGTGTGGACAGGTTCGCGGTCCGCGCATTGGGGGACAATCCCGAATATAAAGGAAAACGGAGGATTTTGACATGTTAGTATCTGCAACAGAAATGCTGAAAAAAGCAAAAGAGGGGCATTACGCAGTAGGTCAGTTTAACATTAATAACCTGGAGTGGACCAAGTCTATCCTGGCAACAGCACAGGAGCTGAACTCCCCGGTTATCCTGGGCGTATCTGAGGGTGCAGGAAAATACATGACCGGCTTTAAGACCGTAGCAGACATGGTAAAGGCTATGATCGAGGAGATGAATATCACTGTTCCGGTAGCTCTGCATCTGGACCATGGTACTTATGACGGATGCTATAAGTGCATTAAGGCAGGATTTTCTTCCATCATGTTTGATGGTTCTCACTATCCCATCGAGGAGAACGTAGAGAAGACCAAGGAGCTGGTAAAGGTTGCACATGCTATGGGTCTGTCCATCGAGGCTGAGGTTGGTTCCATCGGCGGCGAGGAAGACGGCGTTGTTGGTATGGGTGAGTGCGCAGATCCGGATGAGTGTAAGGCTATTGCAGATCTGGGTATTGATTTCCTGGCAGCAGGTATCGGCAATATTCACGGAAAATATCCGGCAAACTGGCAGGGCTTAAGCTTTGAGACTCTGGATGCCATTCAGCAGAAGACCGGCGATATGCCGTTGGTTCTGCACGGCGGTACCGGAATTCCGGCTGATATGATTAAGAAAGCGATTGATCTGGGCGTAGCAAAGATCAACGTAAATACCGAGTGCCAGCTGGCTTTTGCAGCTGCAACCCGTGAGTATATTGAGGCTGGCAAGGATCAGCAGGGCAAGGGCTTTGACCCGCGTAAGCTGCTGGCTCCCGGCGCAGAGGCTATTAAGGCAACTGTAAAAGAAAAAATGGAGCTGTTCGGTTCTGTAGGCAAAGCGTGAGCTTAAACGCATGTACCATACAGAACGGCGGATCGTCCCGTATGGCTGCGAATGAATTTTAATATGGAGCGATGGTGCTTTTCCTGCAGGAGAAGCACCATCGTTTTTCAAGTTTAAGATACCTGGAACGTGTTGCAGGAGAAATAAAAAGAATCACAGTAAAAGCACCAACTGCAAAGGCGCGGGAAAAAAGCATGGAGACAGACGCGCAGGGAAGGGTTTCTAAAGGGGCAATTCAGTCAGAGGAGAGGAAGAAAAATTTATGAGCGAAGTATTGAATGCTGCAGAGATTTTCGGAAAAAATGTATTTAATGAATCTGTCATGAGGCAGCGTCTGCCCAAGGATGTATTCAAAAAAATGAAGAAAACCATGGAGGACGGGGCAGAGCTGGATCCGTCCATTGCAGGAGTAGTGGCTCATGCAATGAAGGAGTGGGCGATGGAGCGCGGAGCTACCCATTATACTCACTGGTTTCAGCCGCTGACCGGTGTTACGGCTGAGAAGCACGACTCCTTTATTTCCGTGCCGGATGCGGCGGGAAAGGTTATTATGGAGTTTTCTGCCAAGGAGCTGATTAAAGGTGAGCCGGATGCATCCTCATTTCCCTCCGGCGGACTGCGGGCAACCTTTGAGGCAAGGGGATATACGGCCTGGGACTGCACCTCCCCGGCATTTCTGAGAGAGGATGCCTGCGGAGTGACTCTCTGTATTCCCACCGCATTCTGCTCCTACCGTGGCGAGGCGCTGGATCAGAAGACACCTCTTCTGCGTTCCATGCAGGCCATTGACAAGCAGGCTCTTCGGATTCTTCGTCTCTTCGGAAATACGACAGCCAAGCGGGTTGTTCCTTCTGTAGGATCGGAGCAGGAATACTTTATGGTAGACCGGGATAAGTATCTCCAGAGAAAGGATCTGATTTATGCAGGAAGAACTCTGTTCGGGGCTATGCCGCCCAAGGGACAGGAGCTGGATGACCATTATTTTGGGGCTATCCGGGAGAGAATCGGCGCCTATATGAGGGATCTGAATATAGAGCTGTGGAAGCTGGGCGTGACAGCAAAGACACAGCACAACGAGGCAGCGCCGGCACAGCATGAGCTGGCTCCTATTTACGAGCAGGCAAACCTGGCTGTGGATCATAATCAGATGACGATGGAGGCCATGAAAAAGGTGGCAGGCCGCCACGGAATGACCTGCCTGCTTCACGAGAAGCCCTTTGCCGGAGTCAATGGTTCCGGAAAGCATAACAACTGGTCCCTGATCAGTGATGACGGGATCAATCTGTTAAGCCCCGGCGATACTCCTCATGAGAATATCCAGTTTCTGCTGGTTCTGGCCTGTATTTTAAAGGCTGTGGACGTTCATGCAGATCTGCTTCGCGAATCTGCGGCAGATGTGGGAAATGATCACCGTCTGGGAGCAAATGAGGCGCCTCCGGCTATTATTTCCGTATTTCTGGGAGATCAGCTGGAGGATGTGATTGACCAGCTGTGCAGCACAGGTGAAGCAACGCATTCCAAACAGGGCGGAACTTTAAGAACCGGTGTGGCAACTCTGCCGGATCTGGATTTGGATGCGACTGACAGAAACAGGACTTCTCCCTTTGCGTTCACAGGCAATAAGTTTGAATTCCGTATGGTGGGTGCTTCTGATTCTGTTGCTCCGGCCAATGTGGTTTTGAATACCATTGTGGCAGAGGCATTCAAGGAAGCTGCGGATGAGCTGGAAAAGGCAGAGGATTTTTCGGAAGCAGTTCATGACATGATCAAGAAGCTTCTGAAGGCCCACAGAAGAATTATTTTCAATGGCAACGGTTACTCAGATGCCTGGGTGGCTGAGGCAGAAAAACGTGGTCTTCCAAATATCGTGTCCATGGTAGATGCGATTCCTTCTATTACGACAGAAAAGTCAGTCAAGCTGTATGAGCAGTTTGGCGTGTTTACCAGAGCAGAGCTGGAATCCCGCGCGGAGATTGAGTATGAGAATTACTCAAAGGTAATCAACATTGAGGCAAAGACCATGATTGACATGGCCAGCAAGCAGATTATTCCGGCTGTAATCAAATACACAACGCAGCTGGCCGGTTCTCTGGGTGCAGTGAAAAATGCCTGTCCGGAGGCGGATGTCAGTGTTCAGACAGAGCTGCTGGTGGAGACCTCTGCCCTGCTGTCTGATATGAAGGTTGCGCTGGCTTCTCTGGAAACTGCTCTGGAAATCTGTTCCGGAATGGAAAGCGCAGAGCAGGCTCATGCCTACCATGAGAAGGTGGTTCCGGCAATGGATGCGCTTCGCGCTCCGGCAGATCGCCTGGAAATGATCGTGGACAAGGATCTGTGGCCCTTCCCGAGCTACGGAGATTTGCTTTTTGAGGTATAACTGTAAATCAGAGGAAACATAGAGGAATTTCCGATGCTTCTTGTTCGACTTTGCCGGACAAGAAGATGGCTCGTCCTGAACAGTTACAATCTAATGAGAAAACGGCGGAATATGTCTCGGCAGGGGACAGGCTTCGTCGTTTTTTCTTTTTTGTGTTGAAGGCTCAGTCTCTTTTGTATAGCAAAAAATACTTGATAAGGATGAGGCGTGTGTGCTTGAGGAAAATGGCTGCTGACAAGAGCTACTCTCTGGCGAGAGGAAATTAAGAAGGAAAAGGATGGTTTCTGCACAATTTGGGGAGGAGATTTTGCATTTTAAGAAGGGAAAGGGTGGCTTCTGCACAATCTGGGGCTGAGATTTTGCATTTAAGGAGGGTAAAGGATGGATCCTGCACAATCTGGGGTTGAAATTTTGCATTTAGGGAGGAAAAAGCCAAATCCTGCATAATCCGGGGTTGAAATTTTGCATTTAGAGCCAGAAAAGTCGAATCCTGCACAATCTGGGGTTGAAATTTTGCATTTAAGAAGGAAAAAGCCGAATCCTGCACAATCCGGGGTTGAAATTTTGCATTTAGAGCCAGAAAAGCCAAATCCTGCACAATCCGGGGTTGAAATTTTGCATTTAAGAAGGAAAAAGCCGAATCCTGCACAATCTGGAGTTGAAATTTTGCATTTCAGGAGGGAAAGAGCGGATTCTGCACAATCCCAGCCAGGGTTTTGAAGAAAGTTAAAATAAATGCGGAATACAAAAGACAGAACGCAGATTAGATTGTAGGGGAAAAGGAACAGTGTTATAATATGAAAGCAGGCAGGACATATGTCCTGCCTGTTACTGACAGGAAATGCACCATTGTCAGAATATTCAAATAGAAGAGCCGGGGAGTGAAATATTTGAAAAGGGAAGATATTTATGAATATGTAAAGAAGCGATATGGTACAGTTCCAGAATACCTTTGGAAGGACTCTCCCAAAAGTGCAGTGCTTCGTCACAGGAATGGAAAATGGTATGGGGTGCTGATGGAGGTTGAAAGATCCAGACTGGGATTAGAAGGAGATACAAAGGCAGACATTATAGATGTAAAGTGTAACCCTGACATGGTCAGTTTTCTGACACAGAGCTGCGGATTCTTACCGGGATATCATATGAATAAAAATCACTGGATCACAATCCTGCTGGATGGAACTGTGAGTGAGGAAAAAATTTTAGATTTTCTGGACATGAGTTACGGCTTGGTTGAATAAAAGCATTAACAGAAGTGAGAGACAGGAAAAATCTTATGAAAACAAGCGTTTAACGTTTTTCTGTCTGAATCTTTGCATGGCTGAACTGTTGCTTCAAATCAGGTATGCGCTAACTTGAAATTTTAAATTCCAGTGCAGCGGTAAATTCCACCGGACATTAAAA
>ENA-ORTP01003446-ORTP01003446.1-human-gut-metagenome-genome-assembly--contig:-NODE-3446-length-10765-cov-3.200840_pt1 | contig 10765 bp, 9 predicted proteins | sample MGYA00241913_ERZ509190 | MGnify/ENA primary metagenome ERZ509190 (study PRJEB26280, sample SAMEA2338839) | human gut metagenome | biome: human gut; feature: human-associated habitat; material: faeces...
ATTTAATTCTGCCTTTGTACAGCGGATTTCTGGAGGATTACAAGGATTATGGCGCACAGATTTTCAATGAATATTACGGGATTATCCACTACCCCCTCGCAGAAGAGTTTTTTCAGAATTATTATGATTACGGTTTTTTTTACAACACGGTTCCAAAGCTGTTTACCCTCTTAAACAGCGCCAGTCTGGACGCTTCCGGCATTACGGCAGTACAGACCCAACCTGTTCTGAATTTAAAGGGAAAAAACGTGCTCATTGGTTTTCTGGATACGGGAATTGACTTTACCCACAAGGCTTTCCGGAAAAGGGACGGATCCAGCAGGATTTACGGTATCTGGGATCAGACTGTGCAAAGCGGTACGCCGCCCTATGATCTGCAGTACGGAAGCAGCTATACAAAGGAGGATCTTGATGCAGCCCTTCAAAGGGAAGACCCTTTTTCTCTTGTGCCAAGCCGCGATGAAAACGGACATGGCACTGCTCTGGCAGGCATTGCTGCCGGAAGTGAAGCGCTGGAAGAGGATTTTACCGGGGCTGCTCCGGAAGCCATGATTGCCGCAGTTAAATTAAAAGAAGCAAAAAACTATTTAAAAGAACTGTTTTACGTCACCGGAGATGCCCCTGCTTACCAGTCCACAGATATTATGATGGGAATCCGCTATCTGCTGCGCCTGGCTGATGAGCTGAAAAAACCTCTGGTTCTCTGCCTTGGGGTAGGCTCCAATCAGGGCGCTCATTCCGGTACCTCGCCTCTGGATTCCATGCTTTCAGCCACAGATAATTACCGAGGTGTCTATGCCGTAACCGCAGCAGGCAATGAAGCCGGCAAAGCACATCATTACTATGGAACTGCATTAAACTCCCAGGACTATGATGCCGTAGAAATTCTGGTAGATCCAAACACCAGAGGCTTTTGCGTAGAACTTTGGGGACAGCCGCCGGAAGTTTATGCTGTGGGGTTTGAATCTCCTCTCGGAGAAGTTGTTCCCAAAATAACACCCCGTATCAGCTACAGTGAAAATATTTCCTTTATTCTGGAGGACACCACAATTTTCGTCACTTCGGAGATTGTGCAAACCGTATCCGGACATCAACTGCTTTTCATGCGCTTTTCTAACCCCACCCCCGGCTCCTGGAAAATCCGGGTCTATACCAGCAGTTTTAACAGCGGAGATTACCACATGTGGCTCCCTATTACCGGCTTTGCCGACCCTGATGTCACCTTCCTGCGCCCCAATCCAGACACCACCCTGACTGTACCTGCAGCCTCTCCCTCCTCCATCACCACTGCCTCCTACAATGCTTACAACAACAGCCTTATGCTGAATTCCAGCAGAGGTTTTACCCGCACCGGGCAGATTAAACCGGATATCACTGCTCCGGGAGTAAACCTTCTGGCGCCTGCTCCGAAAAACCGTTATGTCACTATAACAGGAACCTCTGCTGCTTCTGCCCTCACTGCCGGGGGCTGCGCCCTGCTTATCGAATGGGGTATGCGTCGGACACCGCCCAGGATTTTCAATAATTCCGAATTAAAATCCCTGCTCATACGAGGCGCCCAAAGAAGCAGTGACAAGCTGTACCCTAATCGGGAATGGGGCTACGGCACTTTAAATATATACCAGGTCTTTTCCTCCTTTCTCCCTTCTTAAAAAATTTCTGTTTTTCTGCACCTTTTTTTGGAAGGCACATAATATGTAAGTGTAAACAAAATATCTGGAGGAACAAACATGAGTGATTTAGCTGCTACAAACTGTGGCTGCGGCTGCGAAGACAACTGCGGAGGTAATATGTCGGGAAGAGGCTTTGGAGATTGCAGTTGTATTATCTGGATTCTTTTACTTTTATGCTGCTGCGGAAACGGATTTGGAAATGACGGCTGCGGTTGTGGAAATGACAACAGCTGCTTTTTGATTCTGATCCTGCTTCTGTGCTGTGGAAACGGACACGGATTCTGCTAACAAAGTAAGAAAACAGGGGTGCTTTCTGGCACCCCCTTATAAAAGAATATGTATGATTATAACATATAAGACGCATCTGCCGACACAGAGGAAGAATGGAACCTTCTTTTGTACATTCAGGCTTTTCCTTCTTCCAAAAGCGAACAGATTGTTTATAATTTCAATGAGCAATTGCTATACGAAATTAAGAAAAGTCGACATTATTGAGAACACTTTCATGTCTTTCGACAATTCTATTATGACAATCTTTTCCTCAAATGTCAAGATAATTTGTCAGAATTTATATTCTATCTTCTCGTATTTCTCGACATTTCCTTCTTCATTCTTCAATTTTTTCCCATAAGCCTGCAGACTCAAAATGCTCCACTGCCTTTCGCGCCTCTTCGGTAATCTTTTTGCCGTATTTCATCATTTCCAGAAGGCGAATGGCATTTCGGGTAGTAACTCTGCCCTCTTTCAGCAGGTAATTAAAAACCACGTCCTCTTTCCTTACTTCCTCCTCAAAATGATAGTTTGTATAGCGATCCTCCAGAATATAAGATAGCTCAATATCATGGGTAGCCGCAAAGGACAGTACATTTTCTCCGCAGATATTCCACAAAATCTCGGAGGAAGCGGCAATACGCTCAATGGTATTGGTTCCCCGAAGCACCTCGTCAATAATACACAGCAAATTTTCTTTCTTTTTCGCCTCGTCCAGAATTCTCTTTAAAGAACGGATTTCCACGATAAAATAGCTTTCTCCGCTTTCCAAATCGTCCCGCAACGCCATAGAAGTCATAACCTTGAAAAAGGGTGCTTTATAGGAAGCTGCAGTACAGGTATAAGCAGTCTGTGCTAAAATAGCATTAATTGCAATATTTTTCAGAAATGTGGATTTTCCGGAAGCGTTGGAGCCTGTAACCAAAACCCCACCTCTGGCTGTAATACTGTTGGCAACCGGATTGTTAATCAGAGGGTGATATAACTCCTTTACCTCCATAGAAGCCTGAGTCCCTGCATCAAAATCAGGCAGGCAATAATAAGGCAAAATTTCCCGAAAAGAGGCTATGGAAATCATACTGTCCAGATAACCCAAAAGGGAAATCAGCCCTTCTGCCTCTACCATATGCTCCTGCATACTTTTCATCATATCGTGAAACTTTATCAGGTCAATATGGGTTGTCATACGGATATAATCCTTCAAAAGGTCGTCCAGTCCGCTGCTTCCCAGACTACTTCTGTCTGTAACCCAGAATGCACCTTTTTGAAACCCGGACAGTGCTTTCCTGTACTGTCTTCCCTGTTCTTCATAGGTCTTCAGTTCCGAAATCCCTGCCTTTTCCAGCAGCTTTTCTGCCCTGAGAAGCTGCAGCACACAGCGAAAGCTGGTCAGATATGCATCAATTTCCCCCTTTTTCCCCCAATAGGTTGCAATGTTAAACCCACATACAGCAAGAAAAATCAATACACCGGGATTGGGCTTTAAAATAAAACAGACAAGAGAAAGCAAAAAAGCTGCAAAACAGCAAATCTGTCCCTTTTTCCCCTGAATTGTCACCTCAGAGGTGACATGAACAGCTTCAAATACACTTACATTTCCCGGACGCCTGATATTGGAAAGAATGGTCTGCACCAAATGCCGTTCTGTTTCATGGGTTCGGAAAAACTCCATAAGACGCTGCCTTTCTTTCAGCTCCTCTGCCTCAAAAACTGGTCTTCGCAAAAGCTCATAAAGCCGCTCTGCGCCCACTGGAGAAGTACATTGATTCATCAGAATAAAAATACGATTCATGTCCAAATCATTCCAGGTGATATCATCAATGGAAAATTCTTCTTTTTCACGCTGACGAAAGAACTGGGCAATATGCTCCAGTTCTTCGTAAGTATACTCTTTTTGAGGAATTTTACCCCAGGAATTTTTGATTCTGTCTAAAAGAAGCTTTTTATTGCCCCGATTCTGCAAGACAATAAAAATAGCCACAGTGACGAAAAACGCAATGGGAAGAACAATGCCCGGTGTGAAAAATTTCATAAGTTCCCCCTTTTATGCAAAATAATCCTGTAAAAGCTGCAAGGTAGCCTGAATTTCTGTTTCCGTATGTGCATCAGAGAGAAACATGGCTTCAAACTGAGAAGGCGCCATATGCACCCCATGATTCAGCATGTACTGGAAATAATCTGAAAATGCCTTTGTATTCGAAGTCTTTGCAGAGGCATAATCTGTGACCTTTTCTTTGGTAAAGAAAATGCAGCCCAGCGAAGATACAGAATTCACCTGATACGGCACTTCCTTTTCTTTGAAAATCTTACGGATTCCGTCGAAGAGCAGCTCACCCTTCTGATACAGACGCTTGTAAATGTCCTGATCCTCCCAGAGAATTTTAAGCTGAGCCAGGCCGGCTGCCATGGCAATAGGATTGCCGCTTAAAGTTCCTGCCTGATACACAGGGCCTGCCGGAGCCACTATTTCCATAATTTCTCTTCTTCCGCCGTAAGCGCCTACCGGCATACCTGCGCCGATAATCTTTCCATAGGTTACTAAATCCGGAGTGATGCCGAAATAGCCTGCTGCCCCGGAAAAACTCAGACGGAAGCCTGTAATTACCTCATCAAAAATCAGAAGCGCTTTATGTTTGTCGCACAAATCTCGAAGTCCCTGCAAAAAGCCTTCTGCCGGAGGAACCACGCCCATGTTTGCTCCCACAGGCTCTACAATCACGGCTGCCACCTGGTCGTTGCTCTCTTCCATTAAGCACTCCACACTTTTTAAATCATTATATACGGCAATCATGGTATCCTGGGTGCAGCCCTTTGGCACACCTGCACTGTCCGGCACTCCACTTGTCATGACACCGCTTCCTGCACTTACCAGCATAGCGTCTGTGTGACCATGATAACAGCCTGCAAATTTAATGATTTTAGATTTTCCTGTATAGCCTCTTGCCACACGAAGTGCGCTCATCACTGCCTCTGTACCGGAATTTACCATACGAATCATTTCCACATGTGGAATTCTCTCACAGATAAATTCTGCCATCTCTACTTCTTTTTCTGTAGCACAGCCAAAACTCAGACCGTTTTCACTGGCACGGATTACTGCCTCTTTTATCTGCTGATTGTTGTGTCCCAGAATCATAGGTCCCCAGGAATCAATATAATCAATATATTCGTTTCCGTCCACATCAAAAATTTTGCTGCCCACTGCCCCCTGAATAAAACGGGGCGCCTCCTCCACAGATCCATAGGCGCGCACCGGACTGTTCACTCCGCCCGGAATTCTTTTTACTGCTCTTTGAAATAATTCTTCTGATTTTGTCATTATCCGATTCTTCCTTCCTCAATAAATCTGGCAATTTCCTTAGCAAAATAGGTGAGATAAATATCTGTTCCCGCACGGTAAGCGCTGACTGCCATTTCACAGATAATCCGGTCTTCTTCAATATAGCCCAGCTTTGCTCCTGCCTTTACCATGGCGTATTCGCCACTGACAGAATAAGTTGCCACAGGGAGCTGAATCCTGTCTTTGACCTCACGCACCATATCCAGATAAGACATGGCAGGCTTAATCATGATAATATCTGCACCTTCTTCCACGTCTAAAAGCGCCTCCTTGATGCCCTCTCTTCTGTTGTGGAAATCCATCTGATAGCTCTTTCTGTCCCCAAAAGATGGCGCAGAGCCTGCTGCATCACGGAATGGACCGTAAAAGGCAGAGGCATATTTCACAGCATAGGACATAATTGGAATTTCCTTGTGTCCGTTTTGATCCAGAATGCTGCGGATAGCCCTCACTCTTCCGTCCATCATGTCTGACGGCGCTACCATATCCGCACCTGCCTGCACATGGGATAAAGCGGTTTTTGCCAGAAGCTCTAAAGTCTGATCATTTTCCACCTCATGACCGCAGAGTACGCCGCAGTGTCCGTGAGAGGTGTATTCACACATACATACATCTGTAATAAGATACATGTCCTGTCCAAACTCTGCCCTTGCTTTTTCCAGAGTTCTCTGTACAATGCCGTTTCTGGCATATGCCTGGCTTCCCACTTCGTCCTTTACATCAGGAATACCAAAAAACATCACTTTATTCACTCCAGCGTCCAAAAGCTCCCCCAGAGCCTCTGGTAACATATCAATGCTGTAGCGGTACTGTCCCGGCATGGTAGGGATTTCTTCCTTGATACCAGTTCCTTCTTTTACAAAAAGCGGATAAATCAGAGAACTCTTGTCCACCCTTGTTTCTCTGACCATTTTCCGCATGATTTCGCTTCCTCTCAATCTTCTGGGTCTAATATTCATTTCCATAACTTCCACTCCTTTTGCCTTACTTACGGGCTGTTTTTCCCTTTAATTCTATTACCAGTTCCAAAAGGCTGTCAATAGACGCTTCCCTGGCTCTGTAAGTTTCCATGCCAAGGGCATCTGCCTCTGCCTGTGTCTGTCTGCCAATGCAAGCTGCCCGCACCTTTGTAAAGTCAAGCCCTTTTGCCGCCTCTCGAAAGCCTCTTACTGTAGAAGCACTGGTAAAGACTGCACAGTCAATATCCCCTGTTTCAAATCCTTTTTTGCGGTCAATCAAATCTCTTGTTTCATAAAAAGTATCGTAAATAGGAATATCATCCACCTGGATTCCCGGCTTTTGAGATAGCTCTGTAAGAATTTCCTGGTTGCACATTCTGGCTCTGGGCAAAAGGATTTTTTCTGTTCCTTCACAAAGCTCACACAGTCCCCTTCCCAAGGCTTCCCCGTCAAAAATTTCCGGCATATAATCTGCAAAAATTCCTCTTTCCTTTAATGCCTTTGTTGTTCCCTTTCCAATGGCTGCAATTTTCAGCTTTGCCAGAGCACGGATATCTGTATGGCATTCCTGCAGTTTTTCAAAGAACACCCGCACTCCTGTAGGACTGGTAAACACAGTCCACTGATAAGTATCCAATTTTTCCAGAACTTCCAAAAGCTGTGCATTTTCCTCCACTGGCTCTGTGCGAATGGCAGGCAGCTCCAGCACTTCTGCTCCCATAAGGCGCAATTTTTCTGCCATAGAGGAAATCAAATCTCTGGGACGGGTCACTAAAACCTTATATCCGGAAAGAGGCAGCTTTTCATGCCATGCAAATTCCTCTGAAAGAGCACAGACTCTTCCCACCACAATAATCGCGGGGGTTTCAATTCCCTGCCTCTTTACCTCTTCTTCTAAAGTGGAAATGGTTGCCACAATCCGCTTCTGTCCTGCTGTAGTGCCTTTCTGCAAAATCGCGGCAGGCATATCCTTATCCATACCTGCCTGCAGCAAAGACCCACAGATATCCGACAGGGCGCTGACACCCATCAAAAAGACCAGGGTTCCCTTTGTACGAACCAGGGCTTCAAAGTCAATATCATAGGCTGCTCCCTGCTTTTTATGTCCTGTAATAATATGCACAGACGAGGTAAAATCTCTGTGTGTCACCGGAATCCCGTTGTAGGCAGGCACTGCAATGGGAGAAGTCACTCCCGGCACCACTTCATAGGGAATCCCTTCTTTCACCAGCAGTTCCAACTCCTCTCCGCCTCTACCGAAAAGGAAGGGGTCGCCGCCCTTTAGCCGCACCACACGGTATCCTTTTTTAGCCTCCTCTACCAGCACCTGATTAATCTGTTCCTGGGGCATAGTATGATGAGAAGCCCGTTTTCCCACATTGATGCACCGCACCTGTTCCGGTATCCGTGAGAGAATCTCCTGACCTACCAAACTGTCGTAAACAACCACCTCTGCCTGCCTTAAGATTTCCATACCTTTTACGGTGAGCAGTCCTACATCACCCGGGCCTGCGCCTACCAGCCAGACTTTTCCTGTATTCATACTATGCTCTCCCTTCCTGTCTTTTTTCACATCTGCTGCGAAGTTCCTTTGCCAGGGAAATTCCCAGCTCTTCTGCGTCTTTTGCACTGCCTGTCTTATCGCCCTTTTCATAGTTTCCGGTTTTCTCATCATAATAAAGTCCCAAAAGGAAAAGCTCCTCTCCCTTTAGCACTGCATGAGCCGCTACCGGAGAAGAACAGCCGCCGTCCAGAAAACGGACAAAGGCTCTTTCTGCTGTTGCTGCATAAAGACTTTCCCTGCTGGCAAACTCTGTCAGGTAACCTGCGTCCTCTCCTCTGCGTCCTTGTACGGCCAGGATTCCCTGTCCTGCTGCCGGAATCATCTCCTCTGGCTCAAAATAACGGGAAATCCGATTTTTCAGTCCCAGACGCTTTAAGCCGGCTGCCGCCAGAATCAGTCCGCTGTATTCCCCGCTGTCCAACTTTGCAAGCCTTGTCTGTACGTTTCCCCGGACACTTTTGCACTCCATATCTGGATAAAGCTCTTTGAGCTGCAAAATTCTTCTGAGGCTGGAGCAGCCTATGGGCTTTGTCTTATCCAAGGTATCCGTTCCTTTGGGAAGCACCAGCACATCTCTTGGGTCCTCTCTTTTGGAAAATGCCAAAAGAGGTAATTCCTCAGATACTTCCATGGGCATATCTTTTAAGCTATGCACGGAAATATCAGTTCTTTTATCCAGAAGCGCCTTATCCAGCTCCTTTACAAAAAGTCCCTTTCCTCCGATTTTATCCAGGGTTCTGTCTAAAATTTTATCCCCTGTGGTCTTCATGGTACAGATTTCTGCTTCTACCCCATTTCCACTGTTTTCAATGGCCTTTTTCACCATTTCACTCTGCACCACAGCCAGCCTGCTTTCCCGGCTTCCAATGATTATTTTTCGCATATTTCCTCTTCCTTTCGGCTTTGTTCTAAGGCCTTCTGTGTTTTCTGCCGTACCTCTTTTACTTTTTTGTGGTTTTTTCCGCTGCCGTTAAAGCCCAGCACCACCCCGTCGTATTCCAGAATACCCGGAAAATGAAAATCACACTTAAGCTGATTACTGGCTGTATTCACCGGTATACCAAGACATTTACAGGCACTGTAAATATCCTCATTGACCTTCTCATCATCTGTAGCGGCAAGCACAAGATCCGCATCATACAAATCCTCTCTTTCATAGGACTTCTGCCTGTATACCAGCTTTCCCTCTGCCGCAAGAGATGCCATTTCCTCTGTGCAGACAGGAGCAATCACTGCAAGCTCTCCCACAAAGTCCAAAAGCGTCTTCACTCTTCTGGTAGCAATCACACCTGCCCCCAGCACCACTGCCTTTTTTTCGCTTAAATCCACAAACATGGGAAAAAATTTCTTTTCTTCAGTCTTCATACAGCTTTTCCAGCCCTTCCACACAATTCAAAAATTCCTGCTCCTCTAAAAAATCCTTAAGCCCGAACATCATTTTATTGACAACCTTTGCCGCCGCTGTATCAATGGCATTTAACAGATTTTCCCTGTCAGTGTCCTCCATAGGGGTTTTCCTGAGAATCTTTAAAATACGCAGATTCAAATCCTGCACAGCCTCTGCCTTGATATCCTGGATTCTGGGAATCAGATTTCTTCCTCCATACCAGTTGTAGAAGTCTTCCATCTGCTCTTTCAAAATCTCCCCTGCCTTTTCCATACTTTCCTTCAGTTTTGGCGAAGCTGCGGAAATTTTAAAGCTGTCAATGTCATAAAGGGTAATACCATCCAGCTCTCCCACTGTTGGCTCAATATCCCTAGGCACAGCCAGATCAATAAGAATCAGATGTTCGGAAGGCTCTGCTTCCTCTAAAAGTTCTCTTGTCAGGGTATAATTGGGACTCGCTGTTGCACTGACCACCAAATCGCACTGAGGCAGAAATTCTCCTCTGTCCCCATAATTAATCCGCTGGCAGCCTCTTGGAATATTCACCACACCACTTCTGTACTGCCGCACAGTGACCGTCACCTCTGCTCCGGCCTCCTTAAGCGCCAGAGCCGCTACTTTTCCCATTTCTCCATTTCCAATCACCATACAGGTTTTACCAAAAAGAGAAAAGCCTTTTTCCTCCAGACAGTGAATGGCCTGATGAATGACCGAGCTGTTGCCTCTTGAGAAAACCACCTTTGTCTTTACCTTTTTTGCTGCTGTCACTGCCATGCGAAACAGCACCTCCAACACATTGTCTGTGCAGTAGGATTCCCTTGAAAGGCTTAAGGCGTCCTTTACCTGGGTAATAATCTGATCCTCTGCCAGAATCTGGGATTTCAGCCCACTGGTCAAGTAAAACAAATGTTTAACCGCCTCTTCCTCTGTCCTCTCCGTAAAGTATTGCCTGTAAAGCCCCGGTTCCTTCTCCTTTTCCCTACACAAAAATTCATAGAGCGATCCCTGCCACTCCTCCTCTGTGCTTGCCCAGATTTCCATTCGGTTGCAGGTTGATAAGATAATACAGCCTGCAATCCCCGGTTCTGCCTTTAAATGCTCCATTGCGGCTACGGCATTTTTTTTCGTAAAAGAAAACTGCGCCCGGATATCCACGGCTGCCCTGCTGTAGTCAATGCCAATCATGGAAATACTCATATTTTTAATCTCCCATATCTTTTGTTGCTTTTCTAAAAATCTTTTTTCATCTTAGCATAGAATTCTTTTAGACGCAACTTAAGTATTTTGTAATTTTTGTACAATTTTCTTTCCGAAAACATTGACAAAATCTCCCTATATGTTACAATGAAGCAAGAATTGAATGTATCAAGGTGCCTGCCATGCAGGAGAATAGGAAAGTTAAGTGAAAATCTTACACGGTCACGCCGCTGTAATGGAGGAGCTGTAGTTTCAATATGTCACTGAGATTTTTCGGGAAGGCGAAAATACAGCAATGATACCTGAGTCAGAAGACCTGCCTTATACATGCGATTTACACAGGTTACGAACGATGGCCTTGTGTAAGAACAGGTT
>ENA-ORTP01003462-ORTP01003462.1-human-gut-metagenome-genome-assembly--contig:-NODE-3462-length-10708-cov-3.105886_pt1 | contig 10708 bp, 8 predicted proteins | sample MGYA00241913_ERZ509190 | MGnify/ENA primary metagenome ERZ509190 (study PRJEB26280, sample SAMEA2338839) | human gut metagenome | biome: human gut; feature: human-associated habitat; material: faeces...
CCTTATCTTATTATACTATAGGAAATCGCTTTGTCAATGAAGAACAGCCTTCACCCCACCCATAATTTACCGGTTATCCGGTGATATTTTCCAAATTGACTTTGCGAAAATATGGTGGTACAGTAAAGTAATTCTACACAACGAATCAAAATCAATAAAAACCGGAGGAAATTATATGGATAAAAAAACCAGACAATATCTGCTTCTCATCACTTTTGGCGTAGCTTTATATGCCTGCCTGATGAATCTCACCAGCGTATTTGGCTTTTTACAGACACTCGGCGGAATCTTTCTGCCTGTAATCAGCGGACTGATCCTTGCTTTTGTGCTGAATGTTCCCCTGAATGGCTTTGAAAAGCTTTACACCCGGCTATTTCGCCGGCTGAAACTGAAACCGAAAGAAAACCTGATTGCTACCCTCTCTCTTTTTTCCACTCTGGGCAGTATTCTTCTGGTCATTATTCTGATCTTTACCATGGTTGTCCCGGAACTGGCTTCCTCCATCAGCAGCGTTTACTTTATGATTCTGCGAAAGGCTCCGCAGTGGATCGCCCTGCTGTCTGAACGGGGAATCGACACCACCTGGATTTCCGAACAGCTGCTGAATATCCGACCGGAACAAATCGATATGGAACATATTTTTAAAAATCTCATGACCGGCGCCGGCAGTGTGTTAAATTCAGCCTTTAACGTTGCTTCGTCCACCATCAGCGTTTTCGTGACCTGCGCTTTCGCTCTGGTGATTTCCATCTATATCCTGCTGGGAAAAAAGACGCTGACCCGCCAGTGCAAAAAAATTCTGTACGCCCATGGACAGAAAAGAATTGCCGATCAGGTCTGTGAGATCGCCAACCTGATCAACCGGACTTATTCTAAATTTTTATCCGGACAATGTATTGAAGCCATCATTCTCGGCTTTATGATTTATCTGGCTTTCCGCATATTTCGGATTCCTTATGCCAGCCTCATCGGCGTACTCACCGGCGTACTGTCGTTTATTCCTTACATTGGCGCTTTTTGCGCCTGTTTTATCGGTGTTGTGCTGGTTCTCATGGTCAATCCTCTTCAGGCGCTCATCAGCCTTGTGGTTTATCAGGTCGTGCAATTTATCGAAAACCAGTTTATCTACCCGCACGTTGTGGGCGGCTCCGTCGGACTTGCGCCAATGTGGACGCTGGTTGCCGTACTCATCGGAGGAAAATTATTCGGCATCCTTGGTATGATCTTCTTCATTCCGCTGACCGCTGTGGTCTATCAGCTTTTAAAAGGATATACGAATCAGAAACTAAAAGAAAAGTACAAGTTTTGATTTAGCAGTATAATTCATTATGCCAAAAAATCGCTCAGACTTCACAGTCTGGGCGATTTTTCTATTAGAGGGGGCCCTTTTCTTCTAAAATACAGACAATACGTACACGCATTTCCTTTTGCCGCGGTTATCTGCTTTTGCGGGGTTTATTCCATACCCACCACTTCATACCCTGCATCTTCTACCGCTTTTTTCAGCACTTCAGCGCTTACGCCTTCCGTCTGAACCACAGCGGTTTTCGCCGCAAGATCTACCTGCGCCTCTACGCCTTCTATGGCATTTAATGCTTTTTCTACTGCTGCCTTACAATGGCCGCAGGCCATTCCTTCAATTTTCATGGTAATCATGGTTTTTTCCTCCTTTTGTTCCTTTCCTGTTTTTTGTTCCAAATCCATATCCCGGGCCAGACTTTCCTGCCGGTCTTTAATCACTGCTTCCCGGACGTCTTCTGTTTTCTGTTCGGTTGGTTTTATCGCCGACGCCCTGAATTTACGCAGCCGCAATGCGTTGGTTACGACAAAAACACTGCTCACACTCATGGCTGCCGCCCCGATCATCGGGTTTAATTTCCACCCAAAAGCATGGTAAAACACGCCTGCCGCCACCGGAATCCCCAGGGTGTTATAGAAAAACGCCCAAAACAGATTTTGTTTGATATTTCGGATCACCGCTTTGCTTAAACGGATGGCCGTCACCACATCCAAAAGATCGCTCTTCATCAAAACCACATCGGCGCTTTCCATGGCCACATCCGTCCCGGCGCCGATGGCCATTCCCACATCGGCTCTGGCCAGCGCCGGCGCATCGTTTACGCCGTCTCCAACCATGGCGACCGTTTTTCCTTCCTGCTGCAAAGCGGCCACTTCTCTTTCCTTATCCTGCGGCAAAACTTCGGCAATCACATGATCGATGGACAATTGCCGGCGGATGGCCTCGGCAGTCCTCTGATGATCTCCGGTGAGCATCACCACCTCTATGCCCATTTCCTTCAGCTGCCTTATCGCTTCACGGCTGGTTGGTTTTACCACATCCGCCACGGAAATGATCCCCAGCACACCTTCTTCACTGGCAAAAATCATCGGTGTCTTTCCTTCATCGGCCAGTTCTTCCAGCCGTTTTTCCACTGCGGTCAGGGCAATCTTCTTTTCTTTCATCAAACGCTGATTTCCGGCATAGTAGCGTTTTCCCTCTATCGTCCCTTCCACCCCTTTACCGGGCAGGGAACAAAAGGATTTCACCACGGCCGGCTCGACCTGTTTTTCTTTGCCAAATTCCACAATGGCTTCCGCCAGCGGATGTTCGCTTTGTTTTTCCAGACCGACGGCTACCGTCAGAAATTCCCGGGCAGACATTCCTGTTTCCACATTGGTCACCACCGGTTTCCCCTGGGTAATGGTTCCTGTCTTATCCAACACTACACACTGAATGGCATGGGCAGTTTCCAGCGCCTCTCCGGATTTGAGCAAAATCCCGTTTTCCGCTCCTTTTCCCGTTCCCACCATGATGGCCACCGGCGTCGCCAGTCCCAGCGCACACGGACAGGAGATGACCAGTACGCTGATGGCACAGGAAAGAGCAAATTCAAAAGAAGCGCCGGAAATCAGCCAGGCTACGGCAGTAACCAGCGCAATTCCCATGACCACCGGCACAAAAATCCCGGAAATTTTATCGGCAATTTTCGCAATGGGCGCTTTGCTGGCGCTGGCTTCTTCCACCAGCCGGATGATCTGGGAAAAAGTAGTATTCTCCCCTACCCGTGTCGCTTTAAAACGGATAAATCCTGTTTTATTGATCGTTGCCGCAATTACCGTATCATTCTCTTCCTTGTGTACCGGAATACTTTCTCCGGTAATCGAAGCTTCGTCTATGCTGGTGCTGCCCTCCAGAATAAATCCATCCACCGGAATACGCATTCCCGGCCGAACCACTACCACGTCTCCGGCAATCACCTCTTCCACCGGAATTTCTTTTTCTTCCCCTTCCCGTTCCACGACAGCCGTCTTCGGCGCCAGATCCATTAAACGGGTAATGGCTTCACTGGTTTTCCCTTTGGAACGGGTTTCCAGATATTTCCCTACGGTAATCAGGGCCAGAATCATGGCGGCAGATTCAAAGTAAAGATCGTGATAATAGCGATGAACCAGTTCCATATTTCCCTGTCCCAGTCCGTAACTCATCCGGTAAATCGCAAAGATTCCATAGACCAGCGACGCAGACGATCCTATGGCAATAAGGCTGTCCATATTGGGCGCCAGATGCATTAAATTCTGAAATCCTCTGGTATAATATTTTCGATTGACCAAAAGCACAGGAATACAGAGCAAAAGCTGCGTAAAGGCAAAACTCACTGCATTATCTGCCCCGCTTAAAAATCCTGGCAGAGGCAAACCGATCATGTGCCCCATGGATACATACATTAAAGGAAGGAGAAAAGCAAAAGATACCCATAACCGGAAACGCATTTCTTTCAACTGATCTTCCATTCCATTTTCCCGCCTGCCTCCCGGCAGACATTCTCCTGCTCCACAGCTGCCGGACAGACCGGCTGCCGTCCCCGGACGTCCCGACGATGTGCTTCCGCCGGCGCCCTGATCTTTTGGCGAAGCGCCATAGCCGGCCTTTACCACGGTATCGATAATCTTCCCTGCAGAAACCTGCGTCTCTTCATATTCTACCTGCATACTGTTGGTCAGCAGATTCACCGTCACCTTTTCTACCCCGTCCAGCTTCGCCACGCTTTTTTCCACCCGGGCGGAACAGGCCGAGCAGGTCATTCCTGTCACATAAAAATTCTCTTTCTTCACGGCTTTCACCTCCATCATCTTCTTTCTGCCAAAACTGTCATAAAATTTTCCCCAGCATGGCCACCATCTCGTCAATTTTCTGCTCTTTTTCTTCCTGACTTTCTGCATGGGCCACACAATTTTTCAAATGAGCGGTTAAAATTTCTTTATTTACCTTATTTAAGATTGCCCCTGTGGCCATCAGTTGCTGGGAAATATCTATACAATAGCGATCATCCTCTACCATCCGGATGATGCCGTCCATCTGCCCCCTGGCAGTCTTTAACAGACGCATGATTTTTTTCTGTTCAGCCTGCATAATTTTTCTCCTTTCCATACACCCCCCTGGGGTGTAGTAAGTATATCTGCATTGTAATGAAAAAATACGAACCTGTCAAGCTTTTTTTATTTATGATAATATCCCTAATATCCCTGAAAAAGCAAAAAAAGATAAGGAACCATCGCCTTAGCCATGATTCCTTATCCTTTGCATATATTTAAGAAGTATACTTTGGGTTGCCCTGTTTATTCATTTACTGGAGATTTTCCAGTTGTTTTAACATTTCTTGTATTTTTTCTGCTGTAGCAAGTCCTTCAGAAAATGCAGTCGCACTGCCTGCCGCTGTGCCCATAGTCAGCGCTTCTTTATAATTTCCGTTCTTCAAATACCCTGCCACAAAACCGGCGACCATGGAGTCTCCTGCTCCTACGGAGTTCACCACTTTGCCCTTTGGCGTCCCCATCTGTACTGTTTCGCCGTCTTTGGTCAGCAGGATCGCGCCGTCTCCAGCCATGGAAATCAGCACATTCTGCGCGCCTTTTTCCTGAAGTTTGCCTGCGTAATAAATGATTTCTTCTTTCGTTTTACAAACGGTGCCGAACATTTCCCCTAATTCATGATTATTCGGTTTGATTAAAAATGGATGATATTTTAACACATTACCCAACAGGTCTTTTGTTGCGTCTACCACCACGCGTATTCCCTTTGGCGCCAGATGAGCCAGGATTTTTTCATAAATATCCGATGGCAATGTATTCGGAATACTTCCCGCACAAACAAGAATATCCTTATCAGTAAGCTGATCCAGTTTACTAAACAGCTCTTTGATGGCTTCTTCATCAATCACCGGTCCCTGCCCGTTGATTTCTGTTTCTTCCCCATGTTTGACTTTTACATTGATTCTGGAGTTTCCTTCTTTCAGATGGATAAAATCCGTTTTGATTCCCATGGCTGCCAGGCCATCCTCAATGGCTTTTCCGGTAAATCCTGCCACAAAACCCAGAGCTGTTGTTTCCAGACCCAGTTCGTTTAAGACCACCGAAACATTGATTCCCTTACCACCGTAATAAATCGCCTCTCTTGTGGAACGATTCACATCGCCCGGCTTCATTTCATCAAGAAATACGATATAATCCAGCGCCGGATTAAATGTAACTGTATAAATCATCGTCTTCTCCTCCTGTTCCCGCCGGATATACCGGCGGGTTTTGTCTGCCTTTCTTCCCTTTTATGTTTATGCGTTCTTGCACCATTTTTTATGCTTTATGCCAGAGTTTCCAGAATCCAGTCTACATCATCGGTAGTTTTCATTTTTTCCAGAACAGCCGGATCATCCAGACAAGCTGCAATTTTTGCCAGAAGATCAAGATGTTCTTCTCCAATTCCTGCGATACCGAAAACCAGCTGTGCTTTTTCGTCGCCGAAATCAATACCTTCCGGATACTGGATCATGGTGATGGCTGTTTTTTTCACCGTACCTTTTGCCTGTGCTGTTCCATGAGGAATAGCAATCCCCATGCCCATGTAGGTGCTGACCAGTTTTTCTCTTTCCAGCATGGCTTCCACATACTGTGGCTCTACACATCCTCTTTCCACCAGAAGTTCTCCGGCTCTGCGGATGGCTTCTTCTTTTGTGACAGACGGCTGGTTTAACCGAATGCTTTCTTTTACGATCACATCGGATTTCTGATTTTTTTCTTCCGGTACTTCCGCAATCTGCGCGGCATTTTCCACTGGAACATCCAGTGTGGTTAACTGAACATAAAGGGCATCCAGAGCCGGATCGGCAAGGAAGTTATCGATGGTAACCAACTGTGCCTGCGGCGCAGATTTTTTTGCTCTGTCCTGTAAAATGGTCTGCACAACGGCAATATCACAATCTGCCGGAATGTTGTCTACCGATGTATTTTTTACCACAATATCCGGACGTGCGGCTTTCAGACGGTTTCTGAATTTTGTTGCTCCCATGGCGGAAGAACCCATACCTGCATCACAGGCAAAGATAATCTTCTTTACGGATTCTGCTTCTGTAACCGCGCCTGTTCCTTTGGACTCTGCTTTCATCTGCTGCATCTGTCCCTGCGCATCTTCGAGAGATTTTCCTTTTCCCTCTGTTGCACGAAGAATCACGGAGGAAATCACAAAGGAGATTGCTGCCGCAATGACTACGCCGAGGAAGACCATAAGAATCTGATCCTTAGGCGCCATGGACATAAAGGCGATGATAGATCCCGGTGAAGCCGGTCCTTTCAGTCCGCAGTTCATGAAGCTGTAAAAAGCGATGGCACATACGTTACCAACGATCGGTCCAAGAATAATCACAGGATTCATCAGAATATATGGGAAGTAAATCTCATGGATACCGCCAAGGAAGTGAATAATGATTGCTCCCGGAGCAGATCCTTTGGTTGTCTTATCCTTAGAGAAGAACATGTACGCCAGTAAAACACCCAGACCAGGACCAGGGTTTGCCTCGATCATATACATGATGGAACGGCCAAGTTCCGCTGCCTGTTCTGCGCCAATCGGAGTAAATAACCCGTGGTTGATGGCATTGTTTAAGAATAATACCTTCGCCGGTTCAATAAAAATACCCACCAGAGGAAGGAGACTGTGTTCAATCAGTACTTTTACCCCTGCTGCCAGTACGGTAAGTACTGCGGTCATAAATGGCCCGATCAGGTAGTAGCCAATGATGGCCATGACCATACCGAGAATACCTACGGAGAAGTTGTTAACCAGCATTTCAAAACCGGCCGGTATGTGTCCGTCTACCAACTGATCAAACTTTTTAATTACCCAGCCTGCTGCAGGACCCATAACCATGGCGCCAAGAAGCATTGGCTGACCTTCCGTACCGCCTACACCAGCGATACATCCCATAACCGCAATCGCACCCATGACCCAGCCACGGTCGCCGCCGACCATTTTACCACCGGTGGCCGCAATCAGTACCGGGATCAGGTAGGTCAGCATGTATGGCTGAATAGACGCCAGCTGTTCATTTGGCAGCCAGCCGTCTGCGATAAATAATGCAGTAATAAATCCCCAGGCTATAAATGCGCCAATATTTGGCATAACCATTGAGGAAAGAAATTTTCCAAATCTTTGTAATCCGTTTTTCATATCTTCATCTCCCCTGTCCATTCATTTCGGGCAAAAGGGAAAACGGAGCATGGCAGTCCAGGCTCTTTTCCCCGTCCCCTTATTTTCTTAAAAAGAAAATCAGTATTCTACGCCGTAATGTTCAAAAAGAATCGCTTCCGCTTCATCATTCCACAGTCCTCTGTGGGCATTACAGCAGTCTGCCAGTTTTTTAAATAAAGGATCTGTTTCTCCCAGCTTTTCAAAATCTTCAATGGCCGTCAACGGCATATCAAACTGAGTATAGGTCAGTTTCTTTCCACCGGAAATCTTTGGAAGATTCTGTGTGGTCTCTGCAATAGCATTGATTCCGCCTACATGCGTAACCATAACGGAAGGATCGATGATGCCCTTTGCAGCCAGTTCGTTGGCTTCGATCAGGTCATTGTTATCTCCGCCTGTGGTTCCCATAATATGGCTGCTGGTGTAATGAATGTTATACATATTGATTAAGGACTGGAAGTTCTTATCGGTTGGTCCGGCAAAGAAATTCATACATCCGTCAAAAGCCAGAATCTGATCGCCAAGTTCTACCAGTGGTTTTACCGGAGCCATCACAAACTCATCGTCATAGCCGTGTCCTTCGGTGATGTCCATCAGAGTTTTTACCGGATCGTCGCATTTTGCTGTATTGACATAGACCAGTTCGATTCCCAGTTCAGCAGCGCTTTCCGGAGAAATCACCTGTTTCGCTCTCTCGATTCTTGCGTCATCAATTTCTGTTACTACGATTCTCTTTGGTTTATTTTCAAAATGAAGACCATATTCGATGGTTCCCAGTCCCATTGGGCCACATCCTCCGAGAACCAGGATATTTCCGTCTACCTTTGTTCCCATCTGATGTGAATGATCTCTTTTATTGGTATGATAATTTGAATGGTATCCACCGATGATACAGCTCATTGGTTCTCCGAGAGATGCTTTGTAAAAGCTTTTTCCTTCATAAGGAAGAAGACATCCCAGTTCCATAACTTCATGAGGCATGATGCAGTATTCGGTAGCGCCGCCGCACCATTCATAAGAGTATCCCGGGGAGTCCAGACGACCTTTGTAATTCAGCGCAGGCTGCTGTGCGAATTTATCGCCAACCTTAAACTGATCTTTCCATTTATCCCCCACCTGTGCGATCACACCGGCAAACTCATGTCCGATGATTACCGGATTGGTATCTACATTCTGCGGACATCTCTTGTGCGCCTTTCCCTGCTGTACCAGTTTGTACGTGGACATACAGATACTGTCACTCATGACTTTGACCAGAATCTCATCATCTTTAATCTGTGGAAGTTCAAAGGTTTCCAGTCTCAGATCATCTTTTCCATACATACGAACAGCTTTTGTCTTCATGATAAATTCCTCCTGTTTTTCTTTCTTTTTTCTTTTAAGATTTTTTGGAAATCGAATGTTTCCCAAATCTTTTTATTGCGTTTCCTTGTTTTTAACACTAATATACCATTTGGATTTGTTGTTGTCAATAGTAATCCCAACATTTTCAAAGTTTTTTTTTGCTATTTGTTGGTTTTTATGCTATACTCAATAACAGAAAGATACTTTTACCCAAGTATTGTTACTTTCTGTAAGGATTTTCTCAGAACAAAGAGCTCCGCTTGCGAAACTCCCGCGCCGGGCGCAGTCGTATCAGCGACACCTTCTTCTTGCATGGGTGTGCATCCCCCGGAGGATTTTTATTTGACGGGAAACAGCGTAACTTCCTATTAAATGGTGTAATTTTCTGTCAAATAAAAAAAGGGTTCTTCCCGGAAGAAACCCTGCCCAGATGCAAGAAACAAAAAAATAAGAAAATAAAAAATATAGAAAATAGAAAACAAACTAAAAATAAAAGACAAACCAAAATAAGGAGGAAGAACTATGGCAGGTTTAACTGCAGACAGACGAAATCGTATGGCACAGATCCTTTTACAGGACGGAAGTATTAAGGTAGGAGACATGGCGGAACATTTTCAGGTTTCGACAGAAACCATACGAAAAGACATTATTTACCTTGAAGAACAGGGGATTGCCGAAAAGAATCATGGCGGCGCCATTGCCAAAATTGAGCTGACAGAACATACTCTTGACGAAAAAGAATGGGAACACCCGGAAGAAAAAAAGAAGATTGCGATTGCCGCCGCTGCCATGGTTCACGATCACGATACCGTTATCCTGGATGCCGGCAGTACGACCAATGCGGTGGCCAAACAGCTTATGCTGAAAAAAAATCTCACCATCATCACCAATTCGGTCATGACCGCCAGTATTCTGGCCGACTCGGATAATACCGTCTTTCTCGTTGGCGGACGGGTTCGCCAAAGCAGCCGCGCCGTGGTGGGCGGCTGGGCGCTGAAAATTCTCGATAGCGTCCACGCCAATATTGCTTTTCTGGGTTCCGATGGGTTTAAAGATTTAAGAGGTCCTGCCTGCGTCTCTTATGACGAGGCCGCTTTCAAAAACAAAGTTCTTGAATCCAGCAAACGTACTTACGTGGTGGCAGACAGCAGCAAATGCTCTTCGACCAGCCATTTCAGTTATTGTCCCTGGGAGCATGTAAACGGTCTGATCATTGATAAAAATAAAAAAGAAATCGTAAAAAAAATGGTGGGAGAAAAAACAGAAATCATCTTTGCCTAAAAACCGCAAAGATTTTTTTCTCTCCGGTTTCCTGTATATTTTCCATCTACACAGGTTCCCGCATAAGAATAGCCCAGTTGGTCATAGTATCGGTTGAGTTTTTCATTGTCCACGGCACAGTCCAGCCGCAAATATTCTTTTCCCTCTCTGGCCGCCTGTTGCTCGCAATGCCCAAGCATAATTCTTCCCGCCCCTTTTTCTTGCAGCGATGTGGCAAAATGATGAACGTAAAACGCGGTTCCTCCCTGACGGTCTGCCCATCGCTCGTCTTCATCATAAAGCACCGCCACGCTGACTACCCGGCGATCCTCCTCTCTTTTTAAAACATAGAGATGATGTTCTCTGACCGCCCGGACATAATAGTCTTTCGGATAGCATGCCCAGTAATCGGTCACGTTCCACTGGGCAATGCCCACTTCGTCCATCCAGTGGATCCTCTGGTCGATCAGCCCATAAACCTGTTCCAGTTCATTTTCCTGTCCCTGTGCAAAAATATATCTCATCTTGTATTCCTCATTTCTTTATGTACATCTGTTTTTCTCTACAGGAAAAACTTTCCTCCAG